>MDTF01017360.1_pt1 | contig 34427 bp, 32 predicted proteins | sample 811191 | NCBI WGS metagenome assembly MDTF01 (sample SAMN05326649, study PRJNA326480) | marine metagenome | isolation source: seawater | place: Southern Ocean | collected 2011 | reverse complement strand
CGGAAGCAGAGGAGGAAGCAGAGAAGTGTAGCTTAGTAAACAAGTCGTATGGTGGCGGAGGAAAAAGAAAATCTCGCAAAAAAAAGCGCAAAAGAAAACGTAAAACACACCGTAAAAATCTAAAAAGAAAACGGAAGAAAACTCATTGTAAACGGAAAAAAATACGTCGTTAATTACTAAATGTTCTACTAAAATATTTAGTGATTTCTATACTTTTTTCGTGTCCTCCTACCGCCTTGCATCGGATTGTTCGGCAGAACACTTTTGAAATATTTAACGGCATTTTTTATATTTCGAATGTCTTCGTAATCCGGTTGATAAAAATCATTAAAAACAAGTTTTCCATCGGCAAATTTTAAAATAGCCATACTTTTTCTCTCTTTTTTGGCGTCTTCCATAGAATTAATTTCTTTATTCAGTTCGTTAATATATGTACGATAATATTGGTATAATAATATATTGAGATTTGTTCCTGTATACATATTATTGCTTGCAGGATTAATTTCATTGATTTCCCTTATGGTTTTTAAGATAAAAGAATTCTGTAATTTTCCTTGTGATAATTTAGATGTTTCTTTATACTCACGAAAAAATGTTTGCAACTTTTTCTTTATTTTTTGAGATTGTAGTATGGCTTTTTTTGTAATTTCTTTATTTAGAACCTCTTTATTACGCTTTTCATTGTACCTAAATAAATTTTCGGCTTTTAATTTATCTCTTCGAATTTCGAACTTTGTAGGACCCCGGAATCCCGATAAAATGTTTTTTAATTCTTCAATATGATATTGGCAAGTACTTGTCACGCTTTTCTTAGTTTTTTTCATTATTCTATAAATATTTTTTTCATGTTCACTCATTTTACCCATTTCTATTTTTTCTTTTTGCATTTCAATATTTTTTTGTTTTTTCTTTTTTTCAAATTCTTTTTTTGTTATTTCTTTACCTTTTAAATAAACATTTGCTACAACAAATAATTTATTTTTGAAATTATCTCTATTTTTAAACAATTCATCTTTTGTATTTTGTAGGAGGTTACCGGGTACAATTATAAATTTAAATGGTGACCCCTTAAATATCGAATCATATTTTTCTGGGATATCTAAATTTTTAAGACCTTCCAATTTATAACTGGATGTTTCTAAAACATCATATAAATCATTTTTAATAGGATTTGGAATTAGTACTAATGCACCTTTTGAGAAAAGTTGTTCCAATTTTTTATTTAAATTTAAAGATAACTCTTCCCATTCTACAATTTTAGGCCATCTATACCGATTTGTACCTGTTCTTATTAATCCGGAGTAAGGATCCTGTAATTTAAATTTTATTAATGGATACTTTCCCAATTCTGTATAAAGAAATTTATATGTTTCGCCGGTGACGTTGGACTGAATAATTAAAAGTAGGTTTATATCTAATTCAGATTTTATAAGTTTATTTGTTTCTTTAATAAGAGATGGTAATGCGTTGAGTCTTTCAACAATAGTTCTCCCGACACTTTGTATTTTCCTTGTCCTATTAGACATTTATATATTAAATATATTATTAATCTAATCTTGAGCGGAATGATTCCAACTGATTTAAATGAGTGCGTTTACGGTCACGTTTCTTTACCTTTTCCAAAACCCTCATTGCATTTTCAACCTCATCGGGAGTAATATGCCCATCCCCATCGTTGTCTAATAATTCTTCATATTTTCTTAAATGTCCTGGTATCACGCAATATGCACTTTGTTCATTAAATAAATGGTCAGTTAATATAACAAATGCTGCAGTCATACCTATTGAAATAATAACATCACGTGTACCCATCCAAATAATTGAAAAGATGAGGAGTTGCCTAGCAACCGTGTTGCGCAAATATGCTTCCTGCGACTTACTTAATTTAATTACGATATATTTTGAACCAATGTTTAACATTATCATAACTAATCCGGCAAATAATTTACTGGTATTCAATTGGTGGGCTAATTTTCTTACTATATCCAACATTGATATAATAAGAGAAATAAATTTATAACCATTTTCTTCGAAAACGATGTATTTTTGAAAAAAACATATCACTGTATGGTTTAATCGTGCGCCTAAATTTACGTAATGTATTATTTTTATTTGTTCGTATCCATTTTGGATTAAAACCTTCTCTCGAACTACCAGATAAGGCTAACATGCTGATAGTGAAGATCATAATACAAAGTATGACCGTGAAAAATATTGGTTTTCCCCCAATTAAATCGTAATAACTCATTATATATTATATACAATTAATTTTATGTGGAATTTTTGTTGCATGTGTGACCGTTACTCTGTTTCATAGCAGAAATGGTATTTTCATACGCTGCTCTTTGTCTTCTACCGTCAATCATTCTAACATCAGTTCTAGTAACAGGTGCAGCATCAAAAGCAACTCCTATACTGGCGAATCCCTCTTTTGTTTTACTGGACCCTTTCTTCTTATTAACTTTTTTGCCGACATCTTTTGTGGCGACAACTTTTGTAGAGTCGACTTCAGGTTGAATATAAACTACACATTTACCCCCCTCATGTTCTGTTCTAGCAACCCCACATTCTTGAGATGTCTTTAATGTACTCAACTTCTTTGCAGAGACCGCATCGGGAAAAATTTTTATTTCTCCAGGTTTCTTGTTCTCCTCACCCTTAAACCCTTCTGTTGTTTCGTGCATTAATATTAATACAACTAACGCCGATAATAAACCACTTACCAACCCTTTGCTTTTTGCGATAAGTCCCACTCCAATAATCAAAACTGCTTTTCCTAAAATACTATTTGAGAATTCGGTAAGAACATATGGTTTTTCATACATTAGTGCCAGCAAAACAAATCCAATTGCTAATTCTGTACATCCTTTCATTATATAAATAAAAGGATATATTTTTTATGAAAAGATAATTAAAATAATATATCATTTCTTTATAAGTAATGTCCACATCTTTAGGATTTTCATCAATCACAGAAAATACGAACGATAAGAAAACTAACAAGGGTAAAAATAAAACGATAAAGCATAGGAAACTCAGAAAGGGTCAAAATTTCCTAAACTCAATGAATAACGATACCAAAGGGTTTGCTTTGGGGAGGCGTGATACAGATAAGGACATGGCGAACGTTGAAGCAGTATTCGACGATATTGGTGAAAGTTTAGACGATGAATTTAATAAAAAACCAAATGATCTTGTACCGCCTGCTAATCTCACAAAAAATTCAGGTCCAGCAGTGGAGAATTTTGGTATATTAAAAGAAGGTATGGAACAACAGGAGAAATATTTTGCTGGACAAAATCAATATTACAATCAATATGTTCCTACATACACCGGAACTTCTCAAAATATACCATATTATTCTGATCTAGCCAATAGTCAGGAATTAACAGGATCAAAAGACGATTTAATGAAAAAATTAAACTACGTTGTCCATATGTTGGAAGGACAACATGATGAAAAAACCGGACATGTTACCGAAGAGTTGGTATTGTATATGTTTTTAGGCGTTTTTGTTATTTTTGTAGTGGATAGTTTTGCAAGAGCAGGGAAATATACTCGCTAATTTAAAATTAAGACATTTGGTGAGAAAAAAGGTTTGTATGCGAAGTTATAAAAATAATAAGCATTTGATTCTGACCATTTAGGAATATCTTTTACCATAATCATTTTAATTAATTTATGATTATACGATATATTTTCAATCAATATAATTGAGAATTTATACTTTTTTTTAAGCAATGCAATAGTATTGCTATACGAATCTAAGAAGATTTGTTTATAATTTTTGGAATGATATGATCCTATACATTCAATACATTTATCGCCTACATATGAGGTATTGGTATATTTATAAAAATATACACCGACAGGTTCTAATTTATCCAAAATCAATACCGGAATCATTAAAGAATGATTAACTAAATTTTTGAAATGACTCATATCGGGCATTAGAAAACATGAAAAATTCCTTTTGATTTCTGCAAAATAATGCACCAATAGTTCCAAATTTTGAGTAGTAATTAAATGACTAGAAATATTATTAGGCAAATCAAAATTAGGATTTGAATAATTTTTTATATGAAAGGCGTAGATGTTAAAAATTGTTAGAGGTACCACTATTGGGTTTTTTGATTCTCTGAATAAGAAAATTGGCGGAGCACCTTTCTCCCTAACTTTACTATAGTGTGTGTACAATTGTATTTCTTTAATTCCTGAATCCTTATATTTCTCGTTCACGCATAGAAAGTCAATATATGAAACTTTAAGTTCGGTAAAATTTAGATGACCAGATAATGTACGCGACGAAGAGCAAGATATTAATTTCCTGTTTACGGAATTTATATTATTTAAACCGGGGAAATACTCAAAATGGAGAGAAATGAGTGGAATGGAACAATGACATTTGAAATACTCTAAAACTTGTGTTCTGGAAGGAGCGTAATCTGTGTTTTTCACATTATTAAAATGAGAACGTATTAAATGGTAAAATAAATCCTTTTTCCCAGCAGAGATTTGATCAAATGACGAACATTCAATTCTATGATTATAGTATCTCGTTTTTTCAGGTGAAGAATGTTGAATTATACCCTTTGGCCATATCCATGATAATATATCATATATATGAAATACCGGTTGTCGAGACCAAAATCTATATCTTATTTTAACATATATAAATAATACAATTAATATTATGAATAAAGATCCCACAATATATTTAATCATACTTTGTAAAAGTAAAACAAAATAGGGTTTTAAACTCAACTAAAAAATATTAATTATATATATGAGAAAGGGACCTACCGAGTCGGCGAAACAGTTTAAAGTTGGTGAAACAAAAAAAGGCAATGACGGAAACATTTGGATAATTGTTAAAAATAAAAATGGTGTCAAACTATGGCGAAAACAAACTATATTATTTGTTCTATATTCGTTTGATAATATTGAAAGTTGGAAGTATAACCTTCCAAAAGATTGGAACTGGGTTGGTGCAGGAAGCGCAATCGGATATCCTTATGAAAAAGAAGAACAATTTTCAGGACCACCTGAATCAAAAAAAAAAATACATGAATATTTAAATAAATTTTTTCTTAATTTAACAAATAAAAAAATTGTAAAAAAATATAAAATAATATCAAGTTATTCTCCTAGCAGGAACCTGTCGAAAACAAGAAAAAGACACGGAAAAAATAGAAAACCAAGAAAAAGAAAACGAAGATTTATGACAAGAAAGGTCATAACTCTCAAAAAATTAAAGGAGTTCAAAAAAAGGTACAATGTCACTACAACTGGGAATAAACTGGACATCGCGGATGGCCTTTGGAGAGTAAGAGGTGAGGCTATGGCGAACAAAGATTTAGAAAAAATAATACCACTGCTTTCAAAGGACTATAAAAAAGATGCTGAAAAAATGTTAATGGAGCGTGACGATAATCCCATAACGGACTGGAAAGGAATGTGGGTTAAAAAACCAAAACCAGTAAGTAAAATGACAAAGACGGAATTGGTCAATAATTTGCGCAAATTTAGAATTGCATGGGAAAGAGAGACTGCTAGAAATCAAGATTTAAGTGACGATAGACTTAATAATTACGAGTCGATTAAAGGTTTAAGGTCGTTATTGGAACATTATTACAGCAATGAATCAAAACAAATAGCTCATAATTGGTTAATGAAATGATGGTTTCCATCATAAAATTTGCGTTTACGAATCTGGTTCGTTATCTGTTAGGTGTAATTTAATTCTATATTTGCGGTCCGGAACATTCGAACATTTTAAAGTCCAATAATAATTAATAGAATCACCTTCCACTAAAGGAACAGACTGCTGCGATGTAGTATCTTGTATTCTACTATTATAATCGAATCCATCATCTTTAAACGTTGATGGTGTTCCTGCGGCAAGTTTTATGTCCCAACCTGGTTTAGAAATGCTACCATCGCTATAAAAATAAAACCTCACATATCTAGTATTAATTTTAAGCCATGTATTTGTTATAACATTGCTATTACCAACACTATCTGTTATATGAGATGATGGGAATATATATCCGTTTGTTATAGGATTCTTATTTGAATCTAAGACATACCTCTGATTATAACCTGCTGTAGGATCATTGTTTTGCGAATGATATAAAAATGCAGATAAATCTGGCGCTATTTCGGCGTTTAAATTATCAGTTTCAAGATCATCTATATTATTTGCAGATGTTATCCCCAATCTATCATAATGATACGGATAATTATTACTAGCTTCAAACGATAAATTAATTATTTTAATAAATATTATGTTATTTGCTCCTGCATCGAATGTTATTGCAAATTTTGACGAATTTGTATAATCGTTTCCCACACCACCGCTATCATAGAATGAACATTCCCCAGTCAACACTATTGGGTTTTCATAATCATAATAGTCATATCTATGTATTGATTTATCAAAAATAGCAGCGTTTTGAGATGTCGCGTTTTGAATATCGTATCCTCCATTACTATTATTTTGAGATTTTACGGTTAATCTATCTGGATGTGATTCTTTAATTTGTTCTAAAATTAGTTTTGTTAAATTTGTATTATCGATCGGATATACAATACCAAACTGTTTTATCATTGTCGAATGTGTCGTACAATAGTAATATAATTCGTCATTATAATTAATATCTATTTCAATATCTAAATATTCTCCTGCTAGAATCCCTGATGTTTTATTTCTATTTGTATTTGAGGGAGTTAATTTTATAAGTGGATGCAAATCACTATTATGAGAATTTGTTGAACCGAACCAAAATGGATGACCAGAATCAATTATATTTCCGGGATTATTGTAATAAAAGCGATATTTTTTATTTTTTTCCAACCTTTTTATTTTTTCAGTGTATTTATTATCTATATAAAAAAGGAAAAATGGAGTTACTGAAGCATCTATATTTTGTTTAATATATATATTGGTTTTTTCTACTTCGGGTACTCCAGATAACGTATTTTTATTTCTCATTTTAATCTGCCAACCAAATTTTTCTACAGAACTATCACTGCGGAAATAAAATCTTATATATCTCGTGTTAATATCCAACCAAGTATCTGTAACTACATTTGAATTATTATGCGTAGGGGGAAATACCCAACCACCATCACCACTATGTGTTGCATCAAATGATCTTCCCCAAACAATTTTTGGATTATCACTATCCGTTTCGTACATAAATTTTGATAGTATGGGTGCAGTTTTTAGACTAAGATTAGAACTTTTTTCATTTAAATCTCCCATATTATTGCTCGCAGTTAAACCCAATCTATCATAATAATAATAAGACCCTATCTCAAACTTTAAATTTATTATTTTTATTTGAAAGGTATTGCCGTCACCTGCATCAAATGTGATAGCTCTTACTTCATCACTTTTATAGTCGGAATCAGTTCCTCCACTATCTGTAAATAAATATTCGCCATTTTCACCTACAATTAAAAAAGGATCCGCATAATCAGGATCGGTAAATTCATATACTGATGTTAATTGTATTGTACTGAATGGTGGTACAGAGATTTCATCATTGTTGTTAGAATAAACAATATTTTTCTTACCCATATTGCTATTATTTGCGGTTTTAAATAATAATTCTACAGCTGTTTTATGTTTAAACCCATTTAATTCTATAATATCTTTCATTCCTTTTATATTACTAAAAAGTGCCACAGAATTGTAGTGGTTTAATAGTTTTTTTCCAATATAATAAATAAAATCATTAATAATTAAATTAGTTGAATCGGTGGTTGATATATAAATGATTCCTTCGGAATAAGGCGAATTCATCATAGCATATGCAGGATTTGTAATTTGAAAGATGGATGAATCTACATAGTATGTTATATTTTGTGATGATTCAAGAGTACTAGTAGGAAGGTTGTCGTTTTCTATTTCTGTTGTTTTAAACTTGAAAATATTTCTAAATGTTGATAGAGATACGTAAAACACTCCAGTGGCGTCATACTTAGTACAATTTATATTGTTGCATAATTCAAAAGTAGGAGAATACATTTAAGTTATAGTTTTATTAAAATATTTAATATAATTTACATGCGATAAAAGAAAAATATGAAAAAAGACTTATTAAAACTAGATGAAATTCCAAACAAATTGTCCATAATTGGTTAATGAAATGATGGTTTCCATAATAAAAATATAGACGTCACGCATGTCATACTGAGGTGCAACTTAAAGACGCATAATAATATTATTCACTATATTTTCAATAACTTGGATATTTTATTTACAAACAAGTATAATAATCCCCCCCATATTGTATCCATAATACCTGTAAGTAAATTATAATTTTCAAATAATGTATAATTTGTAAAATCAAATATCCCATATGTTGTTAATCCCAATAAAAAAGATTCAAACAAGGTTATATCCTTACAAACTATAAAATAATAAATTTGAATTGTTAATAATAAATACGCTATTATAAATCCTTCTATTTTAAATTGAGTCTTTGACCTTTGGATTTTATTTACCATTTTTATAAATATATTCCCAAAACCCAATAATTTTAATACTATACCATCTAAAATTAATATTAATAACCCAGTGAGTAAAAATTTAACAACTTCCATATAATAATATATGATATATTAAAATTGTATATTCTCATTACTGTATAATCCAAATAGTAGAAAATTGAAAATATATTATATGTTATGAATTATAGTTATGAATCATGCCTCTACGAAACGGAAAAGAATATCTTAAATCACATCTCTGTAAATGCAGAAACCTTTATTCCAATAAAGAGTTTGATTATAAATGCAGTGAATGTTTTAACTATTTATCTAAAAATGGTATTATGACAAGTAAAGAATTTTCAGATAAATGCAATGAATGGTCGAGGAATAATACAGTGGACGAAATCGGTGGAAATTTCCTTTTGAAAAATAAGAATATTACAGATCAACATTTATTAAACCTTTTAACAATGATATTCAAAGAAACCGGAAAATATATAACAGAAAAGATAGGATTAGAACTCTTCAAAGCCAACCGGACAAACAGGCGTGGTCACATTGTTGGTTCCTTTATTGCCGATTGGTGGAATATCAAGTCCTTGCGTGTAAGTAAAGAAGACAAATGGCCTTCGTATATTGATTGTTACTATGGAAATTATAGTGAAGATATGACGACATATTCTGGACATAATACAATACCTCCACGCAAACCAATAGGTATTAATGGATCTTGGTTTAATAACGACATTATGAACAATCTTGATATAAGTCAATATTAAATGCCGGTTATCTGGGAACAACAATAGAATTTTCCAACCTATCCAGGACCAAATGTTTAATCTTGTCGTATCCAATCGTTTCTTCTTTTAACAACTCTTCTGCAATGGATACCATATATTTTTTATATTTACTAAGAGTTTTTATAACAAATAGTTCGATGTTCCGCAAGATTAGTTTGCATTCATCGAAAAATTCAGTACTGACATTTTTCCCTATAATTCCCATAACTTCAGGATTAATGGGACCGATATTTGTATTCATTCCCCATTTACATGAGTATTGGTAAATTAATGATGACGCCTTTTCAATATCGTCTGATGCACCCGTAGATATGTCATCGTAAATTATCTTCTCGGCACCTCTACCACCCAACAATACGGCAATTTTAGACAATATCGCATTTTTAGTATGCAACTTTTTGTTATCATTTTTCTGCTGACTGAATCCTAACGCTGCTTCACCTCTTGGAACAATACTGACTTTAATGGGATGCGTACAATCTTTTAATAAGAAACCCATTAATGCATGACCCGCCTCATGATGAGCAACTCTTTCTCTTTCTTCTTTGGTCATTGTTCTTTCTCGTTTTTCTCTCCCAATCATCACTTCGTCGATGGCGGTTTGTATATCCAACTCTCTCACGGTAGATGTATTTTGCTTACCCTGAATTGCATTAATTTTGGACTGATTGCATACGTTCGCAATATCTGCTCCTGTTAGACCTGCTGCTCTATCCGATAATATTTCAAAGGATAAATTAGATGGAATTTTTATATCTAGAAAGTACAATTGGAACATTTCCTTTCGCTCCTTAAAATTGGGTGGATCAAAATATATTTTTTTATCAAACCTCCCGGAACGTGTTAATGCTGGGTCCAGTTTACTTACCAAATTTGTTGCAGCGAACACCATTATATTATCCATTATATCAAATCCATCCATTTCAACCAACAACTGATTTAAAGTGCTATCTCTTTCTGAATTATTATCAAATCCTCTTTTTTTCCCCACTGCATCTATTTCATCTATAAATATAATGCATTTTTCATGTTTTTTTGCTTTTTGAAATAACTTTCTAACACGCGATGCACCAACACCTACATACATTTCAACAAATTCAGAACCAGAGACGCTTTCAATGGGTATATCCATTTTTTCGGCCATTGTTTTTACCAACAATGTTTTTCCAGTGCCGGGTGGACCGGCTAATAAAACACCTTTCGGTAATTTCACAGACCAATCCAAGTATTTTGTTTTATCATCTATGAAATCCATATAGTATTTGATTTCTTCTTTTACACTTTCCAACCCTATTACATTTTTGAGTGGACATTCGTCATACTCTATTGTTTTCTTTTTCTTTTTTGAAACACGATTGTTGAAATAATGACAAGTTAAATAAAAAACCCAAATATAAAAAATAATTTCAATAGATGTCTTACCTTCTTGCGGAACTTCGACAGATGTATTATTACCCATATTTATATTTATTGTAGGCAAGCATTTAAATGACTTTTAAACTTTTTTAAAAAGTTTGACAAAAAACTTTTTTAAGAACTATATATATATGATGTTGCTCATTGACTTAATAATTTGCATAATATATATTTATTCAATAATAGTATTTTCAATATTTATAAAACCAACTATATTTATTGTATTTCCCTTTTTTGTATATTGTTTTGCATCAACATGGATAATTATCTCTGGTGATAAAAAAAATGTATGCAAATATGATATTAAAAACAAATTTTATAGAGCAATTATTACATTTTTTTACTCCTTCGCCTGTGTATCGGGTTATTATTTTATTCATAATAGTTGGGAAATATTTAAAAACAACTTTTTTTACAAAACAATTCTCATACTCTCACCAATATCCTATTTTATTGGCATGCAATTTCTTCCAATTTTATTTGATTGTAATTACTCATTTCTATATTTTTTCTTAGAAACGATTTTATACAAGGTTTTAACTTTTAGAAGGAACTTTTAAAAAAAGTTGGACAAAATTGGACAAAAATCGGTATTTTAAAAAATTGGACATTTTGTCTAACTTTTTAAAGAATTTTAACGTCTGGTCTTCTTTCTTCCTCTACGTTTTTTACGTTTGGTTTTTCCGCGTTTAGTACGCTTGCGTTTTGTTTTTCTGCGTTTAGTACGCTTACGTTTGGTTTTTCTGCGTCGTTTACGACCTCCTCCGCTTATGTTATTGATGGCACTGATGGAGTCTTTCAAAGACTTATCAGTATTCTTCCATCCAATTGCTTTGAGGCCAGTATAATAAAAATCGTCCTTACCCATTTTGTATACCCAACCCCCTGGATGAACCCATTGATATGGAGTACCCTTCGCGATGCTGCCTACGACACCGTCCTTGACTACGTTGGTCATCAAAATACCGGGCGGCACATCTGTTTTCATCGGACATTCTCCATTGTCTTTGTCGAATCCTTCTTTTAATTCTTCGACAGACATCTTCCCAGCGGCGGTGGGCTCGACGCTGGTCGGAATCACTTGAATGGTTTCACCTTCGGACATTTTTCTGATTGGCGTGGAAATATCGCTTTGTTTGATATAAGCAGTTCCAACATGTGTATATTTTTGGCCCCCTTCCACATCTTCCTTTTTATAATATTCTAGATGACCAACTATATCTTCCCCACTACCATCTTTTGCTTTCGTTGCTAGACTGGCCTCCTTGTAAGCTTTAGGACCCGCACTATGGTACTTGTAAAAAAAATCAGATTTATTACCTTTCAATGCCGAGGCAAGAAGGTCGCCGTCTGTGTCGTCTGCTGGATTCATACATTTGCCCGACAACGTGATGCCCGATTTTTCAGAAATGAGCTCTTGGTGCTGCACCTTTGTGAGATTAGAATGTTCAGCGTGTTTGAATTGATATTGCATAGTTATAAATTAAGAACAGATTAAATTTTTGGTTTAACGCGATTAAAATTCCTAAATTTATAACTAATTCAAACACAATTTATCTCGGAGATGTAGTTCCCCACGATTCTCCCATGGCGTGTTTTATAGCCAACGCAGGATAATTTTCCAAGAAATGTACATCATGTTCATTTTTATCATTTTTGATTTTAATTTCTTCAAGTTTTTCCTTAATAACAACAGATTCATAGTCATGTGAAACCATTCTCCCTACGTGGACATCATTTTTTTCCATCAAAAGTGTATGACGTATTCCACGATACTTCTTGAATAAATCACTAACAATATGATAATCTTTTTTTGGGATTTTCATACGTTCTTTATAAGATGGCGCATTAGGGTATTTTACAGACATTTTTTTAAATGTATGAAAAATAAAACTAGGTTCAATTTAAAAATTATTCAGGTTTGTACAAAATATATAAATACTCGTTATCGTATTGTACGGCAGTTAAATCAACTTTTCCTTCTACTATAAATCCGGCTTCCTTTGCTTGGTCCAAAATGGTACGAATTGTCGGCATATACAATGTATGAATATGCTTCCTAACCTTATTCTCGTTATCAGTTATGGTCTCTTCCAGAGATCCAACGTCGCCAACTAGTTTAAATTGCGATTTAAATCGGAAATCGTCGAAACGAATTAACGATGTTGTTGATTGTGCGATTCGAGCAAGGTCAAAAGGGTCTGCAGTTTTAAGTGTTGGGTTAAATTTATCTCTATTAACTAAATGAATAACCAAATATCCACCGGGTTTTAACCATTCATAACAATTTCTAAAAAAGGCGTACTTATTTTTCATGTAATATAGTGTAAAGTTTAAAGAAGTAACATGTGTAAAAGTGTGCGCTGGATATACCATAACATTTAAAGCGCTGCCAACAGTGAATTCTGCATTGGGGTATTTTTCCCGAGCAACAGCAACCATTGCTGGCGAAGTGTCGAGACCTACGGATTTTAAGTGTTTGCTTATAAATGTACCTACATGATCTCCAGTCCCGGAACCTACGTCCAATATCAAACTTTTTTCGGTTGGATGAGTGGTATTAATTATTTGTCCAACCTCATATTCGTTTTTAATTTTATTAAAAATCAAAGCGTCATACAACTTGGAATAAAAGGAATCGTATATAGCAACACCTTCCTTTATTACAAATTTATCTCTTTGATTAATGAACCCCTCTTTATCATCAATAGTTTTATATCCAACAAAGCATACAATAATCAAAATAAACAGAATTAATACTTTACACCATCTAGATGATTTATATATTGTTTTAATTATACCCATTCTATATGTATTATTGGAATATTTTTTATATAAAAAGTATTTAATGAATGATAGTGAAATCAGTGACAAAAGAAATAAGAAAGATTTTCGTGGTATAACATTTTCCAAATTTAAAAAATCTGATGCTAAAAAAGAATTACTAAATAGTTTGACACATAGTCGTTTGGAACAGGCTTGTTATTGGAGCGGGGAATATATTTGCGCCGGACATTTTTTAGAACTATGGGAAATTATCATATTATATATGACCAAGTGTATCCATTTAGGCAATCCTAAATTACCTTTATATATACAGTTAAGATTTCAGGCGTTCAAAGATATTTTGGTAAACGGTTATATTGATAATGAAATGAAAATGCGAAATAATAATAAAATTAGAATATTGTTTGCTGAAATAATAAGTATTGTAGCGCTATCAGGCAAAAAACATAATTTATCGGTAGTAAAAATAGAAAAGGGTGATTTTAATATGTCTTCTATGCCTGAAAAATTAAAGGCCGACAATGTAAATTATGCAACTCGTATTTATTTAAAAGATGATCCTAAAGAATTATTCATAGCAATAAATGAACTGGCTTACAACATATCCAAAGGCGTACGGAATACTATAGAAGCGTGTTATTGGTTGGAATGGATTTTAGAATTTGAAAATATATGCAAAAAAGAAAAGAAAAATTCATTATTCGCACATAATCGCGATATTGGAAATGTTGAAAAGAAGTTTAAGGTTGATATTGTATGGATGTTATGGGAGATATTTTTATTGGAAGCAGTGGATAGGGGAGGTTTAACACACAAAATAATTAATGCTTTATTGGATATTTTCTGCATTCATTTTAAATCGGGAATAAAAAGGAAACGAAAATTTTTAATGTACAATGTGATATCGCTTTTAACCGAAACTCCTAATTTTAATATTCAAATTTACACAGAAGAAAACAAAATAGAGAATATTAAATCCAAAATAAATCTTATTTATAAACAAATCAAAAAAAATGAAGTGAGACCAAATACAGATTACCTATTTAACAATTCATTTACAAACAGCGACAAAACATTGGAAAACACGATAGAAAAATTAGAGAAAATGAATAAAATTATGTATATTCCTAGAGATAATTAAAAAAAAACCACTTAAATTAATACTGATTATATTACAATATAATGTCGGATAAACAAACAATCGAAGTCTCAGAAAAATCGCCAGAACAATCGTCAGAACAATCGTCAAATCCACCTGTCGCAAAAGAAGGTCAAGAAATTAATCTTTTAAATCTTCCAGTTGAAAATCAAAACGATGCTTTAAACGTCATGTTGGGATTTCTAGGTCTCGCACAAAAAAGAGGATGTTTCGCTATTAACGAATCCGCAAAAATTTATGATTGTGTAAAAATGTTTCAAAATTCTAATTAAATATGTTTTTATAAATCTTGGCGCGTTTAATATTTACACAATTCATTTCAAATATAGTCCAATAAATAATTTTATACCTTTGAAAAGCACCTTGGCCATTCATCATTGTAACTATTGAACGTGGTATTATTTTATCGCGAATTTTTAATGATGGATCAATCGTATTATCGGGCATAATTTCTCCAATTGGAAGATTTCCGTTTAAATATATTGTTTTTACATCTTCGGAAATAATTATTGATGGTCTTGGTCTTTTTGTGTACCCATTACAATTCTGAATCTCTCTAAATTCATTGAGACGATATTTTAGTATTAATGGCGAGGAAATAAATTTAAGTTTAATAATTTCTAAATATGGTATCAAATCCTTATTTAGAATACATGCGTTTTTTCCACACATTTCCCAAATTATATAACATACGCCAAACGGTAATAATTTCATATATTATATTAGTATAGAATATATGAACAATTGCAAAATGTCGATCTATTTGGCCTATGGTATGACCACCTATATCATCGCATCAATATACTATCTAGCAAGATCTAGATTTATAGGCACACCCTTTAATGATTCGCTAACGCCTAAACAGGTTATTATAAAAAGGAAATCAACCAATGAAAGACGATCCATTTTTTACCAAGGAGCGGTAGCTGCTATTGTTGGTTTATTAATATTTAGACCATTCAATCAATGTTTTTAATTTATAATAAATTTTTTCTATTATAAATATTTAACGACCTTTTCTAGTTCTTTTTCCCCCTTTCTTCCTTTTCCCTCTGGTTATTTTTCCACATTTTCTTTTTTTCCCTCTGGTTCTTTTCCCCCCTTTCTTCCTTTTCCCTCTGGTTATTTTTCCACATTTTCTTTTTTTCCCTCTAGATCTTCCACCTTTTCCTCTAGTTCTTTTTCCACCAACACTTTTAATTCTGCGAATTTTATGGCGTGTTTTCTTTTTTCCTTTTTCTTCTAACATTTTTCTCTCGAATTTTTCTAACCTTTTTTTCTTGATTTCCGCTTCTGCTTCTAACCTTTCTTCTTCTAATCTGTCTTCTTCGTCTTCGTCAATGTAAGCAACATGTTTTTCTATTTTTAAACTCGTATTCGGTCGCTGTGGTGTTCCTTCATGAATACTTCGAATTTGATTGATACGATTTTGATTGATACTACTATTGATTAAACTTGCCATTGGGCTTCTGCTACTACGTGGGTCCTTCTCGAAATCTTTTCGAAACCTTTTCATCAAACTGCTCCTGTTCTTTTGTAAATCTGTTAAGCCCATTTGTTGAGTTGGAGACATTTCTTTAAACACTGCTTGTTCTATTAATCTTTCCATATCCTCTTCTGAATCGGAACTAGATTGGGAACTTTGTGAGGCCAAAAGTTGTTCGGGCATTTCTTGCCATTCCTGTTCCATGTCGTCTAATTCTTCTTGGGTGAAAACGTGTTTATCAACCCCTTCGTCTGTAAATTGTGGTGATAATGGAGTTAGTGGTGAGGAATCGATTTGTATTTCTTTACTACTTCTGTAATCCCGTTGCTCTCCAGGACCAGATTTAGGACTAGATGACTTTTGCTCTCCCTGCATGCTTGCGTTTCTAATAAGTTCCTCGACATCTCGTCGATCCTGACCATCAAAATCTTCCAACATCTCCTCTAGTGTTGGAAGTGTCTCTTTTAGCGCAGCAATATTTTTATCGTTCATATCGTCCACATATGAAGATTCGAGAATAACGCGTTCGGGAAAGACGCGTTCAATGTGATCGTGAATGACTACAGGTTTTCTTGGCATTTTTACCCCAGTTTGTGCGACGAGATTATCCAAAATGCTTTTCATCTTTTCTAATCTACGCTGAACTCCATTCATCGTTTTAACATTTTTTTTAAAAACGCCTTTCCATTTTTTGGTTTCTTTTTCAGCTGCTTTAAGTTGTCTTGGGTTCTTACGTATATTTGGATTGTTAATTTGACGAATCCTTTCTTGTATTTGTATTTGATTTGCTTCCAATATTTTATTAGCGTCCCGTAATAATGTTTCCGCACCTCTATAAAAATCGGCGGTGTCTTTATTCATTATTGGATCCTTTTTTACTTCTTTCATACCCCTTCTTATTTTCCTTGTCGTACTGCGTGAGGGTTTGGAAGAAAATTTACCCGACAATATTTGACCCTCAATACGTGATATCATTTCATCAGTACTTTCGGGAGCATTTTCCATCTTTCGTCGAGTTTTTTTTTGCTTCTGCCGTTGCTTTCGCATTGCATTTTTACCCCTGGTTTCGAGACGTCGAGCATCGTCTGCTAATCCAATAGCCTTTTGTATCTCATCCATTTTATATAAGACGACATTATTTTATTTTGACCCAAGGACGGTCATTTCTAATGTTTTCAATGATATGCCACTTTCAATTCTTTTTAATGATACGATTTGTTCAATTCTACGCTTTTGTTCAGAGACGAATCTTGTATTTTCTGTTTTAATACACTTTCTTAATATTTTTAGCATTATTCTACCGATGCTATTATTTACTATTTGAAAAATTTTTATTATTCCACCCGTAATACCAATGATTTCAATATAACTTGGCGCATATATCGTTTTATATAACCAATAGTCAGCTAAAACACCAACAAGAATACTATTGGTAATAATCAAACTCCAAACTAAAATATTTTGGAATTTTTTTTTAATTTTTGGTTCGACATCATAATTGGGCAATTTCTTCTCATCTATAAATAAATCTTCATAATATAATGGTTTAGATGCAGTCATATAAACGATATGTGGGAAGTTCCAGAATAGGATAAAAAACGCCACGCTTACAATAAATGGGAAATAATAAAAATCTCTAAATTGTGGAAAAAAAACGAGTCCTATAATTCCTATTAAAGGTAAAAAATATCTTTTACGTTTAATTTGTTTGCATTTCCGAGTGCACATAATTATATAAGATTTGATAATAAGTTTAAATGGTTATTTTAAATACCTACTCGTCACGGTAATAAATTAGCAATTGGTAACCTTTTTTAAAATTAAAAAAGGTGTCGTGTTTTTCAGCGAAGCGCCACTTTTTATCTTTATTAATTTTATTTTTCCAGTTAAATTGTTCCATTCTACTATAACTCTCGCCATCGAATCCATATTCTTTACCATTGCATGTTATATACGCAGAAAAATGATACCCTTTAATATTTCTCAATATAACCGAATCTAATTTATACACTTTTTCATTATATTCGAACTCTATTTTTTTGCGAGCTTTGGCTGCTTCGCCAAACAGTTCAACAAATATAACCTTTGTTTTTCCTAAAAAAGATGTATTTTTATCAAATTCCAGTTTTATCATATCATTAACAGGTATATTAGAATTATGAGCACTAATTTTAAACCACGGTAAAAAATCTTCGCGGTTGATCATGGAGTACATTGTTCTATAAAATGTTAGAGGATTTGACGCCTTTTTAGTTTCCACAAATTTAGTTTTTGGAAATGCCTTGTGAATACTTCTAATAATATGATTTGTATCCATTAACGAAGCGTATCTAGTTGTTATATTACCGCCCCCATTAAGAGATGCATCTATCATTTTATTTAACAACCATAGAGGTCTTTTCATCTTTTGTGGTATTTTCGAACCATCAGGAGTGACTCCAGTAATCATGGTTTCTCGAAACCATCTATTGAATTTTCTCCCCTTATCGCTTATAAACCAAACCATAAAGAATGTATTCATCCAACAATTGGATTCCAATTGTTTTGGTGCGATTATTTGAGAGCAATCTGTTTTTTGTTTTGATAACAAATTATTTAACATAATTCGTTTACCAGTTTTACTTGTCCACTTTATACACTTTTCAACACCCTTTTTGGTAGTGAATTTAATATCTAGTCCTGGACAATCGTGAGCATTTTTAATTGGGGATACCGTTTTCAATGAAAGAATGCGTCTATTAATGCTTGGAGAATACTCTTCTGATAAATTTCTCTCCACCGATCTTAATTCCTTACTTATTTTCGGAGTATTATTTTTTATAATTAAATCATTTGATTGATTGGTTAGTAAAGATGACCGTCCTTTAATAGGTTCCTTTTTCTTTGTTTTTTTCCTTGTTTTTTTCTTTGGTTTGCGTTTCCTTTTTTTACCCTTTTTTTTCACAGTAATTTTGAGATTGGTTTTATTTTTAGGTACCTTTATTTTAATGGTAACATTTTTAAATTTACATCTCGATTTAACTAATGTATCTTTACATTTTGGGATGTAATATGTGGAAGGCATATATATATATTCTGAATAATTTAATATTGGTATTTTGTATATGGACGATACAATTACAGGTTTGAAAAATTCTTTAAGTAGTTCACCCGGTAGGAGCATATCTATGCCTTCGACCCCAATATCTCCAGATATAGCATCAGGTAGAACAAACATGGCAACGGGTAGCACAAGCAAAATTATTACAATAGGTCTGATTGTTGTAGTTTTAGCATTACTTGGTCTTAATATTTTTGCATATTTAGCAAAAGGGACCGATTATATTGGAGATTTTATTAGCAAATTTACACAAAAGGTTCCATCTACAGCAAGTGATATAATTAATACATCAATTATAGGCACAGAATTAGCAACCGAGGTTGCTGCTGGGACTATAAAAGATGCCGGAGATGTTCTTTCACGCGAACTGGATATAAAACGCAAGGATCTATGGGAAACGCGAGACAGTGGTGTAAAAAAGGCGATTAATAATAGAGATATGGTAGGAATTAACAAATTTCCACAACATGAACCGAAAAAGAAGAAACAGTATACCGAAAGTTCTGAAGATAATGCAGTTCAGGAAAGACACAAACCGGGATACTGTTATATTGGTACAGATAGAGGATACAGATCGTGTATAAAAGTTAATACAAGAGACCATTGTGAATCAGATAAGATTTTTCCGACGATGAATATATGCATTAATCCATCTTTAAGAACATAAATGTAATATTTAAATATTACATTTATAATTTTTTCAACATTATGTCCCATCGGTTGGCCAATTTGCTCCACTTGGCGACTCACCTTGGTTAAAATACCACTGGAGAGACAAAAACGGAGGAACTGCTGTTGCTTTAATATCTGTTGTAAGATCGGGACCTTCATTTACAATTGTCTGTATTTCCGTACCACTGAGGGCATAATCATGGTACCAAAGATCAGATAAACTTCCTGAAAAACCACCATCTTGATTTACAAATACGTCACCATAATTTTGTTTTGGGACATCGCTAAAAACATGTCTAAGAGCAACATCTCCATTAATAAAAACATCTAATACTTTTCCTCTCATTCTAAGACCGACATTAATCCATTTATTAAGTGGAATATCCGATACTTCAACTTCTTCAACGATGTTTTTGAATGTATTCATAACAACAATAAAAGAATTTCTAGTAGGGTGTATGTATAATCCGGGTCCATTATTAGGGAACGCCATTCTTTCCCCTTTTTTCGCGGAACCTTGTTGTTCACTACCTTTGTGGAAAACATGACGACGGTGACCATTTCTATAGTGAAGATCATCTATAAATAACCATACTGTCCACGTAAATTCCATACCTCCACGCTGATTATTGGATCTAATAATCGGTATGGAATTGCTATTATTGGGATTTTGCGGAATTACCAATAGTTTTTTCGCGTCTTTAAGACCACTCGTAAGGTGCGGATTTGAAGAAGGTGTGAACAACCATGTAAAAAATGTTGTTCCAAATCGTAACAGTAAAATAAATAAAATAACTATTAAAATGATGAATACAAATTTAGAAATTATTGTCGTTGTTCCGGTTTGACTGTTTGGACCAAAAAACATTGTGCCCTCATTTTTTATATTATTCCAGACTGAATTTAAGTTGCTCATGATAACTATATATATATTAGCAAATAAATTATATATATAACGATTAAATTATGAGATTAAATAAAATTATACCAACAATGAATTATATATCGAATTCATTCATTACCTTATTATCTTTCATAAACTCGACACGTATTCTATATTTATTGATAAGTCCCGAAAACCAATTGCTACCTCCCGGTCCTTCTCTATAAATAGCGTACGCTTCTCTAGGATTTACGGCTCTTGAGAAATAAAGAAAGTTGGATGTGTAACCATCAAATCCACCACCCGGTGTTACAACCAAACTTGATCCTGGACTAGTTTTTGGAACACCTGGTAAGACGCATGTTCTTACCAATTTTCCGTCCAAATAAAGATCTAGAGCACGATTATTGAGAGTTACAATGATATTGGCCCAAGCTTGCAATGGGATATTTTCTAAAGTACATGTGTGGTTCACAGTTTGAGAACTTTGTGTAGAGTAAGTTCCTAAAGTAACTTCTACATTATTTAATGTTGTCCCTAAAGAAACCTCTGGTGCCGCAAGGGATCCTGTTTCTCCTCTTCCGAAAATAACCTTTTTGTTTGTATCCCAATTTGATACATATACCCATATTGAGTATGTATAATCCGATGAAGAACCTTGGGGAATATTATCACCCGTGATTTTATGCGATTTTCTAGCGTTGTGTATGCCTAATAAATAACTACGTGTTGTGTCCCCAAACAACCAGGTATATATGAGGTAAATTAGAATAACTACTACTACTCCGATTACAATATTTTTCAAGTCCATAATATAATATATGCGAAGAAATTATCTAAAGGATTGGGGGATTTTTGTATCTTAATTGTTTGTACATTTTTTTTATATGAGGCAAAGTTAGTGGTTTTGGAAAATAAACAACGTTGCACACGCCCCCACTGACGCCTTTGTCCGCACCAACTGTAATTTCATCATAAGACATGATTGGTACGATATTTCCGGTCGAAGATACTAATTTTCCATTTACAAAAATATCTAAAGTCCCACCATTGTAATTAACCACAATATTATTCCATCGTTGAAGAGGGAAATCGTTCATTTTATAAACTACATGTTCTTTGTCCAATCCATTACTCATAGTAATTCTTAATTTATTTTCTTTAGAATTAAATTGTATTTTGGGTTTATTCGCATAATCAAGAATATTTGTAAATTTTAATGAAGACTCCCTTAAATTAGGACCTTGTTCGTGTAGAAAAAACCAAGCAGATATAGAATAATTATAATTAAATGCTCCCACTGCAGATCCAACATCTTCGTAATTTCCAATTATTTTTTTCTTATTAAGATAAATTGCGTCTTTTAATAAAATCCTTGTTTTAAACATATTATCTTTATCTGACCGTGTTTTCGATAAATTTTTAGACCTTAATAACTGCATATATATTTGGGTTTTTAAGTTGATTATTATTGGCGCATTACTTTGCACATATGTGATTGCTGCCTCAAGGGATAAGTCCTTTTTTGTAAATCTTTGAAAAAAGGATAATTTTTTATTTATTTTACCCGAGGTGTATCCTCTTGATTCGAGATAAACCTTTAAATTTATATTATTTTTGGGAATATAAAGATCCTGTTTCATTATTAAATCCCAATCGACCGAAATACCATTCATCAAAGTGGATAGTTCATTTTCATTTGCTATAATGGATTTATCATTACCTAAACTTTCTTGCTGTAACATCAATTCATCTTTTTTAGTTACCGAATGTATAAACCAGTAATTATTAAACCATGGGATAAAGAAATACATGCCCACAGTTAATATTTCTATAAGCAAAATCACCCAAGTAACTTTGGGGGTATCTTTTAATTGCGTCCAAACAAAATGTGTTAAATACATGACCGAACATGGTACAATAAAAACAAGATGATATAGAATTTTTAAAATGATGTTCCCAGAAATAGCCGACATCCATTTTGTATTTCCCGTTATCAACCTGAATAGAGAGAATATTAACCCCATAATTGCTATAATTCCAATTAGCGTCGTCATGGTTAAAGACAAAAATTCAAATTTGGCTATTAAAAATAAAAGTAGTATTGAAAGACCTAGAACGATTGAAATACCAATAACCGTTTTATAGAGTGGTACAGATTCCGTAAACATCCATTTGATTTTATTTAAAAAAGAATTTTTTTCAAAGGTTTCATTCGCCTTTTTAACGTTGGGTTCAAAATTATTTTTAAGAAATAATGAGAACACGCCTAACGCTAAAAACGCCCCTATTAAAATAATTAGGATATTTGTATATTTTGACCAATCTTCCAATACTGCTCCATCTTTACGTAAAAATGCGAAGTAATAAGATAGCAATATGTATAAAATAAACCCAACCATTACAAGAGATTTAAAATCTAAAAGCATCGATTTTAATTTTCCGAAAACATAACCAAAAACTGATGCAACTTTTCCAAAAATAGAGATTAATTCATTAAAAGCGCTAGTTTTAATATATTCGGCAGTTGATGTCTTTGGATTCGAATCTACAGGACCATCGGGTAGATATATGAAATCATATATTTGCGAGAAACCATAAATACCTACAGCAATCAGTGGAATATATATTGTAAATGTTAACAGATTTTTAACAATCTTATCATTATAACCTGTTTTAGTCATATTATATAAATAGGTTATTAAATTTTATCTAAAATTATCTAAAACTTTACAAATTAGATTGCATTGTCTTTTCGGCGTGACATTCAGTACATAGCGCCAAAAGATTTGTTATATGATTCGAACCTCCATATCTCAAATCTACTTTATGATCGACCTGAAAGGTTGCTTTTAATTGTTCATCGCATTTTCCACATTTCCAATTTTGTTGCGAGGCAACAAATTTCTTCTTTGTTTCACTTACAGATCTTTTACTTGAATTTCCACCAGAATTTAACATTCTTTTCATTTGTGGAGTTTTTTCGCCTCCCGTTTGCATTGCCGAAAGTTGATCGGTTGTATTTTTAAAATCGAAAAGTGGTGTTAACATGTCTGTAGTATCCTTATCTATCGGCATATATTTAATAATATTATGCGCATGTTTAAACATTCCTCTTGACCCTTCTGGATTTTTTTTAATAAATAAATATAATGATAATCCTACAAATGCGTATGTGGCCATTTGTATATATTTTTTATTAATATGGAATAATTTTGTATATTTCCCGTCATAATATGTATTAATTACTAAAAATGTTGTAATTACTATAACTATTAATCCAATTCTCATTATATATTAAACTTTAAAAAAAACTTTTGGAAAAATTACCTTAGTAACCATAGAATCACCAATATTATAGATAATACTATTCCTATCATAACATATTGCTTCCTCTGTTTGTATTTTTCTCGGTTTAAAACTTCCTTTGGTTTATAGGAATCGTAATACTTTTCTAAACTATCAAAAAAATCTTCCTGTTCCCAATCCATTTTTTCATGAATTTTATTTATTATAAAATGGACCCATTTCATAAAGGATTCCCTGGAGGTTAAGTACGGCGACACTGGATACTTGTCTAGGATTTTAATAAAATCATTTCCGAGCGGTGATTGTGGAAAAAATAATGGTATATTTTGAATTGTATCGTAATATTTTTTTTTAGTAACATCATTGGGATGTTGTGGGTACAATAAAGATATGGTTTGCAATGTAAATTTAAAATGAGGAATCCAAATCTCTGGATCTAGAGGCATATATAACAAAGGGACATAAAAACTGTTTGATACAAACATATAAGTATGCAAAAATATAGTAAAACACACCAATTTTGTAATAATTGTGGAAAGCAAGGACATGTATTTAATCAATGTAAATTACCGACGACTAGTATTGGAATTGTAGCGTTTAAACAGTGCGGTCCAGTCAAAAAATATCTGATGATTTGTAGAAAGGACTCTTTGGGATTTATTGAATTTCTCAGAGGGAAATATCCATTATATAATAAATCTTACATCCAAACATTAGTAGATGAGATGACTGTTCAAGAGAAAGAAGATGTATTAAATAAGGATTTTGAAAGTTTGTGGAAACAATTGTGGGGAGAATTTGTGGGAATCCAATATAGGGGTGAGGAGAAACATGCCAAAGAGAAGTTTACGCAAATAAAACGTGGGATACAGATTTATGATGAAGGTAATTATGATTTAAAATCATTGATTTGTAATAGTCCTACTAAATGGGAAACGCCAGAATGGGGATTTCCCAAAGGTAGAAGAAATTATCAAGAAAATGATGTTAATTGTGCATATAGAGAATTTAATGAGGAAACCGGATATGTAAAAGAAGACCTGGATTTGATTACAAACATTCAACCATTTGAAGAAATATTCATGGGATCAAATTTCAAATCATATAAACATAAATACTATATTGCACAATTATTATCGACCGATCCTACAGATCAATATCAAAAAAGCGAGGTAAGCGACATGAAATGGTTTAGTTTAGAAGAATGTTTGAACACTATTCGACCGTATAATTTGGAAAAAAAGAAGGTTGTAAAAGATATAGATACCGTTTTACATAAATATAGATTAATCTCATAATATATTAACTGATGCCAACAAAAGTCAAAGTTAAGAAAAAGCGAGCAAGGGTTAAAATTGGAAAGAAAAAGGTGTCCATCAAAACATGTGACACATTGAAGAATGAATATAAAGATTTGAAAAATATAGATTTGGACAATCCGGGACATATTGATCTATTAAAATGTATGGGGGATGAGAATCGTGAACAACTTGATAAGAATGAGGAAACTTATAATTATTTATACCCATCTCTCCAAGATCCAAACTTTAACCAAAAGATTGCTACTAAAAAGGAATTTTACGACAATCGGTATGAAGAAAGGACGCGAGAGCAATTTGATAATATTAAGGAAGTTGCTCAAAAATTATGTGATAATACTGAGTTTGAACTTGAACCGCATCAAATGTTTGTGAGAAATTTCATGTCTTTCCAAACACCATACAACGGTTTGTTACTATTTCACGGATTAGGAACTGGAAAAACGTGTTCTTCCATATCGGTATGTGAAGAAATGCGAACATATTTAAAACAACTTGGTATTTCCAAAAGGATAATAATAGTCGCATCCCCGGCAGTTCAAGAAAATTTCAAGATCCAATTGTTTGATCAGAGAAAATTAAAAGAAGTCAATGGATTGTGGAATATTAAGGCGTGCACTGGAAATAAATTCATAAAGGAGATAAATCCGATGAATATGAAAGGGTTGAGTAGGAATAGGGTTGTGCGGCAAGTGAAAAGAATAATATCTCAATCGTATCACTTTCAGGGGTATCTTGAATTTTCGAATTATATTGGACGAATTCTGAAAAAAAATTTCAATAAAGATGATTCAGATGAATTAACAAAAAGGAAACAGAAAAGGTTATTACATGCCGAATTTTCAAATAGAATGCTTGTAATTGACGAGGTGCATAATTTAAGAATTACAGATGATGGTACTGTAAAACCAAGTTCAGAAAATTTATTGAGTCTTGTCTCGAGTGCGGTGAATTTGAAATTATTACTGCTTTCTGCAACACCAATGTTTAATGATCACCAAGAAATAATTTGGATTTGCAATTTGTTAAATTTAAATGATAAAAGATTCCCTATACGATCAAGAGAGGTTTTTGATAAAAAGGGCAACTTTATCCAAGATGAAAATGGTCGCGAAGTTGGTAGAGAATTATTAATTCAAAAGGTTACAGGATATATATCATATGTAAGAGGGAATAATCCATTTACATTTCCATATACTGTTTATCCAAAAGAGGCTAGAAATCCAGATTCTTTAATAACTATTATGGAAAATAAAACATGGGAATATCCAGAAATTCAGGTAAATGGTGGTGCAATTATAGAACCGGTAAATATTTTAGATTTAACCATGATAAATATTGGTAGTTACCAAGAACGAGGTTATAATTTTATACTAGAATCGTTAATAAAACTTAAACCATCCAAGTTCAATCCTGAAAAAGGATTGGCGTTTACTGTTCTTGAATCTCCTCTACAAGCACTAAATATGATTTACCCACACGTGGATTTCGACGCTGAAAAATCGGAGGATGAAGATTTCTATACTTTTTTATATGGTAAGGTGGGTCTATCTAGGACGATGAATTATGAAAAGGGGAAAACAGATTTTAGGTATAAAGATGTAACACTTAAAAATTTTGGAAGAATATTTTCCCCCGATGAAATTGGAAAATATAGTGGAAAGATTAGTTACATTTGTGATAAAATTCAAAATTCTAAGGGGATTATATTTGTATATTCGCAATATATTGACGGTGGTGCAGTACCAATAGCGCTGGCTTTGGAAGAAATGGGCGTAACACGATTGGGGAACAATTCATTGTTTAAAACTCCCCCCACAAGTCAAATCGATGCTTTAACTATGAAACCTGGCGATGTGAGGTTTCCAGCAAAATATATAATGATCACTGGCGATAAGAATCTAACTCCCGATGTTAGGAAAGAAATTAAGGCTGTAACAGCACCTAATAATGTTAATGGAGAGATTGTAAAGGTAGTTATTGTTTCTAGAGCAGGATCAGAAGGTTTGGACTTTAAAAATATTAGACAAACTCATATATTGGATCCGTGGTATAATCTTAACCGTCAGGATCAGATTATTGGACGTGCGGTGCGTAATTTTAGTCATTGCGCTTTACCTTATGAAGAACGTAACGTTGAAGTGTATTTGTATGGGACAAAGTTGAATTCTGATATTGAGGCGGTAGATATGTATATTTATAGGTTGGCTGAGAGAAAGGCCAAAAAAATAGCAGTAATTATAAGATTATTGAAAGAAAATGCTGTTGATTGTTTGTTGAATCGTATTGGACTAAATTTTTCAGAGGAAATCATTGATAAAACCGTTGGACAAACACTGGCGAATGGGAAAAAGATAGAATATAGATTGGGAGATAAACCGAATAGTCAAATGTGCGATTTTACGAGTTGTGATTATACGTGTAATTCAAAAATACAAATCATTGAAGATGTTGATAAAACTACATACAATGAAAATTTTATAATTATGAATTTGGATAAAATATTGCAAAGAATTCGTCTATTATTTAAAGAATACTATATATTCGACAGAGCATCTTTAGTTGCAATGCTAATTCAAATTAAGAATTATCCATTGGACCAGATAGATACTGCATTAAATTATTTAATAACCGAGAAAAATGAATATCTGGTAGATATGCTTGGTCGATTGGGACATTTGGTAAATATTGGAGATTATTATATGTTCCAACCCATTGAATTGGGTACCAAACCAATATCGATGCGAGATATGAGAACGCCTGTAGATTATAAACGTCAGGCAATTATATTCAAACTCCCAGATACAATTCCTTCTTACGCCGGAATGTATAAACAGGATGATGAAATACGTGAAGAGGGAAGTAATATTTTCGATATTTTAGGAAATACCTATTTGGAATTGCAGAATCCCAATATTATAACAAGTATGGATAAGGAAAATTGGTCAAAATCAGCGGCTTGGGCAATCAGAAATTTAAATAAATATAATGGAATAGATAATGATTTATTAATAAAATATGCGATGCATCATATTATAGACATCTTATCATACGATAATAAGATACAACTTTTAAAAGCGGTATATGGTAAAAATTCGACTGATAAATTGGAAAAAATTATACAGGACTATTTTGAACAGTTTATCATCGAAGGTGGTGGTTATAAAGGCATAATAATTGCTAATTTCAGTAAACCTAGCACATATGACCCATATACCATCTTAACATTTTCAGATGGTGTTTGGAGCGTAAATCCACAATCCATAAGTGGAGGTTTGGGTTCGGCAATGTTTGATAAATTCCAATACAAAGATTTGAAAAAGATAAGCGATATCGTGGGATTTATGACTGTATTCAAGGGACAACAAATAGTATTTAAAACCAAAGATTTGAAATTAAGTGGGAAAGGGCGTACAAATAAAGGTCAGAGATGTGATAGAGGTGAAGGTAAAGCAAGTATAATTGCTAGAATTAATCATTTGATGGGGGGTGGAGTTAAACCTATAAAATATATCATTCTAAAAAGTTCAGTAAATAGTATTTATGGTGATAAACAAATAGCGCAGTTTGTGAAAACAAAGAAAAAAGAGGTGAAAATTAGTTCATTGCAATTATGCATTGAATCAGAACTTATTTTTAGACATTATAATTCTATAAATGAAGATGGAAAGACATGGTTTTTTAATACCGTGTATGCTATAATTAATAATGTTGTGAAAATAGGGAAATAAATTGAAATATAGTTAAAGATATTATATATGTAGTATATAATGTCTGAGCAACAAACCGCCGTGAAAACTTTTAATAAGAAAAAGAGAGGATTGGGAATATATGTCCAAAATGTATTAACAAGAAAGGTACGACTACCTTTTAATATTATAGGAAATAACTTATCTGAAAATATATTATTGGATTTAACACGCGGTATGGAGGGGAAATGCGTTGAAGAAGGTTTTATAAAACCGAATTCTATCCGTATAGTTAATTATTCATCTGGAACTGTTTCTGGAAAATATGTGATATTTACAGTAATGTTTGAATGCTTGGTTTGTCGTCCTGTTGAAGGGATGAAATTTAGAGCAATTGTTAAAAATGTTACAAAAGCAGGTATTAGGTGTGAAACACAAGAGCATCCAAGTCCGGTGGTTGTTTTCATTGCTCGAGACCATCATTTTAAAACGAAGGAATTTTCAGAATTGGAAATAGATAATGAAATTACAATTAAGGTGATTGGTATAAGATTTGAATTAAATGATAGTTATATTTCGGTTATTGCAGAATTGGTAACATCTAAAAAGATCAAGGTTGGGAAAAGAGGTAAAAAGAAACCAATTGTAATTATTAATACAAAAAAATAAATACTTAAAATGCAAATATGGTGTATTTATATATGACTACCGAATTAATAACTCTGAGAGATAGTATTGAAAAAATGGAAAAGATTCATCAAATGCATGTATTTAAAATTTTAAAAAAATCAAATATTGAATATACCGAAAATTCAAATGGTATATTTTTTAATATAACCATGTTAGAAAATAATCACATCAAAGAAATTGTTTCATATATGGATTATGTAACGTTGCAGCAAAAACAACTAAACAAAATTGAAGATGATAAAGAAAGATATAAAAAAGAGTTTTATAAAGATAATAAAGCAATCTCATCATATACCTAATAATGAGTAATGCAGAAATTAACCTAAATTGTTTAAAACATTATATGTTTTCTGGTAATCATATAATGAAATTATATATAAAAGAAGATGCGTCTGATAAGGAGATAAAACGTAATACATCAGTTACGAATCTTCCAAAAAAATCTAGGGAGATTATAGACAATTTTATTGTTCCAAAAGAGAAAGATACTTTATTTTGGTGTTTTTATATTATTCGCGAAGGATTAGATAAGTACGAAATGCTTGGAAATAAGTCATTTAGTGAAGAAAAACAACAAAAAATCCAAATTGTAGAAACTTTAAGAAATCATAAGGAAATACTGAAGGCGCGTAAATGGAAAAGGAACATTATTGAGGCTGATTTGGTGTATAATGAAAAAATTACATTAGAAACATTTTTATGCATCTGTGAAATTTCAAATATAAATATCGTCGTTTTGAAAAATAGATGCGTTTATACATTTATATCCGATGTCGAATTAGTGGAAGATATCCATATAGTAGAATTTAAAGATATTGGTTTTGGATATAATGTATTGAGTAAGGAAGATAATATTAAAACATTTAATAAATATTGTCTTAAATATTGGAAGGTGGATAATATTTCGAAACCATTGTTGGGTCAATCAAAATATAAAATTGCACACTTACATAATATTTGTAAAAAATTAGATATTCAGATCATTGACCATAAAGGTAAAAAATTCAAGAAAGTAGAATTATATAATTCAATAAAGTTGAAAATATAAAATTGAATTAAACATAAAATATGTGATAGTATATATATATAAAATGTCTGTTGACGAATCCACCCCCAATGAATTATTAAAAGAGTATATAGATATCTTAGTGCAAAGTAGACAAAAAGGAGGCAACCAAGAATTAGAGGTTATATTTGGCGAGAAAGATAGTGATTCTATAAGTCGGATAGATTTCGAAAATGTAATAGGTAAATTAAAGTCGATAGGATTCACTTCCGGATTCGCCCAGAACGATGGTGAATACTATCTTAACATTCAGAATCAGTTCATAAATAAGGCGACTGGTAGGACGGGTATTGGTAATATTAGAACTACTATTAGCGGAGTTAGTCAAATACAAGAATATTGTGAAAAAAATACGTTTGATTTAGATAATCCGCCAAAATATGTTCAGTTTATGCAAAAAGTTCCAAAAATTCATAATGGTAACCGTTTAGCACCTATTTCATATGATGATTTTCATTTCAGAATTAATTATAAGGAAGAAAAAATATTAAAACCAAACTTTGGAATTGTAAAAGGTCTTCTACAATCGTGGAACAACGAAAAAAAGGTTTTCCGTTTAATAAAACGGTTTACATTTCGAGATTATAGATTCCCATACATTAAAATAGATTGTAGTATTGTGAGATCATCAAAAATAGTTAGGAAACGTATGATTCCAGAATTTAGGATTGAAAGTTCAAATGTCTTTAATAATCCAGAAAAGTATGAGATTGAGATTGAGATTGATAGTTCCAAGTTTCCAGAAAGGACAGATGATTTCGCTGATATATTGATGGGTAATCTGAGAAAAACAATTAAATATGTAATGTCTGGATTACAAGAAACAAATTTTCCAATATCATATAAAGATCAAAACCTTGTATTGAGAGAATACATGCGTGTCTTGTATAAGAATCCACCAGAAAGAAGAATTAGAACAAGGGATTTTGTGGGACCATCATCAAAATCTCTTGAACTGCCGAATATAGTACCACTAGATGATGATATTATAGTTCCGAATATACGTCTCCCTTATACTGTTACTGAAAAGGCGGATGGTATAAGAAAGTTGTTATTTATTAATAGCAAAGGTTATGCATATTTGATAAATGTAAATATGAAGGTGCAATTTACGGGAACAATAACAAAACAACGGGATTTAATGAATACTATTATTGATGGGGAACATGTATTGCATGATAAGCGTGGCGCTTTCATAAATAATTATCTGGCGTTTGATATTTATTATATAAATAAAAAGGATATACGATCAGAACCCTTTTACGTTTCAGATAGTTCGGCTGAAAAAGGACGACTTGTTCTATTAAATAAAACTCTTAAAAATATTAAATTTGAAGGAGTTGTTGGTGAAATTATCCCATTAAAAGTTCGCGCCAAAACCTTCCACGCTGCCGAAGGTGTTGGTATATTTGCAAAATGCAAAGAAATTTTAAATAGGGTTAGAGATGGATTGTTTGAATATGAGACAGATGGTCTTATATTTACACCGGCCAATAAAGGTGTTGGGAGTAATACTGTTGGTGAAACACTTGATCCGGTAAAAAGAACGTGGGGTTGGTCATTAAAATGGAAACCTCCGGATTTTAATACTATAGATTTTCTTGTAACAACCCAAAAAACGGAAGGCGGTTCTGATTTTGTGGGAAATATATTTGAAAACGGTGATAATATGAATGCTATTGATAATCTTACACAATATAAAACACTTATATTAAGAGTGGGTTTCAACGAAAAACAGCATGGATTATTAAATCCATGTGAAGATGTAATTCAAGACCGGTTCCCCAAGAAAAATTACAGGGAAGAAAAGTCTTCATATAAACCCGTACCATTTTATCCAATAAACCCCACTCCTCAATTTCCCGCATATTTATGCAACATTGTCTTGGAAAACAGTGGGGAGTCAAAATTAATGTTGACTGAAGATAAAACTGGAGTAATCGAAGATGAGACAATTGTTGAATTTAAATATAACAAAACAAAGGACAAGTTTTGGCAATGGGTTCCTATTAGAGTACGTTTGGATAAGACTGCCGATTATCGGTCTGGAGGTAGAAATTTTGGTAATGCTCACCACGTTGCCCAAAGTGTTTGGAACTCTATTCATAACCCTGTCACAAAAGATATGTTGGTATCCGGTTTAGATATTCCAGATCTTATTGCAGACGATAATATATATTACAATAAGAAAAACAACGGCGCTATAACAAAGGCCATGAGGAATTTTCATAATTTGTTTGTGAAAAGATTACTTATTCTTGGCGCTTCTAAGAGAGGTGATACTTTAATTGATATGACTGTTGGAAAAGGTGGCGATTTCCCAAAATGGATTGCAGCCAAATTATCATTCGTTTTCGGATTAGATGTGGCGAGAGATAATATTGAGAACAGAATGGATGGTGCGTGCGCCAGATACATTCAGTATAGAAGGCAATTCAAAACTATGCCTCACGCTCTGTTTGTTAACGCTAATAGTGAAAATAATATTAAATCAACCGAAGCGTGTATAACAGATAAAGGAAAGGAAATTACTAGAGCTATATTCGGAGAAGGACCTCGCGATGAAAAGAAACTAGGAAAGGGTGTCTTTCGACAATATGGAAAGGCGAAAGACGGGTTTGATGTAGTCTCTAATCAGTTTTCAATTCACTACTTCTTCAAAGATGTTTATACGCTGAATGGGTTCCTTCGAAATGTAAGCGAATGTTGTAAAGTTGGAGGATATTTTATTGGGTCGAGTTATGATGGTCGTCGGGTTTTTAGAGAATTGGAATCTAAAAGTATGGGTGAAAGCATCTCTATCCACAAGAATGATACAAAAATGTGGTCTATTACAAAGGAATATCAAAATGAAGAGTTCCCAGATGACGCCAGTTCATTGGGATATGAAATTAAGGTGTATCAAGAGACTATTAATAAAACATTTTCCGAGTATCTTGTAAATTTTGAATATTTAATACGTATAATTAAAAATTATGGATTTGTTTTGCTTGAAAGAGAAGAGGCTCGCGATATTGGATTACCGGAATCTATAGGAAATTTTGATCAATTATATTATGAAATGGAATCTCAACTAAAACAACACAGGATAAGAAAAAGTGATATTGGTTCGGCCGATAAAATGTCTGTAGAAGAGAAAAAAATATCATTCCTCAATAAATATTTCATCTTTAAAAAGGTAATGGATGTTAACGCTGAAGAGGTAAGTCGAACATTAACCGATATGATGCCCATACAAGAAAAAATAGAGGCGCAAAGTGATAAAATATTGGCGAAGGTTTTATCCAAACCGGGACCAAGGATAACAAAAAAGAAAAATAAGGTCAAGTTGGGTATAGGTAAAATACCAGTTGAATCAATACCTCTAATAACTATAAAAGAGGACATCATTGAACCCGTTGTGGTACTACCACCAGGATCAATTATTAAACCCATTAAGGTTAAAGTGTCCAGGAAATCTCGCGTAAAAGTGAAGGTGGGTACAAAGGTGAAAGTGGGTACAAAGGTGAAAGTGGGTACAAAGGTGAAAGTGGGTACAAAGGTGAAAGT
>MDTF01000956.1_pt1 | contig 34433 bp, 61 predicted proteins | sample 811191 | NCBI WGS metagenome assembly MDTF01 (sample SAMN05326649, study PRJNA326480) | marine metagenome | isolation source: seawater | place: Southern Ocean | collected 2011 | reverse complement strand
TAAGGGGCTATTGCAGCCCCTTTTTTTATATCCCGCTTATTATCGCGGATTATTAAAAGGTATGTCGTCGTCAAACTGCTGTGCTTGCGGGTGCTGTGCTGCCTGTTGTGCCAGTGTTGGCATCTGTTGCATCTGCTGAGGTGCGAATGCTTGCGGCTGATGTGTGGCTTGCTGGGCTTGCTGAGTTAAGCTGTTATTTGTAAGACCTTGCGGCGTTTGTGGTGGCTGCTGTGGCGCGAATTGCTGCGGCGCTTGCTGTTGTGGTGGCGCTTGCTGGAAGCCCTGAGTTGGTGCTTGGCCTGCCTGCTGTGGAGCTTGGCCGCCTTCAACCCAGAAGACTTTGCCGTTACCCAGAATATTACCTTTAACGCCCTGCTCTTTTTCTTCCTTTTTTACGTCTTGGGTGATCATGCCGCTATTGCCGTATTGATCAAGCTCAGCAAGGTCGACAAATATCGTGCAATCCAGATAATTACCTTTTGCCCCGTTGAATAGTCGATTCATATCAATTTGCGATGTGTTGATTTTTAAACTTAATCCGATTTTACTCATATTCTAATGCTCTCTGTTTTAGTTAATTTTTAATGTGTCAGGGCCAGCAACTAACGCGGCACCCTCGATTGTTTCACCGGCTTTAATAGCACGAGTGATTGCGGTCTTATCCGGCGCGGTTGTGGTTTTAGTCACAAGCCACTTTTCGGCCAAATCGCCACTGATTTCACAATGCTTTGACCCCTTCTTTATCTTCGCAGTATGCAAGCCCTCGCCAGCTTCGCTGTGCTGAAGTTTAGCCATCTGATTGAGCAGATAGCCAGTGTAGAATTCTCGGCACTTACGCGCTGCCTTGGCGCGCCTTATAAGCTTGTCGGCCTCGGTTTTATACGTAGTCTCATTTGCTGCCAGATTCTTAATGTGAGCAATAACACCAACGGTTTTAACTTTGTGTTGATCTAGCACGGCGGCGAGGCTATCGTCATATTCTGCCTCAGTGATAACCTCATTGCCCAGCATCTCGGTCAAGCATCGCTGTGCTGCTGTTAGCTCATCAGTTAGCTCATATAATGAAGCCATTATGCGAACCCCATCCAAATCATAAAGCCGTGGATTATCGCAATAGGAAACAATATTGCACCAGAGACCAAGAAACCCCACGCGGCTGTACTCAGGCAAATGATCACATGAGTAACCCAGGCCGCCAAACATAAAAATACAAATGCTACCTGAAACATAATTAAACCCCTGCCTGTTCTTTAATGAATGCGCGATAATCGACATCTTTTATCTGATTTAAAAATGCCGAGTCGGTTCTTACAGCGCCAATCCAGTCTTTAGCAATGTCGTCAACCTCATAAACTACCGGCTCGGCAAACTCTGCTTTCATCTCCTCAACGTATTTATTGTCGTCAAATTTGCCAAGAAATACATCAGCGTTAAACCCCAGATGGCTTATCGCTTTTGTTAAGCCGTCAGTCATTGATTTTTTAGGCGCGTCAGTATCTAAGCGCTTGCTCGACATATCCGCGCATCCAGCAAAAGGGCCAAACTTATTAATGCGATCACCGTGCCACAAGGTGACAAGGCAGATAACTACAGGGCCTTGAAATATGTACTCGCAATCATAACCCCACCCTATACCAACAGGTCCAAACTGCTTTGTCGCTGCCTGTATTTGATAGTGGGCATCAATAGCGGTAAAACCGCCTCGCTGGTTGACGGTTTTTGTATGGCTTGGGTCGGTCTTATTAACAGAATCCCATAAAGTCATATTATCACTCACGATTTACCCTCTGTTAATGCTGTTAAGTTTTGTTCGTGCTGATGTTGGGAAGAGTAGCCCGCGTCATAATCAGCGCCTTTTCCCGCTTTATGCTCAACACCCATAATGCAATCATTCGCGCCCTGTAAAAACTCTGATGTATTCATTTCTTCACCTGTGCTTGCATCCATTGCTCAGCCAATGCTTTCGCCTGTTGAACGGTGTAGTGGCGCATAACTAAATCACGCCCCTGAAAGTGGAATTTATGAAGTTTCACGACAATTCCCCTGCGACCTTGCCGATCTCGGAGGATACAGAGGTAAGAACAGCCACTTTGATCTCTGCAAAATCACCGGTTTTTATATCACGCTGGCAGTTGATCTTTTCACCTGTGCCGATGTTAAAAATAGCATTCCAGAAATCCTCGTTTTGAATCAGTGAATCAATAGCTATCGCCTTTATATCCTCGTCGCCATTGCTCAGGCTGTTAAATATTTGTTCTTTAGCCTCGCTGAATGCCTCGGTGGTGAAATGCTCTTTGTATGTCTCGTCGCCGTGTGTTGCATCGTTATTCTGTAAATCAATCATTTTCTTCCCCTCGGTTGTCGATGTGTGAATATTAAGCCTTAAATTCGATATGGTCAAGGTATTGCTAGAATATTTATTTGTGCTATGATTCGTAAAACTAAACGGGAGAACGCAATGAGCGACACAAGAAAACTAGCACCATACAAACCCTATATAGGGCAGAGAGTGCAGATGGACGAACTACTAAAGCAGCGGGGCATAACTTACGCACAGCAACACAGGGACGCTATGAAGGCTTACTTAAAAAAGGAGCTGAGAAAATGAATAACTTAGTAGCAGGCGACATAATGACGGCGCGCATTAAAGAGCTTCAAAAAGAGCTGGCAGAACTGAAGGCTTCTATCCCGAAAATCCAGTATGACACGATTATGGAGGCAGAAATAACAGACCATTACTTAATCGGATACGCCAAAAACTTACTCACACAAGCAAAGAAGCAAGACAGTGAGCGATAAATATGGGGTAGGTGATATAGAAGAGTGGAATGGGCGCGTACTTGATCGGGTTATTAGCTATGAGGATTTTGCTGAGTTAGAAAAAGAGCTGGCAGAGTTGAATGCCAAGAATAGCGAAATCATAGAAGCGGCAAAACAAGCCCTTGGTGATATGCAAGGCTTACTCAACGATCAGCAAATAGATTTTCACACAGGCTGTCGTAAATATGACGGTCAATGTGCTGATGATTTGTCGCGGCTTGTATATCCACCACTCACAAAAGCAAAGGAGCAATCAGAATGAACCCTGTTAAGTTTAAAATGTTATCAGCTACAACATTAATCCCCGAGCGTAGCAGCTCAGGCGCGGCAGGGTATGACATATACGCCGATCAGTCAGGCTATGTGATAGGCGGTGGCCGAATCGCTGTATCAACAGGTTGGGCGATGGAAATGCCTGCGGGTTATTATGCCGAGATTCGCCCAAGATCAGGGCTGGCCGTAAAACATGGCATCGACACACTGGCGGGTGTTATTGATTCAGATTACCGAGGCGAGGTAAAAGTGGTGCTAATTAATCACAGCGACAGCACATTTATTATCAAATCTGGCGACCGTATAGCACAGCTAGTATTTAGAAGGCATGAAACACCTGACATTATGCTAGTTGATGAACTTGGCGACAGTGTTCGCGGTGCTGGCGGATTTGGGAGTACCGGAAAATGAGTGAATCGAATCCAGTAGAGCCGAGCCACTACGTTGATATGAAGTTATCACCTCTCGACTACATTATGGCCAATGAGGGTGATTTCACATGGTGTATAGCTAATGTCATTAAGTATGTATCGAGGTATAAGAGAAAAAACGGGCTTGAAGACCTGAATAAAGCTAGATGGTATTTAGATCGACAAATACAAGAGCTGGAAAACCTAACGGACACAACCAAATGAAAAACCTGCACATAGAACTAGTTAAAAAATGGCTGGCCGATCCTAAATCAGTTAGCGCAGAAGAGTTAGAACGTGCTGATACTGCTGCTGCGGTTGCTGCTGCGGTTTCTACTGCGGTTGCTAATGCTGCCTCTTATGCTGCTCGCGCCGATAACACTAAGCACTGGGGTGAACAACATACCGCCGATGCTGCTGCTGCTCATGCTGCTCGTACCGCTCACGCTAAATACTGGCTGGAAAAATATGAGGAGCTAACCAAATGAGTCACGCAGACAACAAAACCCACGGCGGCAAAGGTGTGTCACCTATCAAGCCCCGAAACTGGCGACAGGCAGACATCAACTGGGCCATACTGATGGAGAACAATAGGCGCGAACGATCAGGGCTACCGACAATGACGCCGGTAGAGGCTGATATTTTTATTATTTGCAACGCGGATAAAACATAATTAGAATAACGCATAGCAAAGCTTCCCCTCTGTCGTGTTGCTGCAACTAAGCCCAGCCTAAAAAACTGGGTTTTTTTGTGTCTGTAATTTGAGTAATAAATTAATTTCACATAAGCGCACGAAACCGCTTGCAAGCGCATGAAACATTGCCTATAATTAACTTACTGAAACAAACAACAGAGAGAATATTATGAAAGGCTTTAATCAGAAAGCGCTTAACAATGCCGTGCTTGCAACAGCTTATTTAGTAGAGGAGGTCTTTGGAAAATTTTATCTTTCAAAACTAAAAAAACTAACAGCGAGGGATTTTGAAGAATACTTAGAGCTGGGAATAACGCAAGAGCAGCTGGACATAGCAATGTTTGACACCTGCAATCGCGTAAACATTACCGTCGATTGTTAAAACCTTCGGGGCTACGGCCCCACAATCACAACGGGGAATAACATGACAATAACGCAGATTTTAACAATGTCTGACAGGCTTAATCTAAAGGCAGGCACAGAGCTTGCTTGCCGACTGGTAATACTTGAAGGCTTAACTTTCTACGCTGCTGAGAAACAAGTCTGGGGTCGCAGAACAGGCACAATCGGCAAAGCCTGCAAACGATTGCGCGATGAATTGGAATACTGCAAAAAGGTAGCGAAGTGAGTAGGCGCAAATTTAACAGTATTGAGCAGGCCGCCAAAGCATCAAGGCTAGCTACTATCGAGCTGGCAGCACAACGGGCAGCATTCAAGGCTAACGGCGGCGCAGTGGAGTTTTTCGGCGTTACACGGTCGCATACTTTTACCATTGGGCAGCAAGTATCAATTGTAATGAGCAGCGAGGGCAAATAATGAATAATATCGACTGGGACGACATAGAGACTTGCGTGGGTTGTGATAATCAATTCGACATAGCAGAGCTGCAAGAAGTTAACGGCGATCTAATGTGTGAGTGTTGTATTAAAAAGGGGTAAGAAATGAAAGGCATTATATTAATATTATTAGCGGTAACTTTGTCGGCTTGCACAGCCAAAGAGAGTGATCAAGAGATACAAAAGCGCGGAAAACCTATAATTGTCGAGAGTAAAGGCAGGATTATGGGGCAGCGTCACTTGTGGAATTACGACACAATAACCACGGTTAGGCTTGAGGACGGAACAAGATGCGCTGTTTATTTTTACAACGGCGGGATTGATTGTGATTGGCGCAAGTAAATTATTTTCAATCCATTAAAGGCCGTTACAGGCCAATCAATAAGTTTCTTATTTAGGTTGTATTTGTTTTGGTTTACACTGAAAAAAAGGGGAAATTATGAGCATAGAAATAATGACAGACTTTAAATTATCCGAGCTGCTTATTAAGTCGGGGCAAGCATTTTACCTATCAAGCAAATCGCAGCAATCGGACGGCCTATTCTATATTGTAGATAATGGCGAAACCGCACTGATTTACGCATCAACTAGTAGGTTCACGCTTGACGGTGAGTTCCACCTTGATAGTGAGATAGCGCTTGAGAGCGGCGCAGAACTTCCCTGTGTGGCTGTTGAGCATGTATTAAACCAAATGCCAGAGGGTAGCGACTGGGTAGAGGGCAGGTTGAGCAAATAAAGTTGATACAACAATAATCAAATAAAAACGGGCCTTTGACATGGCCTTTTTTTACCTATAATATGTGGGTTAAATAAACATAAAGGAGGTGGTAAGATGATTACAGACCCAATGAAATATAAGGCTTTACTGGCTTTGTCTGATGGCCCAAAGACTTCAACAGAGCTTTATGACCTTTTTAAAAGTAGAGGTTCAGATTATAGGCAGGCAATGGCCAAATGGTTGGAGGACAAAATGGCCGCAAAATACAGAGTGCCAGCAATAGGACGACCGGCGTCTATTTACTCCATAGAGCCTAAAGGTGTTAGGGAGCTGGAAAGATTAAAGCTTTTGATGGTGGAAAACTAATGGCAGATTTTTGGATAAAGATAGAAAAAAGCACACCAGACAAGCCAGAAGTATTTGAAATGGCAGAGATTTTAGGTGTAGACCCTGATGCTATTTTAGGAAAACTGATTAGGGTTTGGGCTTGGATGGATAGCAATTCCGATAATGGTCACATAAAAAGTGTGACAAATGTCCTTATTGACCGCGTAACTATGTCACAAGGTTTTGCGGATGCTATGAAGCGTGTAGGCTGGCTTGGTGATGGTGAGATACCCAACTTTGAGCGCCACCTTGGCGAATCGGCTAAAAAACGAGCAAAAGACGCCGAAAGGAAGCGGAAGTCACGCAATTCATCCGATAAGTGTCCGCAAGAAAGTGTGACAGAAAGCGGACTAGATAAGAGTAGAGTAGATAAGAGTAATAAAACACTTACGTCACCAGCTTTCGCTGACGACAACTCTCAGGTGCCTTATCAGAAAATATTAGATTCCTACCATGAGAAGCTACCGGCACTACCTAAAGTTCAAGTGATGACCGAGAAGCGGAAGAAGTGGCTCAAGTCTCGCTGGAAAGAAACATCAACAATGCAAACTGTCGAGCGGTGGGCTGAGTTCTTTGGGTATGTTGGCAGTAGTGATTTTCTAATGGGCAGGACTTCTGGTGATCGTGTATGGTCTGCCGATTTTGAATGGCTGATTAACGCTAGTAACTTTGTGAAAGTAATTGAGGGGCAGTATCACCAATGATAAACAGAATTAATCTACACGCAGAACAGGCGGCGGTCGGCGCTGTAATTGTAAACTCTGAGACGCTTGATGACGTTTTAGATATTGCGAGCATTGACGACTTTACTTCGCCGCAACACCAGCGCATTTTGAGAAAGGCGCAAGAATTAAGGGAAAAGGTCGGCAGTGCTGACGAGCTTAGTATTTGTATGGGCTTGGCTGATGGCTTCCCTGATGATGTTGCCTATGCTGTCGAGCTTGCACAGAACACCTCAAGCTCTGCCAACCATAAAGCTTATGCCACTGTTGTACGCGATAGAGCGCAATTCAGAGCTATCGACTCGGCAATAGGCGAGGCTGGCGAGGCTGTCGGTATGGCTGAGACTCCACAGGAGGCGGCAGAGGCAGCGCAAGCCAAGATAACAGCTATTGACCTAGCTAAAGGTGACTGCGCCATACAGAGCGCAAAGCAGGCCGCCAAGGAGATGATAAAAAACCTAGAGGATAGATTCGAGTCAAGAAATAGCGGGAAACTTGGCGGATTGGCCACTGGCTTTAAGGACGTTGATGATAGGCTTGATGGGTTGCGAGCTGGAGCGTTGATAGTTGTCGCTGGGCGTCCAGCTATGGGTAAATCAGTTTATGGTGTTCAAGTTGCTCAGAATGCCGCAATAGTCGAGGGTAAGAATGTTTTATTCTTTAGTTTGGAAATGCCATCGTGTGAGGTAATTGAGCGTATGGCGGCAAGTGTTGGGCGTATACCTTACAGTAAAATAAGGGATGCCAGTCTGTTTGAGAACTACACGCCAAACCTGCAAGCAGCGGTTGGTAAGATAAACAACTCAAAATTAAAAATCATTGATACGCCATCAATCCATATAAACCAGATCAAAGCTTACAGCCGCAAGGTACACAGAAAGTCACCGGTTGACCTTATTGTAATTGATCACATATCGATTGCTGTTGGTGATGGGCATTCACGCGAGCGAGAAATGGCGAGCATTACGGGAGGGCTTAAAGCTTTATCAAAGGAGCTTAAATGTCCAGTAATGGCGCTCTGCCAGCTAAACCGATCAGTTGAGCAAACACCAGACAAAAAGCCAATGATGCAACACTTGAGAGATTCAGGAAGTATTGAGCAGGACGCCGACATAATTCAATTTCTATTCAGAGAAGAATATTACTTTCCCGACACTGATAACAAAGGCATTTTGCAGGTCAACACGGCTAAATTCCGAGGTGGTGAGGGTGGTGTTGATTACCTACACGCCGACTTTGCTCACATGAGTATTGGAAACCTAGACAATTACAGGCCGCAAGATGTTGACCAGTCAGGCTCATATAACCCAAAAGGCGGTTTTAACATTGCGGGGTGAATGGGTAAGCGGTAGACGTAAAGCGGCAAAGGCTGGCATTGCTGATATTAGGGCGATGCTAGAGACATAACCAAATGGAATACCTACGGCTTAACGGTATAACCAAAGTTCACTACCCTGTTAATCAGCAGGGTTAGATAATAGCAGCACATAAGAGGGGGGAATAATGAATAAGGCCGAGAAATTTATAATTCTATACCTGGGCAAATGGCCCGACAAAGTTAAATCTGTGAACGACATCGAGCTTGAATCAAGGCTTTACGGCATTAGTCACATAAAGTTGGTACAAGCTTTTAATTCTCTTGAGTACAGAGAGGACGCAAAGAAAAACCGTACTGATTTAATCAGGCAAGTCGACGGCATGGGGCAGGATGGCAATTTTGGGTTTAAGTTGACGCAAATGGGCAGGCTCGAAAATAAGCGATTGAGGGGTAAGGTATGAGAGATATTAAATTTAAAGTTTGGAACACGATTGATAAACACTATTTAATCCCGAAAACATCGTGGTTTTTCTCAGTGCTACAAGAGGCGCTTAAAGGTAGTAAATACTACGAGGCGTATCAATACACAGGGTTAAAAGATATAAACGGCGTTGAAATATACGAGGGCGATGTTGTTTACCTTGCAGGGTACGGAAATTATCACGCCGAGTTCCCGTTTATAGAGTTGTACGAGGCGCAATATGAAAATGATATTGGCGCTATTCTCGGCAATATACACGAAAACCCTGAATTGCTGGGCGGTGACTTATGAGTCAATGCAAAAGAATATTAGCCTACCTGAAAACAGGTAAAACATTGACACGCCGAATCGGTTTAGATGAGCTTGGCATCTGGGAATCACCGGCGAGAATATCAGAGCTAAAAAGACGTGGTGTTAATATTGAAAAGCGGCCTGTTAATGTTATTGATAAGTATGGCCAGCCTTCGGTAATAGCCCATTGGACGCTTGGGGGTGATGTGTGAAGCGCAAAAAACCATTATTAACGCCCGTTAAAGGTTTAATCATAAATTGGAAAGATAGGTCCAGAGATTTAGATAGGGCGGATGTTTTTGAGCATAAAACGAATCACAAAAACCCAATTTACCGGCTAATGTCGCAGGAAATCTTTGACAGGGTTCACGACCTTATAGTTAAAAAACAGCGGCTATTCTGGCACATTGACGTGTCCGTGGTTTTCGTTTATCCAGACAGGACAGAGCAGCGATCTAGCGGCGAGTTTGAGGCTTGGACAACCTTCGAGGAAATAGCGCCAACTTGCGTCCAGATACATCAGGAGGGGCTTAGAGAGGGTAATATTGAGCATTACAAATATACTGAGTTCACGGCCACTTGTTTAAAAGTCGCATGAAAACTCAAACGCTAGTGATTGATAACGAAATAGCCAGACAACACGCTATTAATCTAATTATGAATAGCACCGATGTCACAGTGACAATTCAGAAAACCAAGCGCAAAAGAACCAACGCACAAAACGCCGCAATACATAAATACTTTACGCTATTGGCTGACCAGCTTAATGATGCTGGGCTTGATATGCGTAAAGTACTTACGAAGCGGCCTGATATACCGTGGAGCAGCGAAACAGTAAAGATTCATATATGGCGAGAGGTTCAAGCGGCGATGGGGCTAGGCGAGTCTACAGCAGGGTTAAACAGCGACCAGATAACAAAGGTTTATGAAGTTGTGGCGCGTTTCCTCTCGACTAGGTTCGGAGTCTTTGTGCCTTTCCCGTCAGATGATAAATTAATTTAATTAAATAGCTATAATACGCTTTACATATAGCGGTGACTTGCTATTATGTACTCAAGCAAAGGGGCAACCCAAACAACTTTAGGGCGACAGTATGAACGATAAGCAAAAATCCATAATGCGCCGCAAGCTCGACATGGCTTGTAAAAGCGCCAGAGTATCGGGGCTAGTTTCAGAGGCGGTGCAGCACGTTATCATCGAGGGTATAACGCCAGCACAGGCCGAGAGAGAGTGGTTAGGCGGCGTGACAAACACGGTAGGCAGGGCGCTTAATAAAGTTAAAGCCGAGCTTCTTAGATTTGAGGCTTTCAAAGCTATCAAGTAATAACAATTTGAGGGGTTACAGCGAAGCGCCTGACTCGCAATTATGCAACGCGCATAACTCACAGCCGAGCCGATTTTCCTTGCAGGGTGTTCGGTAAAGGCATGGGTGAGCAGGCAGGGGGTGTTCCGCTGTAACTCTTCGGATTAACCACAACCACAGAGGGGAATGAGCAATTAAATTGACTCACAGAATAGCCTTTTTAGACGAGAGGATTGATAAGAATGGAAAAGATTAAATTTAATGTTTATGAGTACGATTGCAAGGAAGGTAAATCCCTGTTTAGCGAAGGTGTTAAAAGAGAATTCGGAGAAAACAAAGTTGTAATCGTTGATGGTCATCAAATTATAGCAATCGTAAAGCCACTTCAAGATTCTGGCGGCTTAAAATTAATAGGTTATTTGTACGATTATCCAACAAGTAACCACAACCACAGAGGGGAATGATTATGAATAACTTAAAGTTTAAGGCTGATGCCGAGGAATCTACAGACGGCCGCGAGGCGTCAGAGTGCAAATACTGCCATAAATCAAAGCATCCACCACAAATGTCTTCGCGTTATATTTGCCGCGTCTGCTCAAATTCAGCGCAGAAGAAAACCCAGGCTAAATTAAGGGCCGCAAGGCGTGAGGACAGAGACGCCCGTGCAAGCGCAAAAATATACCCGCTTTCTCAAAGTTGGTCTAACTTAGCCATTGTGGTCACTGCTTAATGGCGACTAAGTGCAGAGTTTGCGATGCTAAACGATCACAGCGGCAGGTTGATAGTATGAACCCTTGTTGTGAAAGTATTGATTGCCAGGTGACGTACTCAATGCAATCTAAGCAGCAGGCCAAAGGTAAAAAATTAGCGGGGGCGGCATGGCGGGCAGATACGGCAGCAAGGAAGAAAGCCGCAAAATCAAAAGGCGACTGGGCAAAGGAGGCTCAGCGAGAGTTTAATAGGTTTATAAGGCTAAGGGATGAGCCGGACGTTTGTATAAGTTGCGGGCGGCATCATGCAGGCCAGTATCACGCAGGACACTATAAGACGGTTGGCGCTAACCCAGAGTTGCGTTTCAATGAGTTGAACTGTCATAAACAATGCGCCCCATGTAATAATCATCTTAGCGGTAATATTGTTAATTATCGCGTCAGACTTATTGATAAAATAGGTCAGGATGATGTCGGTTTTATCGAAGGGCCGCACAAGCCAAAAAATTACATCATTAAAGATTTAGAGCGAATCAAATTAAAATACAAGGTTAAGGCAGATGAGTTACAAGCAAGGTGCAAATTTTAAGCACATTTATAAGAAAAACAGCCTAGATTTGTTGTCTATAATGGGCGGCTTTGCGGGCTTAATCGTGTTTATGCTATTATTGAGCGACAATATAAACTAACTGAGATAAATGCAATGGCAGGCGGAAACCCTAAAAAGAGAGCAGCACCAAAAACAAAATCGCCAGAAAATAAAGCCGTAACTAAAGTGGTAAAAAAGAAGCCTGTCGCTTCAAAACCAATAAAGAAAGCGCGCCGTAAGCCGACATATTAAAATGACTCTATACCTTTTCGCATTAATAATTGCATCAGCATTCTTGTCAAGCTCGGTATCAATGCTGATGTCTGGGCTTTTGTTTGCCATGCTTTCGATGCTGCACTTTATTGTATTTGGCAGGATTAGCGGGGAGGATTACGGGTATTATTATGCGGGAGCAGCGCTATTTGATATGATTTGCGTGATTTGTACTTGTTTAGCTGCGGTCGCCTTTGGTAAAGATTGGCACCTGTTCCCTTTGGCTATTGTTATGCTGGTTTCGATAGTTAATAATCTATTGGGGCTATTTGTTTGGTTTTATAGGCTGAACTCTGAATTGTATGTTATGGCTGGAGTATTTTTATACTTAATGGCGGCCTTTGTTTTGCTAGGGAGTAGGTTTAATGTTGGGGGATTACTTGGCCTTAATCGGTTTGGCCCTTTTCATTTTGTCCCAGCTGTTAATCGCGTATTGCTGGATAAGTAAAAGTCATTTGGATGTAATACAGGATTATGCAGAGATTAGCAGTGACAGAGATTATGACGATACCGGCTACGGGCTACACGACAGCATTGATGACGGGTAGTGCGGCTTGGTCTACTTATTTTGAGAAAATTACTGTATATGTAGGTATATCGGCAACTTTGGTCGGCATCGTGTTGTCGCTAATTATAATCAGGGCTACGCTGACAAAACACAAGAACGATAAGCTAGCTGAGCTGGATAGGCAGGCTATGAACGCGTTACAAATGCGAAAAATTGAGTTTGAGTTTGAGCAAATAAAATACACTGCAAGAAAAGCTAAAAAGTGTCAACAGCAAGATAGCGCTTGAAGTTAGTTTTATTTTTGTAGTTTCAGCCTATGGCCTTATCAGGTGATTATTTTATGACTACTTCAACTAAAAACTTTAACCCCGAAGTCGACATTAAGCTGCGATGTAATTGCGGACATGAGAAGTGCGACCGTCGAAGTGTTAGCCAAGATAAGCTTGATAAGGTTCAGCTTATTAGGGATGACGCCAAGCGCGGCTTGGTTATTACATCAGGTGGGCGATGCCCGAATCATCCTGACGAGGTAAAGCGAACAAAGCCAGCCGACCATCAAAACTGTGTCGCGGTTGATATTCGCGTTTATGGTGGTGTAGAGCGCATGGAATTAGTCAGACTTGGATTAAAGCATGGCGCTAATGCTATCGGAGTGGCCAAGACTTTTGTTCACCTTGGATGGCGTGAAGATTCTCCCCCTGTTATGTGGACATACTAATGAGTTTGAACCCTTTAGATTCAGCTTTTAACTTTGGTAGCACACTGCTAGATAAGTTTTTCCCAGACAAAGACGCTGCAAACAAAGCAAAGCTTATGCTTCTTGAAATGAGGCAGAACGGCGAGCTTACAAAACTGCAAACAAGCGCAGGCATAGTAACGGCAGAGGCTAACAGTGATCGTTGGTTGGCGGCTAGCTGGCGACCGATAACGATGCTTACATTCGTATTCATCATTGCTAATAATTACATTCTCTATCCCTATTTATCGTTATTTTTTGAAAAAGCGCCAAAGCTAGTAATCCCCCCTGACATGTGGTCATTACTTAAAATAGGCTTGGGTGGATATGTGGTGGGTCGCAGTGTTGAAAAGGCCGTCACTGGGCTAAATAAACCAAATGGCTAATCATCTCGACAGCTTTCTTGAACAGGTACAGCGCCAGGGTATAGCGGTAACGCTGGTGGTCGCTGCTAGTTTTGGCGGCTATCACATAATGACGAAAATGAATGATGATGGTGTGAAGGTTTTAAAAGACCATATCACCGAGATAAAAGCAGACAAAAAACTGCTATTTGCCGAGTTGTTAGAGTGTTTGAAGCAATAAATGCTATAGTGCGGCATGTAATTAACAGGTTGTAGCCCGATGCTTAGAAATTTAGTTAGAAATGTATTGTCAGGCATTATAAGTGGCGTCATTAATGGGTCGAGTGGCGGCAACGTCCCACCACCGCTTAATGAACGCTATTTCACCCAGCTAGACGGTCAAAGTAAATACTGGCGCAGAATCGAGCCTGATTATGGGCAGACTACCGCTGCCACATTAGAGTGCTTGTTTTATGGCGGGGCGTCAGGGTTTGAGTATTTGGTGGGTAGGAGTTCGGACAGGTTTTATCTAGGATTATCAAACAATAATGTTACTTGCGGGAATGGCGGTAGCACTAATATTGGAAATACAGCAATAGACCCAACAAAGATAAATCACGCAAAACTTACAGCAGACGGTACAAGTGTCACTTTCTTTGTGAACGGCGTTCAGGTTGCACAAGTTGCACAGCTTTGGACTGGGCTGCTTGATGACGTTCAATTTGGCGGCAGCAATAGCGGAACCAACAGCTACAGCGGCATTCTAGTTTCAGCAAGAGTTACAACTGACACAGTTGATAACATATACGGGCTAGATACCAATTTGCCTTATGATTTGCCGAATGGCGAAGCGTTGGGCAGTGAGCTGTGGGACGGTACGCCTGCCATTGATGGGGGTTGGACTGATAATGGCGGCGGTAGCTTTACCTGCGATGGGTCTAGTAACTCAGCTTTAACCCAAAGCATACCAGCGGGACTTACTCAAGGTGACGAAGTTGAAATCACTTTTGAAATCTCAGGCTATGTATCTGGTGGATTGAGAGGTCTAGTTTACTGTGACGATGGGTATGGCGTAGGCATAGCCCAGACGGCTGATGGTGTTTATTCTCAAATCGTAAGCCTAAGTAACACAGGGGGTTCAATTACTGACGCTGTGAGGTTACAGAGTTACACCGCCTTCATAGGCACAGTTAGTAATATATCCTTCAAAGAAATACCAACTTCAGCACTAATATTCGAGAACGGTTCTATTGACGGCAGCGACAGGTTGTTAGTAACTGAGAGACAAGACAATAGTGGATTCTTAGGAGAGGACTTGTGGCCTGATGGTGTTAAAGCTATCGCAGGTAACGCTACAACTACGGGTATTAACTCGATAAGTATTAACGAAACAGGAACTGCATTGGCTGCGGTCGGTATAGCTGCACCGGCTGTGCCTGTCACTCTATCCGGTTTTGCTAATTTGGCAACTGGTCAAGTTGATATTAGCGTTATTCCCGCTTTCGCCGGTGTCGTAGTGTCAATAACGCAGAGTGGTGCATTCAGTTTCGATCTTGAATCACAGGGCGCTATAAATTTTAAGCGCTCATTTGCAAACGGCGCACAAGCCACGATAACCAATATTAAGGTTGAGCCAACCTATGATTACGCGGCGGGTGCTGCGCCCCCAGTAGATTCATATTCTGATTCATACACAGACTCATACGAATAGGTAACAACATGACAGATAGAACGGAAGCACAAACACTAGGCGTCACCGCCATTTCTGACAAGCAAAGTGTAGCTAATGGTATAGACCCTGATTACGATGCTGCGGCAAGGCAGGCCGTGATTGACCGCACGCCTATGAAGGACGAGGTGATTGCAAAGTCAGATTTAATGGACATACTCAATACTCACTGCCAAATGGGAAACACTGCAAAAGTTAACGGGGCGATACCTATATCAATAACGGGTACAGGCAGCGAAGACCTATACCCACCAGACAACCCACAACCCACCACAGGTGGTGATTATAATGGGTTTGTGAAGGTTACGGGGCTGCAAAAGATCTCAGAGAAGGGCGGTTTGTCAGTGGCAAACTCAGAGATTACGGTGGCAATAGCTGGCGATTACTACACAACCCACGCTTATCTCGATCTATCAACAGACATTAACGGCAATAGTGTTGGATTTATTTTTGCAGTTGAGCGAAGCGGTAATTATGTATTTGGAGACCGCACCATAGGCTCAAAAGTTTTTAACTCAGGTACGAACAGAAACAACATAGCAGGCGGAGGTTTTCTGCCGGAATTACTTGTTGGTGACAAAATAAGCGTCTGGGTAGCTAGTGAGCGGACCACAACGTTCAATGTATTTGACGCAAACGTGGGTTTAAATCTTCGCGCCCCAGCCTCTTTGGTGACATAGGCATGAAAGTTCAACACAGAACGTTTATAAATAAAGACTGTAATAAGACTGTTTTCGGGCCGTTGTTTGACCGTAACCCGTATCATTTAAAAGTGGGTACAAGTGGCCACGCATTTTTTACCGATACTCTTCGCGAAATGGTTGGTGATTTAACTCTAGTCTACGACAATATAAACCTATTTCAGTATGACGACTGGACAGGGCAGGAGTTATACGAGTACATCAGCACAGAGATTGGCGAGAACAGTTACATGGGCGCAATAGAAACGACCGAGGCGCAGAGCGGCTTGATGGTTGCCTATTTTGCCACTATTTCACAACCTATAGAGCCTTAGGTTGGCTCTATAGTTATCACAGTGTTAAAATTTAATTATGATTAAACAAGGGTTAGGGTTATGACTGTAAACATTAGCAGGGTAGTTACTACAATCGGTGAGAATAGCGATGGTATCACCGAAGATGGCGAGTATTTAATACTTAACGGACAGGCAGAAAAAACAGGCAAGATCAATGTGCGCTGTTCAGGTGAATTTGGCGGCTCAACTGTCAGCGTTGGTTATTTTGAGAAGGGTGTGTTTTCTACTCAGAACTTACCAAGCGAGAACCCTGCGGCATTTACCGAGTCATTCGCTTTGCGCTTTGATTGCGGTACGTTTAATAACATTGGTTCAGGCCCAGCAATACAGATCGCAAGCGTTAGCGGTACAACTGATGCGGTGCTTACAGTCTCAAGTATTGACTAATTGTTATAATATAACATAACGGCCACACGGGCCTTAAACGAGTGCTAGAGAAGGAGTAAGGTTATGGCGGCAACAGTAGCGGCTAAGAATAAAACAATCAGGCAGGAGGCGCTAAGAGACTTTCTATCTAATCAGAAGCTTGTTGAGAAAGTAATTGATAACGCTAAGAAAATGGAGGAGCAGGCGGTAACAATGGACGCCCAAGAGCTTCAGGGCTTAAAGTACGCAACAGACACGCGCTTAAAGCTTGTCGCTAAGTATCTGCCAGACCTTAAAGCTATGGAGCTAACAGGCGAGGGCGGTGGTGATATTGGTATAGATCAAGTGTTAACGGTGGAGTTTGTAACAGTTGAAAATAAAGCTACCTGATAAATTCCAGCCACTATTTAAACCTAAGCGCGTTAAGGTTTATTTCGGTGGCCGTGGCGGTGCCAAGACTGAGAGCATCATCAGGGCGGGCTTGATACTGGCAAAAAGTGAGCATAAGAGGTTCTTATGCTTGCGGGAGTTTATGAACTCTATTGATGACTCTGTACACGCTGCCATTAAGGGTATTATTGCGTCTGACGGTTTTACAGGCTTTGAACAGTTAGCTAATAGGATTGATGGCCCCAACGGTTCGGGCTTTAAGTATGGGCAGTTGGCGCGAAACCTAAGCAGTATTAAATCAAAGTATGATTTCGATATTGCTTGGGTGGAAGAGGCTGAGACTATCACGGCTGAATCAATCGAGGTGTTAGAGCCTACTATCCGTAAGTCTGGCTCAGAGCTATGGTATAGCTTGAACCCAGCGCGTGAAGATGGGGCGGTATATTCTAAATACATTCTTCCACACATAGATGAGATTAATCGCACCGGCTTTTATGAAGATGACGACCTATACGTCTGCAAGGTTGGGCTAGAAGATAATCCTTGGGCACCAGAGAGCCTATTAAAAGCCTCTGAAAAGATGAAGGACGATAATTACGACTTGTGGTGCCATATATGGGACGGGCAACCAAGACGCGATTTAGATGATGTTATTATCCAGCCTAAGTGGATTGATGCGGCGATAGATGCCCATAAGAAACTGGGCTGGGACGTTATGGGCGTTAAGAGTCTGGGGTTCGACCCTGCTGATGCCGGTAGTGATGCCAAGGCTATTGCCTTTCGACACGGCTCATTGATTGAAAAGGCTGAGAGCTGGACGAGCGGTGATATTACCAGCGCGATACCCAGGGCGTTTGATAGCGCTGATGATTGGCGAGCTGACCATATTGTATTCGATGCTGATGGATTGGGTGCTGCTGTAAAGGTGGGGCTGGACAAGCGAGCAATGAGCAATATGGTTGTGACGGCTTATCATGGCGGAGCATCTGTTGACAACCCAATGGTTAAGTATGAGAGCAATCGCAGCAATAAAGATACATTCAGAAACAAGCGAGCGCAGTATTACTGGTTATTAGCTGACAGATTCAGAAAGACTTATGACGCGGTTGTGGGCGGCAAATACTGCGACCCTGATGAATTGATTAGTCTGGACTCATCTATTCCAGAGCTAAAGCAGATTAAAAGTGAGCTATCCAGGGTGTTAAGGAAGCGCACGAACAACAGTAAAATACAGCTAGAATCTAAGCCTGACATGGCAAAGCGGGGCGTTAAGTCGCCAAACTTAGCGGATGCCATAGTTATGTGTTTTGCAAACCCTTTAACGGTAATTGATGCCCCATCATTAGAGTTTGACGAATTATGGTAAATTTTAAAGATCACGACAAAGCTTTGCAGATGCTTTCTAAGGCGCAAGATGCTGACAGTGATATGAGAGATCAGGTGCGGGAAACTAACGCATTCCTAACGGCTAGAGATGGCCAGTGGGAGGCTGGTTACTTGCCCGACATCAAGATGCCTAAATACACGCTTGATAAGTGTAATCCCATTGTTGACTCAATAGCCTCGCAGATTGAAGAACAAGAGTTTGCCGTTAGGGTTAAGCCTGCTGATGGTCAGGCGTCCAAAGATACAGCCGTTATCTATGACGGGCTAATCCGCAACATACAGAACATAAGTAATGCGGTTGCTGTGTTCAACGGTGTGTCACGCCGATCTATTGCTACAGGCTTGTCAGGTTGCCGAGTTGTTCAGGAGTACGCTAGCCCCGATTCATTCGATCAAGATTTGATGATTAAGCCGTTATCAGACTTTGAGAATCGTGTTTGGTTTGGCCCTTATGAGCTACCAGATGCCTCTGATGCCATGTACTGCTGGGTGTTTGAAGCAATGTCGCCTGATGACTATGAGGCTCAATATCCAGAGGGTTCAAAGCAGGGATTAACTCAGGACTTTTGGGAAGATATTTGGTTCGATAAGCCTGATGTGATTATGGTCGCTGAGTTTATTTACAAAGAGTACAAGACTGTCGAGCTGGTGAAAATGTCAGACGGCGAAGTTTATGAGGACGATGATGACTTTAAGAAGGTGGTTGAAGAGCTGCGCGAAACTGGCGTAATGGAGGTTAATCGCAAAACTAAGCAAATTTGCGAGGTAAAGACTCGAATGATGGACGGCAAAGACTGGCTAACGCCTGTTCAAGATACCGTCTTTCGTGATTTGCCAGTAATACAATGCGCTGCCAACTTCCAGATAACACAGAACAAGCCTGTCTACTGGGGCGCTATTGATAAGCTGCTAGACCAGCAACGCCTATACAACTACAGCTTCAGCAAACAAGTGGCTGAAACAGCCTTAGCGCCCACTGAAACTATTGTGATGACTAAGCAGCAAGCGGTGGGCAATGACTACAGCCGTATCAACAGCAACCCCAAGCCGATAATCACATATACGCACGTTGATGGGCAGCCAGCGCCCTATAAGCTACCACCACCAAACGTAAACCCAGCCCTAGAGGTTATTAAGCAGTCTACTTCTAACGACATTAATGTATCGGCCGGTCAATTTAACGCCAACATGGGCAATAATGCGGGGCTACAATCAGGGGCGGCTATTGGGTTACAAATTGATAAAGGTGACAGCTCCAACCTGAAGTATGTACAGGATAGAGAAGCTTTTGTTGGTCGTGTTGGTCAGATTCTGGTCAATGCCATTCCGTACACCTATGACGCAGAGCGACAGATTAGAATTGTTGGCGAGGACGGCACCGAGGATATGGAGACTATTAACACATCCATATTTGATAACGAAACTCAACAGGTGGTCGAGCTTAACAACATGGCATCTGGCACTTACGACGTAGTTTGTAACGCACAAAAAACGTTTAAGAATCGCCAAGACACAATGAATAATACTCTTATGCAGTTTGCAGCGGTTAAGCCTGAAATCCTCGACTTTGCGGCTGACATTATCTTAAAGAATGCTGACGGTGCTGGCTTGGATGCAATCGCTGAGCGCTACAGGGCGCAGATGCTACCGCAGGGCATAATCCCACAAGAGCAATGGACAGATGAGGAGCTGGCTCAGGCGGAGGCAGCAAAGCAGGCGGCGGCGCAACAACCTAAAGAGCCGACTATTCAGGAGCAGATGGCACAATCTCAGTTGATGCTTGGCCAGGCTGAATTGCAGAAAGTACAGGTGCAGACTGCAAACCTACAGCAGGATGGGCAAATTGCGGCGGCGAAGCTAGACCAGTCTCAGCAAAGCATTGACATGAAGGGTGACGAGCAAGCATTCAGGCAGCAGCTAGACGTCAACAGGCAGCTTACTGAACGCATGAACACAATGGCTGACACAATGAACAAGCTGGTCGAAGCAACGGGCTCAGAGGGCATTGCAGGGCCAAACACGATGCAGGCTGTATCTAATCAAGCTCAAATTATTACAGGTGAGCAGAATGATATGGGGGCTATGACTAATGAGCAGTTGATGGAGGTTGTGCGCAATGGATAAAGGGCAGGCGGCTGATGAGTTAGCAAGGCGCGGCGTTACGCTTGAGGATATGAAAAACTATTTTCTAACGGTTGCCGAGCCTGTAGCGGCTATGGGTTCGGGCATTGTTGCCGAGCCTTTGGCGGGATTTGCTGGATTAGCTGCGGCCCCTTTCGGTTCAGATGCGGCGGCTAACGCTGTTAATTATTACCGCGATAAACTGACTTATTCGCCAAGGTCGGAGGCGGGTCAGTCTGGCATGGCTGCTATTGGTGAGGCGATGGCCCCAATAGGTGAGGCAATGGATTATGCAGCTAGTGGTGCTGGTGATTACGTCTACGACAAGACAGGAAGTCCGGCATTGGCAGCGGCGGCATACTCAGCACCAACGGCAGCACTTGAGCTATTAGGCTTGAAAGGCGTCAACCAGTTAAGCAAGTCAGGCAAGCTGGGCCAGCAGTTAGAGTTTGGCGATATAGGTAGCGGTGGGGTAGGCAACAAGCAACGCGGTATCTTTGCGGGCGTGAAGGCTAAGGCTATTGAGGAGCTAGAGAAGCGCGGCATATCTATGGATTATGACAGCCGCATGGCTAGGGCTAAAGAGCAGGGGCATGAAAGTGGGTGGTATCACGGTACAGGTTCGGACATAGAGGCTTTTGACCCCAGCAAGGCTGGCACTGCCACTTTATCAGAGAGCGCCAAACAAGGGACATGGTTGACAGATGACCCAGAAATAACAGCCAATTCTTACGCTAACTATGCAGCCACAGACGCCAAGGTCGAGGGCAAGGTCAGGCAGGCAGACGCGGCAGGTGATAGGGGCGACTGGGATTTATATGACAAGCTAACAAATGAGGCCGAGACTTTAGAGTCAGACTTTTATGACGACAGAAAAAGGGGACAAAACATTATGCCACTTTCATCAAGGGGCAAATTAAAAAAAATGGACGCCAAAGGTGAGTCATTTAGCTATGCGGAAAACAACATTAATGACTTTATACGCAAAGCCAAAAGCGAAGGGTTTGATGGCGTGGAGATTGCAAACCTTGATGACGCAGTGGGCAGGGTAGATGTGCCAGCCACCCATAGGTTAGTTTTCGACCCTGCAAACATTCGCTCAGTCAACGCAGCGTTTGACCCCGCTGACATAGGCAAAAGCGGGTTATTGAAAAGTGTGGGCGGTGTAGGCTTAGGCTATCAATTCCTAGGCGGCGAAGATGAGCAGAATCAGCTCTAATTAAAGGGGTTGTAATGGCCCCTTAATTTTGCCATAGTATTAAAACTAATTTTAATGAGGGGAATGTTATGGGCTTTGTATTTTATCTAGCACTGGGGATGGCTGCCTCTTTTTGTGTTGCTGCAATCAGGGCTACAACTAGGGCGAACAGGTTACAGGTGGAGCTTAACGGGTATAAGCGCGAGCCTATACGGAACCAGCCAAGCGCAATAGAGAGCCAAGGTAGCGCCACTAACGGTTTAGGTGTTCAGGAATTTGGACATGCTGGCACGCAATCAACCCAAAAGAATAAATCAGTTATGGGAGCTAAGGCGTACCTAAAGGTGTTGAGGTTTAGCGGCGTTCGTATGGTGACGGGAATAATGAGAGGCAAGGGCAGTACTTATGAGACTTTGGCAACCACACCAGAAGGCTCTAAATTCTTATTTGACGAGAACGGCAAGCTTATATGTTCTCAGCCAAAGGGTAGAGAGCTGTCAGTATGGAGTCAATGCTAATGAAAACCTATAAATCCAGCGACCTAACCCACAAACGGGCAGAGGTATTAAAGGCAGCGCGTGAAGAGGGTGTAATAATCGAAGAGAGGCGCAGCAATGGCGAGGTTATTGAGACTTACAAGCTGGCAATTCATAAGCAGGTTAAGAACGCTGACGATATTATGAAAGGGGTGTTCTGGCATAAGTAAGTGGCCGCCTAGCTTGACGGATTGAATCAAACCCCTTAATTGGGGTTTTTTATGCCTGTCATTTGCCCTATTAGGTATTAAGTTATAACATAACAGTTACAAGTGTACGCGACACAATTCGCGAGTTATCAAGAGTGTTATTTATGAGCGAAGAGATGGAAGTGGCCGAAAGCCCAGTTGTTGAAAATGATATTACCCTAGACGCTGAATCGCATGATTTGCCAGAAGAATCGGCAGAGCATCAAGAGAGTGAACAGGGTGAACTTGAAAATGATACAGCCTCAGATTCATCACCTGATATTGCGCCAGAGCAAGAAAAAAAGCTGGAGCATACCGCTAACGTAAAGAAGGCTATCAACAGCAAGCATCGACAGATGAAGGAAGCCCAAGAGAGAGCCGAGGCGTTGCAAAAGCGACTTGATGAACTTGAGGGAAATAAGTTGGCGGAGTCTACGGCTCTAGCTGATGTCCCAGCATTGCCCGATCAGTTTGATGATGACTTTGAAGCAAAGAGGCAGCGGCGTGAAAGTGTCTTAATTGAAAATGCAAGACGTGCGGCGATTGCAGAACATAATCACGCGCAAGAATTGCAGGCTCAACAGGCGGCGCAAATTAAGCAGCAAAGCGCATGGAACGAAAAGCAGGCGATATTTATGGCGGCGGGTGTTGATGCTGGTATTAGTGAGGACTCTATTCTTGAGTCGGCACAAACCATCAGCAACTTAGGCTTGCCCAAAGATGCTATTGCTATGCTGGTCGGTGAGGAGGACGGGGCAGTAATCATGGATTACTTATCTAAAAACCCTGATCTAACTATCGAATTAGCAGGCATGAACCCTTATCAACAGGGCGCGGCTATTCAATCCAGAGTTCGCAATGCTGTTAAACCTAGTAAAAAGATGACTAAAGCACCAGTTCCGCCAAAAACGGCGAACGGTGCGCCAGGCCACCAATCAGGCAACCCCTTATTAAAGGGTGCCACTTTTGAATAACTCGGAGCATTAAATCATGGCTAACAATTTTGATAGCAACTTTACTAAAAAACTGGCTAAAGGCGTTTTAGGTTCTGTTGAATCTCAGCGTGTTCTGTCCAAAAACGTAAACACTCAGAAGCTTGACGGTAAGTTTGACCCTACCACCGGTTCAACTACTCGCTTTAAGCGCCCAACTGATTACAAGAGCAAGCGTAGTGCAAACGGCGATATTTCCGGTGGTGTTCGCTCGGACATTATTCGCGGCGAAGCGGTTGGTGAAGTTCAGGACTACATTACCGTTGATGTTGATTTCGACGAGGCGGTGCAGTCTCTTGAAATGGGCAACGATGAGCAGGAATTTTACGATGCAATGGCGCTTCGTATCGTTACCGATCTTGAGTTAGATTTCGCTGACTTTATGATGAAGAACGCGGCGCTTCAGGCTGGTACTGTTGGCAGCGGTGTGGGCACTTGGGACGCAGTGGCCGAAGCTGGTGCTGTTCTACAGTCAACTGGTGTTCCAGCTGGCCCGTGGTGCTATGGCGTGAACTCTTACAGCCAGCGCAAGCTAGCAAGCGATCAGCGCTCACTTGGCGGCGAGACAGGCATGATGACAGCCAACGAACGCGCCACCATCACCGATAACTTCGCTGGTATGCGTGTTATGACTGCTACCACTATGGGCAGCTATACCACAGGCGCAGGCGCTACTCGCACAGGTGCTTTAGCATCTGCTCCAGTACAGACCTATACCTCTGTTAAGGATAGTTATACTCAGCAATTAGCTGTTTCAGGCTTCCAAGCTAACCTTGAAGTTAAAGCTGGTGAGCGAGTTAGTGTTGCAGGTCGCAACCGTCTGAATCTGTCTACTCGCCGCCCAATCTTGGACGATTTGGGTAATCAGATTTTGTTTACTGCCGTTGTTACCGAAGATGTAACGCTGGACGGTTCCGGTGGTGGTACTTTGACCATCTCAGGCCCAGCTGTTTTTGAAGCTAACGGTGCTTACAATACTGTTGATAGCGCCTTAGTATCTGGTGATGTTGTTGCATTGCTTGCAGCCGCAAGTTCAATTATTCAGCCTAATATGTTCTGGCATAAAGACGCTTTCTCTATCGGCTCTGTACCAATTAAGAAGCTGTTCAGCACTGATACCATTGGCACTACTAGCGATGGCTTGCAGATGCGCGTCAGTAAGTACGCAGACGGTGATGCCAACAAGCAAATCGTTCGTATCGACTTCCGCCCTGCTTACTGTGCGATGAACCAGTTCTGGGCTGGACACGGACACGGCTAATAAAGCCTAACTAAATCATGGGGGGCTTCGGCTCCCTTTGTTCGTTAAGGGGTACTGAAATGATTACATGGTTACGACCTTGCGGGTCAACAATTACAACGAACGAAACGCCTGCCTCTATTGCTTATGCTGAGTTGCATAAATGGGAGCGTGAAGGGCAAAAGATTGTTAATGTTATTGAGGTGGAGATGGGTATCGACCAGACTATTGACTCTATAACAAGTAAAGAGGCGCTAAAGTCTCATTTAAACGATGTTCACGGCGTAAAAATAGATTTACGCGGAAGCATGGAGCACGTTAAAAGCAAAGCAAAAAAGGCGGTTGAAGAATGTCAACAGCAGCGCAAGTAATAAAAACAGCTCTACAACTAATTTTAGTTCAAGGCTCAGAGGTAGCACTAGAGGCTGACGAGTTCGCGTCTGGTGTTGAGTACCTTAATGACATGATGGCCGAATGGGAAAGCAACGGCATAGGTTTGGGTTATACGCCAGTGGCAACTCTAGGTGATGAGGTAACTATTCCGGCTTATGCTAATCAGGCTGTTAAGCAAAATCTAGCGGTTAGGTTGGGGCCAGAGTTTGGGGGCTTAGTTTCTCCGCTACTCGATAGGAATGCCACAGAGTCTTATCGGTATATGCTTAATGCGGCGTATGAGATTCAAAGCACAACTTATCAGACAACTTTACCGATGGGTTCAGGTAATACCGCCACAGGGTTTAGCGTAGACCCATTTTATCCTGCTGGAGTTACCAAGCCAGATGCCTAAGACTCAAATACCAATAGCTAACGGATTTTACCAATCCGCATCTTTGCCAATATCGGCGCAACGGTGTATCAATTGGTACCCAAACATCCCACAGGGCGACACTATAACAAATGCCAATTTATTTGGTACGCCAGGCATTGAGCAGTTGGTTGGCGGGTCGCCAGTTAAAACAACACGCGGTGCTATTGTGAGTGCTTCGGTTCCATATTTCGTTGTTGGTGATGAGCTTAGAAAGCTTATTAGCTCGATAGATTCGGAGGGTATAGAAACATTTACCGCCGTGGTTCTTGGCGTTATTTCGGGCGGTGGTCGGGTATCAATGGCCGATAATGGTAATCAGGTGTGTGTAGTTGTGCCAGATGGCCTTTCGTACATTTGGGATGAATCAGATGGTGCCTTTTACACTATTACAGACCCATCATTCGACGGCCCTGCTGACTCTGTTGTTTATATTGATGGTTTCTTTGTATTTACCACTTCAACGGGTAAGAAGTTTATCAATTCGCCCTTAAATGACGGTAGAGGCGCGGGAAACGGTACTGGTGTTGCCTATGATGCTTTGGATTTCTCGGTGGCAGAGGGCGACCCCGACCAGATTAGAGCGGGTCACAGCTTTGGCGGTCGGTTGTTTATGCTTGGCTCAGAAACCACTCAGGTTTTTGTTAATATTGGCCGTACACCTTCACCATTCCAGACTTACAATAAAACGCTTTATACCACAGGCATTTCAGCGCCTAATTCTATTATTGATTTCGGTGATACCTTCGCTTTTGTGGGTGCTGGCGTCAACGAATCACCTTCAATTTATGCCTTTACTGGTAACGGGTTTAAAAAAATCAGCACCACAGCTATTGATAATGTGCTAAATGAATTAACGGCGGCTCAGCTGGTTGATGTTTACAGTTGGTCTTATGCTAAAGACGGCGCTTTCTTTGTTGGCTTCCAATTGCCTGATACCTGTTTTGTTTACGAATCTATCACTGGCCTATGGCACGAGCGATTAAGTTACATAAACAAAAAGGACATTCCCTATCGTGTTGCGGCAATTATTACCGCCTATGGTCGCACTATTGTTGGCGATAACCTTGATGGCAGGATTGGAGCAATCAGGAACAATCTATATACCGAGTACGAAACGATTATTAGAAGAGTCGTTACCACAAAGCCGTTTGATAATTTAGGCAACAGGGTATTTTTATCCTCTGTTGAGGCGGTAATGGAAACCGGTGTGGGTGTTTCTGGTGGCGTACCTGTTATTCTTGGGGGCGCTTCAACTGTTGATGTTGGTCAAGACCCTATGATGATGATGGAGTACTCAGATGATGGGTCTAGGTCGTTTGGCAATGGCCGTTTTAGAAGCTTGGGCAAGGTGGGTGAGTATAATCGCCGTGTTATTTGGCGTAGAGTAAATAGTTTCCCTAGGTCGAGAGTTTTACGGTTCGTGTTTTCCGAGCCTGTAAAGCCTGTATTTATCAAACTGGAGGCTGACATAGTTGGCTGATTTTATAGCGGTTGCTCCTGATTTCAGATACCCAATAGTGGACGAGTCAGGCAAGGCAACAGAGGACTTTCAGAGATTCGCGGCGGTAGCTGTCGAGCTATTAAACGCATTAAACCCCACTATTGGAACAGGTACGCCAGAAAGTGTATTATCTGAGGGTCCGCAATCAATTTATATTGATAGCTCCGCGCCAGTTGGCGAGGGTATTTATATCAAAGAATCAGGAACAGGAAAAACGGGATGGGTGAAGAGGTCATAATTGACAACTTCCTGAGCGGCTTTGAGTCGTTTCGGGATAGTTTGGATAGTCATATTTTTAGCGGCGTTAAATCGCCTGTTGATGACATTTTTTACTCAGGTGTATCTGCTGACGTGCCTAAATCTGTATCTGATAATATAAAATCTAGGCTTGATTTATACTTTGGGGATGTTGAAATAAACTTTCAGTTTATGCGGATAAGTCAGGAGGGGGTTTTTGCACCACATGAAGCTCACAACGACACAAGCATGTCTGATTACAGTATGATGATTTACCTTAATAGGCTAGAGGATTGTCAGGGCGGCTCTTCCTTTGTGAGCCATATTGAGGAGGGCATGAAGTTTGGCCCAGTAGATGATGAGCAGTTTATTATCTGGAAAAACGACCATAAAGATCAAAGCAAATGGTTTATTGATGATATAGCCGAAATGAAACCAAACAGGGCTGTTATATTTGAGTCTGACAGAATGCACAGGTCAGAACCTATAGGCGGCTTCGGCAAAACAACAAAGGACGCCAGACTTGTGCTGGTGACGTTTTTTAATGCTAATCCGTAAAGGTTCAAGCGCTGACGTTTCGCGCTGTGTAGAGATGGCGGAAGATTTTCATAAAATAGCTTATGGGCTTTTGGGTATTGAGTTTTGCCCAATATCAACAGCGGCATCATTTGAGCTATGTATTGAGCATGGATTGCTAAGTGTTGCCCAGATTGACGGCTTAGTTGTTGGAATGGTTGCAGGTGTTAAGGCTCCCTTAATGATGAACCATAGCTATTTGGTTGGCGCTGAGTTGGCGTGGTGGGTAGAGCCTGATCACCGCAAAACTTCGGCGGGTTTAAAGCTGCTTAAATTTGCTGAAAATCTAGCTATTGAGGCGGGGGTTAAAATGTGGTCTATGATGCTATTGGAGTCGAGCGAGCCAGAAAAGGTGGCTAAGATTTATGATAAAATGGGCTATAAACCAGCAGAACGAACTTATTTAAAGGTGTTTTAGTTATGGGTATAGCAACAGCGGCGGCGGTGGCGAGTGTTGCCGTCGGTGTGGGTTCGGTAGTATCGCAAAGAAGCCAAGCCAAGAAACAAGAGAGCGCGGCCAAGAAAGCGGCGGCTGGACAAGAGGGTGCGGCTATTGAGTCGGCACAATTCCTACAGCAGCAGGGTATCGAGGGTGAGAGACTTGTGCGCGAGGCGGCTATGGAAGCGGCGGAAACGGCTGGGCAGATACCAGAGCAGGCTATCCAGCCATTACAGCGAACGGCTGACCTTGGGCGCTCTGCTTTTAATAAATCATCTGCTGACATTCTAGGCGGGCAACCTAACAGCCAAGCGGCTCTATCTCGCATTATTGGCGACACTGCAATGGGTGGCTCCATGGGTGTGCCTACAGGGCAAGGCGTTAGCGACCCCGTTCAAGCTGAGCTGTTAAGGCAGGCAGGTTTTACAGGTGAGCTTGCGGGGCGTCAATTTAGCGGCGGCTTGGCTGACATGGGACGAATGGGCGTTTTAGCGGCTGGTGATATTGCTAACATCGAATCAAGAGGCGCAGCAAGAATGGGCGACCTAGCAACACAGCAGGCGTCTGGTCGGGCCTCTTCGCTGGTTGGTGCTGCGACACCGGCGGCAAATATGATTCAGGGTGCAGGTGAAGCTAGGCTATTATCAGACTTTGCAGGTAATCGACTTAAAACACAAAACGCTGAGCAGCTTGCACAGCTTGCCGGTAAATACTTGGGGTAATTTATGGCTATTGATTTAGGGTTAAACAACAGATCAAGATATGCGGTTGGCGGCCCTGATGTTTATGATGGAGCAGCTGGTTACACTGGGGCGGGAGCATCTAACGGGCCAAGATTGGGGCAACAGGCACAGCTTGGCCCAGCAAGTGCGGGAACCTTTAACGGCATAGATTACGGCTCAACACCTAATCAAAGGGCTAACGCTCAGAACATTGATGATATTATCAAGCAATCCCAGCCTGTAGCAGAGGATATATTAAGGGCTGGCACAGATTCAGCTCTTAACTTCTCAAGAGGTTCGCAGGCTAACGTAGAAGACTCGCTTTCTCAGTTCCTTAACCCGCAAGCGTTAGAAGAGCAGTCTGCTCTATTGGGCGCAAGTGGCGCTGACGCTCAACAGGCGGCCATTGCCGGTATTCCAGTTAGTGCGGCACAAGTAGAGGCTGACAGGCGTGAAAGGGTGGGAATGCAACGCAGGGCGGCGGCCGGTGGTGAGCTTGGCGCAGGTTCAACTATGTTGGCATCTGGGCAGCTTGCAGGACAACAGCAAACCAATCGTGTGGCTAATCGAATAGAGCAATTAGAGCAATTGGCGGGCATTGATCGTCAGTTAATTGGTGATATTTCTCGCAATCGTGAATCTGAGCTGGCTAGGCAATCGGCATTACAAGCTGGGCTTGGTGGTCAGATTGCTAATGTTGGCTTTGGTCTAGCTGGCCCTGCTGTCGAATCTATTCAGACGCAGGCTGAAATCTCAGGCTTACGCGGCATAGCATCAGCACAGCGGTCGGCTGATAACGCTAGCTCTATCGCTAACCTAGCAGGTCAGGTTTTCACGCCTAGCAATATCACAAGCGCAGCTAACTTTTTTAGCCCAACGCCGACACAGACAACGCCGACATACATACCAACACAAACAGGGCGGACAAACGTAAACTTTAGCCCAGCTGGTAGCGGTAACCTTAATTACAGCCCAACCCCACAAATTCAGTTTTAAGGTAATAACATGGCTATTTCACAAGCAGTCGCACAGGCAATACTTAGGCAGAAAACCCCAGACATTATGGGAGCGTTTGAGCGGGGCCAAGAAACGGCTTTTAAGCGACAGGAACGCGACAGGCAGGAAAAGATAAGCGAATTGTCTGGAATGGCGATACAGGGCAGCGAGGGGGCTATGGGCGACCTTTCCGACTTAGATGCAACTGCTGCCCTAAAGATACAGGAGGCGCTTGGAGTTCGTGACAAGAGTGCTTTGGAGCGAATGTATATTGACGCAAAACAGGGTCTAAACTTGCTGACAGAAGGTCGAACGCAAGATACCCTGGCGCTTGTCAGGAATAGGTTGCGTTACCAGCGGCAAATGGGCGTATTTGACAATTCGCAAACGGAAAATATTGAGCGATTGCTGTCAGAAGGTAAAGACAAGGAGGCGCTGGCTTCTCTGTCTAGCTTTGTTAGCTCAATAGATAGCCTTAAAGGTGGGCAGCAGGGCGCGACAAGCAGACAGCAAGAGTGGGCGCAGTTTGAAGCTATGCCAGAAAGCACCGAGCAAGAAAGGAAGAAGAAGCAAGAATATGGTCAACTTGTCGGCATTTACACAATCAAAAAAGATAGAGTGACACCTGACCAACTAAGGGATGAGGAGCAGGCAAAAGTTGAGGGTAAAATACAGGGCAAAATTAATCTTGAGAGCGAACTCATAACTAAAATAAACCAGGCCGAAGCATTAGCGAAAGCGAAGGGCGAAACCTTCACTGATCTAGCTAAACTAGAGTCGGCCTTGCCGTTTGTGCTTGAGTCTGTCAGTGAATTGAAAGCTTTAGCACCAATAGCAACCAACACTGTTGGCGGCAAGGCTTGGGATTATGCGGTAAAACAGTCAGGCTTTGGGTCAACTAAGGGAGCGAATGCTAGGACTGGCTTTCAATCTATTGTCTCGAATCAGATTTTACCACTGCTTAAATCTACATTTGGAGCGGCGTTTACAGAGACAGAAGGTGCAAAGCTAGAGGCGACTCTTGGCGAAGTAGATGCAACGCCAGAGCAAAAGATAATAGCTTTGGATGCTTATATTTCGCAGCAGTACAGAAATATAAAATCTAAAAAATCGGAAGTTGATATTTTGGGTGGCGAACTATCAGCAACAACACAGCCGGATAGTCAGGTTGGGCGATTTAATGTGAGGGCTAAATAATGCCTGTATATGAAGTGACAGACCCTAAGACTGGGCAAACGCTAGAGCTAGAAGGTGACTCACCACCAACAGAGCAAGAGCTAATTGATATATTTTCTCAGTTTGATGGGGGCAAAGATGATGGTGGAATGGGTACAGGTGGCAATGCTGGCGATAATAATATGGCTCCTATGGTAGCAGAGCCATCATTTGGCCGCGAGATGCTATCAGGGTTAGAGCTTGCGGGTACTGTTGCTAGTGGTTTCGCAGCGGAGCCTGTCGCCGGCATTGCTGGTGGATTGGCAGCCCTGAACCCTTTCGCTGATGAGGGCGCGGGTGCTAGAACTGTAGAAACTGTCAGGGGTATGGCTTATAAGCCTAGAATGGCAGAGACAAAAAGAGCAATGCAGGGTATTGGCGGCGCTGCCTCTGATGTTGGTAAGTTTGTCACAGAGAATGTAACCAAACCTTTAGGCGTGGACGATTTGAGTGGTAGAGCACTAGAGGCCACAGGTAGTCCGGCACTAGCAACGCTTGTTGATGTCGTGCCTGTCGCTATTGCTTCGATGTTACCAGCTACCAGCGCAATTAAAAATGTTGTGGGTGGCACTAAAAACAAGATTGTAGATTCTAGGCGATACGCCAAAGAGTCTAAAAAATTAATTGCTGATGAGATAAGAAAGGGCAACCCGCAAATAGACCTAGTAACAAAGGTGCTTGATGAGAATGGAAACCTCACAAGGAGTCCGGCATCCAAGTCGGCGGTAAACCAGTTAAGCCGCGTGATAAATAAGGATAGGGTCAAGGGCGCAGTGGCTGTTATGGAAAACATGTCTACAGGCTCAAAGAAAATATTTAATGACATGCTTAATGATGTTAAGCGGGGCAATAATGAACCGATGTTTAAGGGTTCAAACCCAATAAGCAATAGAGTTGGACAAGCTATTTCCGCTAGAGCGCAATCAGTAAAGGATATAAACGCTAAGGCTAGCGAGCAAATAGGAAAGATTGCAGAATCACTAGAAAACAAGAATGTTGATATTTCCGCACCAATAAGGCAGTTTGAAAATAAATTAAGGGAGTTTGGCGTAACCTTTTCAAGAGGTGACGACGGATGGATAACACCAGATTTTTCTCGGTCAAAGTTTAAGGGCGGAAACCAGAAGGACATGACTGTGCTGGTTAATGATCTGCTGAACACAAACCCTAGCTTTTTAAACGCTCACGACTTGAAGAGAGAAATTAGGGGTAATCTTGACTATGACGTTGGCGGCAAAGATAAAATAACAGGCGACTCAGAAAGGGCTTTAAAACAATTATCCTCTGGTATAGATGAGGTTTTAGACTCAACATCCCAGACTTATAAAAAATCCAACGAGACATTTGCCGACACCATCGAGATTAAGGAAGATTGGCAAAAGCTGGCAGGTAAAGATGTGGATTTCAATAGCCCTATTTCTTCTGAAAAACTGGGATTAATTGGTAGGCGGCTTGATTCAAACGCCACATCATCAGCAGCAATAAGGGGTTTGATAGAACAAACAAACTCGACTCTAGGAAAGTACGGGAAGAAGCCGACTGATGACGTTTTTCATTTGAATTACATGTCAACGCAGCTGGAAGATTTGTTCGGTCTGACAAAATCAAACTCATTTCAGGGTGGTATCGAGAGAGCAAACCGAGGTAGCGCTGGCCTAGTTGGAGCCTTAGAGCCTGCGGCAATGGCTGCGGTGGCCGCTGATGCTGGTGTTGGCAAGTTGGCAAAAATGAGACAGCCAAGCTTCAATAAAAAAATACAAATCTTGCGTGAATTAAACAAACAAAAGGCCAAATAGAATGCCCAGATTTATAAACCCAGTACCACAATATCTTAATAGCGCAGGCGACCCAATAGTTTCGGGTGAAATGTACTTTTATGAAATTGGCTCAGTTACGCCCAAAGATACCTATCTTGACGCTGAGCTGACGATACCAGCCTCAAACCCTGTGCTATTAAATGCTGATGGACGGCTCCCTGATACCTATTTGCTTGGCTCTTATCGAACACGGTTAAGCGAGCCTTCAACGGGTCAGGTTTGGGAGCGTGACAATGTAGGTTCTGAGTTTTCGGAAGGTTACGGTTCAGGCTGGAATGATACGATCACATACAATATACCGGATGTTGTCTTATTTGACGGCAACTATTATCAGAGCTTAACAAACAACAATTTAGGCAACCAGCCAAGCGCTGGCTCTAGTGATTGGGTTTCTGCCAACTATATACCAGATGACACTGGCGAAAATTTAAAAGGCAGCGATTTAGCACAGCTAGGCAATACACCAAACTTTACAAACGGCATACAGATCGGCGGCGTTAGCTTAAGCATCGTTAACGGAAAGCTGGTTGTAGACTCTGAAATAATAGCCGACGATTTTGGGATTGAGTGATGCCAGTACCAAGTAACCCAAGATTAAGCGAGGTTCAAGATGAATTTAGCGCACCAGCATCAGCCAAGCTTTCGGCATTTTATCGCGGCGGTTCGTATGTGCCAGACACCTCGGTCAATAATGGCGTTCCGCAAAGCGGCGAGCTATATCTAAGTGACCTTGTTGGGGCTTCGGCATATACAGATATGACGCTTACAATCTCAGGAGATCCGACCCCAAACGGTTCGTGTACCGGCGCAAATGAGCCGTGCACAGCAACAACCGACTCAATAACTTGCACCGTCTCGGGCGGCTCATCTCCTTACACTATAACCACGGAGAAGCGGCCAGGCTATACTGATTTTACTGTTATCGAGGGGGCTCAGGGCGCAGACTCAAGAACATTTGAATACAGAACAACAAACTCTGACAGCTCTATAACATACAGCTCACAGTATAGAATAAAGGTTGTTGATTCAACTGGGTCGGTTGCCCGCACAGCTTACTTTGCCGTTTCTAATGTCCACACTTACCAGTATTCAAATCTTATTCTTGGGGGGACAAGTTCAATATTCGCTGAGATGCCCCTTACGGGTAGTGAGCAAGGTGTAGCTTATGGCGATTACACCGTAACCGGCGCGGGTGTTGGTGTTCCCTCCGTTAGCTTTGCGGTTTTATCTGGTAGCGTGTATCAGTCGGCTACAACATCCATTATTGACAAGACGGCGAATGGTTTTCGTATAAAGCAAACGTCAGGCGTCAATACTGGGGGAGGTAGCTGGGACACAAGCTGGGTAATAAGGGTTACAGCGTCAAGAAATGGAAAGACAGACACAAAAGATGTGACAATAAGGGTCAAGGGACAGTAGCGTTAAAGATAAGGGGCTATTGCAGCCCCTTTTTTTATATCCCGCTTATTATCGCGGATTATTAAAAGGTATGTCGTCGTCAAACTGCTGTGCTTGCGGGTGCTGTGC
>MDTF01013309.1_pt1 | contig 34460 bp, 42 predicted proteins | sample 811191 | NCBI WGS metagenome assembly MDTF01 (sample SAMN05326649, study PRJNA326480) | marine metagenome | isolation source: seawater | place: Southern Ocean | collected 2011 | reverse complement strand
TGAAGCCATATGTTTAGTATATATATTACAAATATTATTTAAAAATACTGATCAATAGATTTATATTTATATATATATATAAATATGTCAAATAGTACCAACATGTCAAATAGTCCCAACATATCCAGCAGGTCAAATTGTTCAAACATGTCAAATAGGTCCAATGGGTCCAACATACCTAGCCGTACCCGATATGACAAATTGAAATTTGATACCGACTCAAATTCAATAAAAATAGCAACATTATCCAGCTTGCTTTTAAAAACATTCGGTCAAACCGAAGACCAATTGGAAGATATGGGAAATGTCCTTACAGCTGTAACTAATTTAACCAATCGAATGGATAATTTTTTATTAAGCAATGCTTTTTTGCAACACGAAGACTATAATAAATCTATTAGATATAACGAAAATTTACTTGATATGGGTGGAGGAGCAAACAAAAGAACTAAAAAAGCAAAAAAAACCAAAAGAACCAAAAGAGTAAAAAAGAGCAAAAAGAGCAAAAAAAGCAAAAAGAAATAAAAGGACCAAAAAATAAATTACGTATTTTAAATAATAATTAAATATTATTTAAAATTAATGAAAGAAACAGATAAATATGGTTCAAAATTATATAAGCCAAATAAACCATATCATAAGATGTCTATAAATGAATTATCAGACCATTGTAAGATTTGCAAATCTTTAGATAAAATGTGTTGTGCTAGAATAAAAAAAATAGAAAATTTAAGCGACAATGTTTTACAAAAAAAAATAAAAAGATTTTTGGAGAGAAATAATGGAAAAAATATAAGAAAAAATACAAAAAGAAATCACAAACGAATTAACACAAAAAAAGAAAACAAAAAAGAAAACAAAAAACATAAAAAAACGAAAAAACAATTTGAAAAAAAAAATAAAACAAAAAAAACTAATATATAATTATTTTATATGCATATAAGAAAATGGATAATATTAATAACAATATTTTTTGTTGCAAATACTTATTATGAAGGAAAATTTACAAATTATTTAATTTTGGGGAAAAAATACTATAAAATGATAATGTATGGATTTATAGGTTTATCTATTTACATGTTTATAAAAAAACACCCGAATGAATCACAAAATATGTTAATTCATGCCAATAGTTTAATAAAATATATGCCCATTGATAAGAATACCAGTGATTTACTCACACCTATAATGGATTTTACAAGTATTAAAGAAAAATTTAATAATTTAAAACCAAATGTTATACCACATTTATCAACTAATGCAAACTATAACACACCGCAGATGCGAAGAATGATGAATTCTGGGCAAAACGGTGGGCAAAAACATAAAAGGTGTGTAAGTGAAAGTAAAAAGAAATATGTAGCAGCACAACAACAATGGAAATGCGATATGTGTAATAGTATGTTGGATGCAACATTTGAAGTAGACCATAAAGTAGAACTACAATTTGGTGGTTCAAATCATGTTTCTAATTTAGCGGCATTATGTCCAAATTGTCATAGAAAAAAAACTTTACAAAATAATATAAATTAATAGTTTCTTAAAATTTTATTAAATTTTATTAAATTTAATAAAATTTAATATCATTAAAATATATCAATGACAGAAAATGTTGAAACAGATTCATCTGTTAAAATAGCAACTTATGTATTACCAATTATAGTATATTTTCCAATTATTGTTTTACTTGTATTAATGATTGGATTTTTTGGAGTAAAGATTTTAAGAATAATGCAAACACCCGAAGGTTTATCCGGTTATTTTAATGCATTTTTTGAAAAATTTTTTAGAGTAAAAAATGTTTTAGATAAATTTGTAAAAAAATTATGGCCTAATGCAAATGATGAATCACAAGGAGATAAAAGTTGGAAACATATAAGATTGGATACAATTTTAATGTTTGGCGGAGGTGCCTTTATTTTCCTAATGTTTTTATTATACAATAGCTATTATTTAACATCCGCAAAAGATAAAACTGTGAATGGTTTTTTATATATTTTAAATCCAATTATGAATTTTTTTGCACCAAATAAATGGCACGGTATTAAAAGAAATGTTAAATATAAACAAACAAATACTGGAGGAAAAATTACTAAAAATTATCCTTTAACAATAGGCGGGATAGCATTATTTATGGGATTTGTAATTTTTATGTCATTATTAGTAAATAATTTTAATAAAGATGTTAAAACGTCTTCTCCTGGAGAATTAACTAGTAAAATAACAGAAAAAACTATTCATTATGTTTATTTATCTATATTTGTTAGTGTTGCACTAGCTATGTTTGCAGGGTTATTATACTACGCAGCAACTACTGACGCAGCACCAAAATTTTTATCAACACTTTTAATAGTTTTAAGTACTGTAATTATTTTAGCATCTATTCTGGTGATTTTTAAAAAAAAAAATTATTGAATATGTGAAAAGCCCAGTTATCCAAGTAATATATAATTTTATATTTTTATTACCCTGTTTATTTTTGGATTTAGTAAATTTCTTATATTTTGAATTGAAAAGAACACCAAAAGTTGTTTATGGTATTTTAATAGCAGAAGTTTTAATAATTATGACAGCATTAATAATACCTTTGTTTGCAAAAGCAGGATATATAAGAATTCTTGGGGATAGTGATAAAAAGAATAAAATAGCTTTTAAAATAGAAGAATTAAAACATAAAAATATTAGATTGATAAATAAAATAGATATCATTAAGAATTTTGACCCAATGAATAGCGAAGTAGAAATTATAAAAATTAATTCAGATATGTCTGTCACAACAGAAAAACCACATCCAACATTAGTTCCAGTTGATATAAGATTAACAATAAAAACAAATTTGGATGAATTTTGCATTGATAAAACAGGTTCTGACCCGGCTGGGAATATAGAAATGTTAGGAGATTTAAATATAAGAACTAAAAATATTACATGGAATTCAATTGAGACAAAAACAGGTCATAAGCCATCATTTTCTAGCGATAAACAAAAAGCGAAATGCAAATGGTCTAGAAAGGATGAAATTAAAGGTGAAGCAAGTGTAGATAAAAATAAAGAATGGAATGAAAACTTTTTAGGTTATGATGGGAAAAGACCATTAATATTTAAAGAAGTTCCTAAAAATTTAAAGCAACTTAAATCACACGTGACTTCATATCAATATGAACAAATAGAAAAAGAAATAAAAAAGCGCCAAGAAATGCAAGTAGAAGAAAAATATGATAAAGACACTGATGTTTTTTCAGTTATGACGAGTAAAGTTAATCAAGCAATAAATTTTTCAAAAAAATTATATAATAATGGACCCGGGCAATTATCTTCACTCCGTATGATTAAAAGCAAATTAACAGAAACATCATGGGAAAAAATAATAAAAGATAATTTGGATAATCCAGAAAATATATATAAATTAGAAAGATTGTTAAGAGCGTACGGATTTAAAAATAGAGAAGAATGTTCGGCAATAATGGATGCATACCAATCAAGGAAATGTTTGGAAGAATTTGAAAAAATTATAAAGCATATACAATACAACACAAAACAAATAATTTTATTTAAAAATACAATTAAAGAAACGGAAGAGGAAATAAAAAATTTAAAACTAATGAAAAGTGAAGCAAATAATGTTTTTGAGAAAGGTTTAATTCTTTTGAATGAACCTGTATACTTTAGACAAAAAACTTATTTGGCCGATAATAAAGATTTTAAAGAAATTAGACCAGAAACTTATAAATATAATTATTCTGTTTCGTGTTGGTTATTTATACATGCCCAACCGCCAAATTTTAAAAATTCTTATAATAAATTTACAGAAATTTTGAATTATAATGATGAACCGGTTATAGGATATAATTCAAAAAAAAATAGATTAATAATAAAATCTAAAAAAATGAAAGGGAACCCAACAAAAGATGAAAAGAATTTTTTAAAGACAATTTTTGTTCAAGATAATTTTAAATTGCAAAAATGGCACAATATAGTTGTTAATTATGTTGGTGGAACAGTTGATATATTTTTAGATGGTGTTCTTGTGGGAAGTGAAGGAAGAATAGTCCCTTTTAAAACATTTAATGCTATGACTGCGGGTGAAGATAATGGAATAAGTGGTGGAATATGCAATGTGATATATTATCCTTCGTATATTTCAAAATCAAAAATCAAATCAAATTACGAATATTTAAAAAATAAAAACCCCCCGCTTATTTAGAAAATTTCTAATATAATAATATACATATGGAATTCAAAACAATTATAATTGGATTTATCATCTTTCTTGTTATAATATGGCTTTATAGATATTTTTTTACTGACCCCACAAGAACTAGTTTATTAACAATGGGAAAAGCAAAAACAAGTGTTATAAAAAGTTATACCCAAATAACAGGCAACGCAGAATCAACTGATTTTACATACAATATGTGGATTTATGTAAGTGATTGGAATTATAAAATGGGAAAAGATAAAATTATTATACAAAGAAAAAATCTTAATAACGATTTATTCCCAGAGATAAAATTAGCATCATCCTCAAATGATTTACTCATTAATATGCATGTTTTTAGCGATGTTGGAACAGGTTCATCTACTTCTCAAACAAAACCATCTGGACAATGTAGAGTTGCAAACATACCATTACAGAAATGGACGCAAATATCAATTACTGTTAATAATCGCGCCCTAGATACTTATATAGATGGTAAATTAGTAAAAACTTGTTTATTAGACGGCGTTCCAAAAGTTGACGGACAAACAAATATTAATATTTGTCCGCCAAATACTGTTGGTGGTGACGCTGGATTTGATGGTTTTATAGCAAAAGTTAGATATTACTCAAGAGCGTTAAATCCAAGAGAAGTTTATGAATTATATAAGGAAGGTTATTCTGGAAGCTTATTTGGTAATCTATTTAATAAATATAAATTACGATTTTCTTACATAAAAGACAATGAAGAAGTAGGGAGTTTAGAAATTTAAATATCTAAATATTATCATAATATATAATATATAGATATGGAAACTGTAAAAAATTTATCATCAAATATCAATCCTTTAACACAGATGGCCGAAGCAGCTAGCGATTTAGTAGAACCAAAGCCACAGGGTATATTTGCACAATTTAGGAATAATAAAATCGTTTCTGGTTCAAAAGATTTTTTAGAATCTAATTCATTAGTAGCAAAAGTTGTTTTTATATTATTGGTATTGATTTTATTTATATATTTGTTGCGAATCATGATTATAATATTGCATACTTTATTTGGACCTGTGAAAAATCCAATTTTAATAGATGGTATAATTAATGGAAAAAAAAGCGTTGTTATTTCGCAAGACCCAAAATTAGCTGGTTCAAAACCAATATTACGTTCCGATAATCAATATGGTGGTATTGAATTTACATATTCAACTTGGTTAATGATTGAAGATGATAATTTTCATTCATTTAGACCTGGTCAAAAGAAACACATATTTCATAAAGGAAGTGAAGGTATAAATTCAACTGATGATAGTGCAAGAGGTATGGCTTATCCAAATAATTCACCCGGTGTTTATTTACATGAATCTAAAAATGAATTAATTATTGTTATGAATACATTTGAAAATATTAAAGAAGAGGTTGTTGTACCCGATATCCCTATTCATAAATGGATTAATTTAATTATAAGATTAGAAAATAGAAATTTAGATGTTTATATCAATGGAACAATTGTCGCAAGACATGAATTAACTTCCGTACCAAAACAAAATTATGGTAATATATATGTAAATCAAGGTGGTGGATTCAGTGGATTAATATCAGCACTTCGATATTATAATAGAGCAATTACAACTACTGAAATTCAAGATATTATTGCATCTGGACCCAATATGTCTTCCAATCAAACATTAAGTATTTTCCCACCATACTTGTCAATGAGATGGTTTTTAGGTAACAACTAAATTTTTATAATATTTTTATAATATTTTTTTAGAAATATATTTTAGAAATATATTTCTTCCAAAGCCAAATTATAGACATTAAATTGATTTTTTTTTTTAATAATTATGATTATTAAAAAAGAAAAAATGAATGGACAATCACAAAAACATGGATTTGATATAGAAAATAGCGTTAGAGAAATCTTTGGTTTGCCAACAGAATTAAACAATACAGATAAACATGATATACCCAAAAATAAAAATATATATAATGAAAATGAAAACTGTTCTATAAAAACGACAGTTTCGAAAACAATATGTTGTGGTGATATATTAAGCTTCTTTAATTACGATTTTACAGAAAAAAACACAATTATCGTTATAATGAATCAACAAATAGAAAACCGAAAGATTGTAAAACGAATATATGAAATTGATTATAATTTGGAATGCCATAAGGTGCTATTTGGAAATTTAACGAAAGAAGTTATAGAAAACTATGTAAAAAAAGTAAAATTAATACCGAGGAATATTGGAGGTGAAAAAGCAAAGAAAATATTTAATTATATAGTTGAAAAGAAAAAAATAGAAAAAGAATACACTGGTGTAATTCAAATTAATGCAAAGGTAGATAGTACGCAGAGTAGGGTTCAATGTTCTATACCTGATTTTGAAACAAAACTCAAAGACTTTATAACATATACGTCTCCAACCGAGACACCAAATCTTTTAAGAGGTAAAAAGATACCTCCCTGGATTGAAAGTATTAAAAGACCCAGAAATAAGAAGGTCAAATAATATTATTAAATTCTTTCATTAATTCTTGTTTGGATATAGATTTGGGACCACAAGTATTATTTTTACAATTATAATCAATATTAGTTAGAGTATTGAATAATTCATCTGTAAATTCTATATCAAATTTAATAAAGTAGTGTGATTGAATAGATTTTTTTTTCGTTTCTTTATCGATAACCCCTGCATTTACACCAACACGTCTAAAAGATATATCGTGTGTATCATTTTTTTTTACAAATTTATATTTTTTAGGTATAAGTTTTTTAGGTGGTATTCTATCAACATCTTTTTTAATCCATATTTGAAATACACAGGGAACATTATATTCTTTTTTATCAACAAGAAATGCATTTTTTGGTAAATCGTATTCACAAATAAGATGGAAATTAAGTGGGAAATGTTTTTTTAAACTATCCTTCTTAAAACTTTTAGGTAATATAAATGAAATACTATCACAATATTCACACGATTTTTTTATAAATTTTATAGCTAGAGAAGACTGACGACCAAAAGGTGGATTACCAATAATATGAACATTGCTATTTGGTTTTTTAATAATTGTATTATAATCATATTCTAAATAATCCTGTTTTAGTATTTCATCATTTTCCGGTTCCAAATCATAAAATTTATAATTTTTAAATAATGACCGGATACCATTAATAAATGACCCATTCCCAGCACTTGGTTCAATACATAAATCGTCTTCTTGTATATTAATTTTTTTCTTTATTAATTTAATACATTCATTTACAATTAATGGTGATGTATAAAATTTATCAATGGTTTTTCTTTTTAATCCAGTTGTCTGTATAACTTTATCATCAATCATTTTTTTTATTATTTAATTCATTTAATTTATTTTAAATCAATTTTATAATATTATAAAAATATTATAAAAATATATAAATGAAATTATATATTTTTATTTTTATTGAAGTAATATTTTTAATGATGGTCGGATTAATTATATATCATGCTGAAAAAACACGAAATTTACAATTAAGTCTTGGATTTAATAAAATAATATTCATTATAGCTACCATAAAATTAGTATGGTTTGTATGGGCTTTTAATAAAAATATGAATATGTGCAATTTTGCAAAAGAAATATATTGTTAATTTCAAAAAAAAATTTATTCTTTTAGATTGGGATTAATGCAAATGTCTCTTGTTGGGAAAACTTCACCAGACATACAAGTATCATTTTCACCAATTTTAACACAGGTTCTTACATTTCTATCCGAACCAACATAACAATATCCTACTTTTTTATTAACATTATTTGATACATTATTTGCTTTATAAGCTTTTTTATTTGTTTTTTTATTTTTTATTACTTTTTCTATATCACTTGAATTTTTTTTTTCATTTTGTGATAATTTTTCTGCTTCAATATCTATCGAAGAATGAATAGCAGTTGTTGCTTTATCATCACCAAATTCATTGGATTTTTTAGATTGAGTTTCTTTCATATTTTTTTCAATATCACTGGAATTATTTTTTTCAATTTTAGTGTTTTTCGTTTCATTACCTAGAAAATATGTAAAAGCATCTGTTCCATTGGTAACATATGTATAAGCATTTATTGCTAATAAACAAATAATAACAACCGCTAAAATAATTTTAAAAAAATGCCATTTACTAAAGCCAACAGTTTCTGTTTTTTCAGAAATACTTCCTGTAATATCTACTGTTTCATTCATATTGATATTTTCAGTTTGTTGAGCCAAATTACTAATGTTTTCTTTTAATTTTGTTTGTATGCTTCTGGGACTTACATTGCCTGATAATATATCTTTAAAGGTATTTTGTATTGATTCTTGTAGTTTATTCATATAGAAATTAACCATATTTTATATTTTATAAACTCAACTTAAAATTTAAATTAATTACTAAAATATATTGTTAAATTATTTAAATGTTAATTAAAATAGTATAATAATATGTGTTATGGTAATATGTGTTATGACAATAAATGTTGTAGTAAAAATTGTAAGAAATGTTGTAAAAAAATACCAATAAAAAGATATTTTTTACCATTACTTGGTATATTAGCAATAATACCAATTGAAGAAGTTAGAACATTGATTTATTTACCAATTATTGTTTTTGTAGCTTCGGTAATTTTATTTTGGAATTATACTTGGATAGTTTATTATACTGCGTCAAAACCATTATATTATGAAGATTTATTTTTAGATATAAAAAAATTACCTAATTATGAAGTAGATAATGTTATAAAAAAAAGATTTAAATTAATATTGGAAATCGTGTTAGTTATAACAAATTCTATATTAATGGCTATATTATCTGATGTTTGGATATTAAGAACTGATGATGATAAAGATATTTTATCTATTGTTGGTACAACAGGTGGTATTATAAAAATTTTTCAAATTATAAATAATACAATTAGCAGAACAATGTTAAAAATTTTGAGAAAATGTATATTAAAAGAAAGTCAAAATATGCATAATAATAAAAGGGAAAAAATAAAAAACCTGATAAAATTAAAAGATATAGAAGTAAAAGAGGACAAAGAAGACATTTAATTTTGGTTATTTATTTTGGTTATTTAATTTATTTTTATTAAAAATAAATTAAATAATTATTTTTATTTTTTTGCACATTTTCCTTTACCTTTATCAATTTTGCATGTGCAATCACTGAATCTCAATCTTTGTGCAAGTGGCACACCGACTGATGATGGTAGTCCAGCTTTCATATTTCCACCGCAACCATAAACAGATAAAGCGCGTTGTTTTCTAGCTCCTCCAATTGGCATTATAAAATAATATAATATTTTATTTTTCCTAAACTATATTTAAGATAATTTTAATCTATAAAATATTTAATTTCGTGGAATAAATGTCATGGTGTTTAATTTGTCTATTTTATCAATAGTTTTTTCTAAATTTCCGTTATTAATACTATTATTAAATAAATAATCAGTTGCTGGCTTTTCTTCACTTTTTTTAATTTCTTTATAAATTATATTTATTTTAGATTTTATTTTTTCAGCTATTTCAACATTTTTCAGTACAGGTAATTTCAAATCATAATTTTCAGTAAGCATAGATAAAGCATAATATATTATTAATTTTCTTTTAAATTTTATACTTTCTTGGTATTTTAAACAAAAAATATTTAATAAAGATGTATTAATTTTTAATAGACCATCTCCTCTTTTTTTTGATTCTACTAAAATTACATCCCATATAATCCAAACCATTTCTTTTTGAAATTTACCCTCTACAGGATATTGGCGTCTCGCACATATTTTTTGAATTTTTTTTTTTTTACATATTTTATGATATTCTAAAATCCACTCTACCCAATAAATAGCTTTATACGTATCTTTATTTTTGTTACTTATATTCCATGCTAATTCATTTATAGCTACAAAAATTTCACTAGGGTCTTCATTTTTGAAAGATTGTCTTCCATGTTTTTTATTTTTGGCTGAAAGTTTATTTGTTAAATAAAAGAAATCAAAATCAGATTCACTTATTTTCGGAACATCATAAGAATTTTTCTTTTTTGAATAACAAATAACACAACAAACTTCAGCAAATAATTTCCTAATTTTCTCATTATTTCTCATTTTTAAAATATTATTAGAATAACCACCATTAAGGATATCTTTAAAAGCATTTATCCTCATATCTAAATAAATTGGTAATTTTGGATTACCAATATGAATATTTTTACTTATAACTAAAATAAATATTTCCCATAAATATAAAAATTGCCCGGCTGAAATAAATTCTGCAGACCAATAACTAGCATCCTCTAATTTACCTGATAATAAAGATTTTACTAATTCTTTTTTAGCATCTGATTTTTTATATTTTGAAAATGTGATAGTTTTAAAATCCTTAATATTTCTTCTGTCAACTATTTCATTCATTTATATATTTTTCTATAAAAAAAAATCATATATTAATACATATGGTTAAAAAAAATTTAATTGAAAAAACGGTATTAACATTTTTTAAATTCATTAAAAGATATTCAACTATTATATTAAAAAAATTTAATAAATCATCCTTTTGGGTAAAATTATTTATAATAATGGCATTAATCTTAATATTATTAAATAAATACAATAAAAATAACCCCCTTATGGAAGGATTTTCACAAATGAAACCATATGAAATTAAAAAAAATGATGAATTATATGACGATTTTTATGTAGGATATTATGATGAAATTGTTAGAGATGGTTATAAAACGGATTTCGAATTTAAAGAAATTTGCTATACAACAAAACCAAATAAAAAAAAAAGTAAAATTTTGGATATAGGTTGTGGAACGGGGAATTTAGTAAAAAAATTTGTCAAAAAAGGATATAAAGTAAAAGGTATTGATAAATCAGCATCTATGGTAAAAAAAGCAAATAAAAAACATCCAGAATGCGATATTGTAAAAAAGGATGCCTTAAATTCAATGAATCACCCACCTAGCTCATTTACCCATATTTTATGTACTTACTTTACAATATATTATATTAAGGATAAGTTAAAATTCTTTAAAAATGCATACAGTTGGTTAAAACCAAATGGAACATTAACCTTACATTTAGTAAATAGGGATAAATTTAATCCGATTGTTAATGCTTCTGACATTTTATCTCTTGTTTCTGCACAAAAATATGCAAAAAACAGAATAACAAATTCTGTAATAAAGTTTAAAAATTTTCAATATAAGGCAGATTTTAAATTACAAAAACATAAAAATCAAGCCATTTTTGAAGAGACATTCAAAAGTGATAAATCAGGAAATGTCAGACAAAATGAACATACGTTATATATGGAAAAACAAAAAGACGTTTTGTCATTAGCAAAATCTGTTGGATTTATATTGCAAGGAAAAATAGATATGAAATCATGTGCATATGAATATCAATATTTATATATATTAAAAAAACCATAGTTTAAAGTAAATTTTAAAGTAAATTTCAAAATAAATTAAGAAAATAAAAATATTAAATATATTTAATGTTTTAATATATTTAATGGCAGACCATGCAAGAATAAAAATAATGCATACAATCATAACAATTATTATTATTTATTTTCTTATTACTGGTTATTTTAAATTAAAATATCCATTTTGGTCAAGACAACCAGTGTTTCATTATCATAATTTATATTATTGGATAAAACCACCGGGAATTATAAATGAAGATTTACCCGAAAAAAATAAATTTTATGATGAAACAATACAATTTTACAATTATGATATAATTTCTACTGAAAAAAAAGAACTATTTGCCAATTTCATTCGAAATAATTACATGCCTAATAATTATGAAAAATATGGTGCTTCAAATGAAAGTATTTTTGATAATTTTGAATCGCATAATGATAAATCATTCATTTCAATTAAAATTTATAATAATAACATTTTATCTTGTATGACGACAAAACCACTTGAATGTTATATTGATGGTAATAAAATGATTATAAATTATGTAGATTATTTATGTGTTGATGAAAAACACAGAAAAAAAATGTATGCCGCAAATCAAATATTTACGCATTATTATCATACAAGAAATAATTGTAATAATATTGTTTCATTTTTTAAAAGAGAAAATAAAAAAACAATGATTGTTCCTTTAACAAGTTATAATAATTATATTTTTAAAATAAATAATTGGAAAATGTGTTATAATTTTGACCAACCAAATATTAATATTATTTTTGTAAATAAATCAAATATGAATAAATTTTATCAACTTTTTTTTGAATGTAAAAAAAAATTTAAATGTTTTATAACACTGAATTTAGGTCATATTTTTTATTTAATTGAAAAAGAACATATTCGGATAACGGTTTTAATGATTAATGAAAAATTTAAATGTTTTTATGTATTTAGAAACCCATATACTACATATGATGGTGTTAATAGTTTAGAATTTTGTTCTAGTTATAAATGCGAAGATATTGATAATAATATATTTACTTTAGGATTTTTTATATCAATGAGTCTTATTTCTAAAGATTTGCGTTCTGAAATTTTGTTGGTAGAAAATTTATCAAATAATAATATTATTTTAAAATTATTATTGGATAGATATAGTTATATAGCAAAACCTGTAAATTCTTTATATTTTTACAATTTTGCATATAATCCTAAAGAAAGTAAAGATATATTTTGTATTATCTAGTATATTTTCCAGACCTAGCGAAAGAATCAACAACGAAAATTACAAAAACGCCTAAAAACATATATAAAACCAATTCTTCAGTAACATTATGTGTTTTTTGATCTTTATTTTCTTCCAACATTTGAATGACATAATTTAATTTTTCAAAAAAAACATCTTTATTACCAGAAACATTAGTATTATTTTGAGATTCTGAATAATATGGAATATATTGATTATAATATTGTTGATTTGCGGCATAATCATTCAACTTTTCAAAATCATCTGGACTAATATCTTCATCTATATGATTTTCTTTTTTCTCTTCTGGTTGTTTTGTTAATTGGGGTTTTGGGGGCGGTTTAAAATCTGCTAAACCAGAATCATCAGCATCATCATTCCCCATATCTTTCATTAAATTTAGGAAATTTTCCACTTTTTCACCAGTAATCTTCTTTTTATTTATATTTTCTTTTTTTTTATATGTTTTTTTATGTTTTCTTTTATTCGATTCATTATATACATTTTTAATTTCTTCATCATTATTAAAATCTGAAAATCCCAAAGTTGAACTCATTCTTATAAAAAAATGAGATAAAAATTTATTTATAATAACTTGAAAAAATATATAGTAATTTATATAGAATGATTAAAAAACTTAAAATGAAAAATTTAAATTTGCTTTTTGCTGCTGCATTAATTTTATTAATGTATAGAACACCTTCTTTTTTAACTGATATAGCTACCAGTGCATTTGGTCGAGCAGCTTTGGTTATTATTTTAGCATATGTTCTTATTTACTGTGAATTTTCTTGTGCTATATTTTTTGCTTTAATTGTAATTGTTTTATTTCATAATACTCTTGAAGGTTTTAAAGAAGGTGAAAGTAGTATGGCTGATATTACAGAAAAGGAGCCAGAAGAGGACCCCCCGGGAGATGAAGAAGAAGAGGACCCGGGAGAGGCTCCAGGAGAGGACCCAGAAGAGGACCCGGGAGACGAAGACAATGAAAAAGAGGAGGAAGACAAGAACGACGACGAACAAGCAAAGAACGACGGTAAAGAAGGATTTTTAGGATTTAATATGATATCCAAAAAAGTAATGAATAAAAATTTTCTTGGTGATTTAAGAAATACAATGAAACATAATTTAACTGATTTCGACCGATTTTTGAAAACAAATTCTGAAAAATCTACAATTGCATCAACAAAGCAATAAAAATATAATAATATTATAAATGAAAAAAAGAAATAAAAAATTTATAATATTATTAATGATTTTCTTATTATATGTTTTTTGTTGTAATATTATGCAGACAACTGTAGAAGGAGCTGAAAATAATATTAAATTAACAAAAGAAGAAAAAGCAGCAGTAGATGCTGGTAAAATTACACCAAGAGAAGCTGCCGAAAAAAGAGCAGTTGATGCAATAGCAGCCAAAAGAAAAGCAGTTTTCGAAGAAAAAAAAAAGAAAAAAGCTTTAGAAGGAGCTGAAAATAAAGGGTTGCTAACACAAGAAGAAAAAGATAATATTAAGAATATGTGTAAAGAATCATATAGTTCTGAAGATAAACAAAACAATTGTATAGATAACGAAAGATTCAGCACAATTAAAAAAAAAAAAGCAAAACAAGAAGCACAACAATTGAAAGATGATATGGGTATAAGCTCTCCCGGTGGAAAATGTCCTAAAATTACTAGCTTTTATACTTTATTTTCAAAAGCTTATTGTGTAGCAGATAATATTCGAAAAGGTGCGCAAAATGTTTAATTTTTTATTTTTTATTAAAAAATAAAAAAATATATATAAATATTAGTGATGATAGAAAGTTTATTAGGACCATTGGCGCCTTTTTTAAATAATATAAATAGTAGTAAATTATTTGCAGGTTTCGTAATGATTTTGTTAAATATAGGTACAAGATATGTTAAAATAGATATTAATAAATCTCAAGAAAAATATTTAAGAAAATCGTTGGGAAGGCATATGTTAATTTTTGCTATTACGTGGTTGGGTACAAAAGATATTTTAATTGCTTTGGCTATTACAGGAATATTTAATGTTTTAATAGATTATTTATTAAATGAAGAAAGTGCATTATGTATAATACCGAAAAAATATCGTGAATATGAAAATATTTTAGATTTAGATGGTGATGGTGAAGTAACAGAAGAAGAAATTAATAAAGCAACCGCTATTTTAGAAAAAGCAAAAAATAAAAATAAAAAAAAAGATATGTTAAGACATATGTCGGCTTTTAACGTTCATTTATAAGATAATTTATTAATTATATCTTATAAATATATTATGAGTGATAAAAAATATAAAAAAGAAGAAAAATTAACAGATGAAAAAAAAAGAGAAATTAGGTTCAAAGCTGAAGTTGAAGCTAAAAAATATGAGCTTATAAAAAAAAGAAAAGAAGACGTAATAAAACAAAAGAAGACGAGAGAAGGAGAAGCAGACAAACAAAGGAAAAAAAATAAAAATATATATAACGTAAAAATATTATATAAAATTCCAAAATTTGCAGATGAAAATAAATATGAATATTCTGGAGAAAAAACAAAAAATAAATATCTACAAATATTTGTTAATGATAAAATACAGTATTTCAATGAAAAACATCCAAATCATTTAAAAAAAGGTATAGTTAGAAAATGGGAAGCTACATCAGAACCAAATGTAAAATTTGAAATAATATTTAATGACCCACCTTTTATATATGAAAAAGATAAAAATGGAAAATCATATAAAACAAAAAAAAAAATAAAAATTATGGAAAATGTTCCATTTAAAAAATTAAAACTACTTGAAGATTTAAAAGGTTTTAATATTGAAATAAAAAAAACAAATGTTTTAAAGGATAAATTTAACTTAAGAGAAACTTTAGAAGGAGAAATAAAAAATAAAAAAAATTTTATAGTAAAATTTTATGAAATAATAATTTTTTTAAAAAATATTGAACTTAAATCTAATCCAAAAAATAGTTTAGAAAATAATGATAAAAAATTTTCAAACAAAGAATTGAATGAAAATTATAAAATCCATGAAGAAAATAAAAAAGTAGTTGAAGAAAAATTAAAAGAATTAAGAGATTCTAACATAAATCTTTTTTACCAAATTCGAAAAATAAAAAGACCAACTGCAAAAGAAGATTTTCTCAATGAACTACTTATTAAAGAAATAATATATTTTAATGTTTTATTTAATAGATATAAAAAAGACTTTATAGAAACTTTGCAAAACCAAAATAATTCAAGGAATAAAGAAATAAAAGAGAAAGCTTTTGAATTATTTAATAAAATATTGAAAAGTTTTGGTAAAATTCCCGGTTCAAAATCCAAAGATAATTTAAATAAAAAAGATTTTTTCATTAATAACGATATTGATTATTATAAATTTATAATGGGTGTTATGAAAAAGAAAAATGAAATAAATAAAATAAAATTTATAAGTTATGAGAAACAATTTGAAAATGAAATAAAAGAATTAGTTAAAAAAAAATTTATTAAAAATAGCCAATTTTATCCAAAAGAAGTAAAAATAAAATATACAAATCAAACTACTATTGATAAAAAAGAATTTTATAATAACCCTAATAAATTAGTTGAACCAACCGATGATAAAGTTTTTACTATTAGAAAATATAATTTCGAAAAGCTAACACAACCCAACGATTATTATATAGAAAAAGATGAAAAAACACAAAAAGAAATAAAAATAAAAAAAGAAAAAATATTTATTATTGAAAGAGTTGCTGGAGATGAACCTGGTATAATAAAAATAAAATTAAATATAGATTTAGATATAAAAGACCTTTTAACAACAAATGAATTAATGAATGAAAGTAAAGGTGATGGTGCTTTAAGAATGATTGGTGATTTTTTTGGTAATATTGGAAATAATTTAAATTGTGATGTATCTAAAAAAAATTTTAATGAAAATCTGAATAAAATAGCAAAAACATTTGAAGAAAACATTGTTCCGCCCGAATTACCCAATGATGAATCTGAAGAACCTGAAGAACCTGAAAAAATCAAAAGAATAACATCTATTCAAAAAATTTCACCCGAAATATCTATCATTTCTAGTTCTTTTGAAAATATGAAAAAACAAAAAGCTGTGAATAGAACTCTTAAAAAAAATATTAAAAGCTCTAGAAACAGAACAATGAAACATACATCACGTTAAAATTTATTTAAATTACTTAAATAATTATTTATAATTTAAGTAATCGAATGTTAAAAAAAATGAATTCCAATGAATTTGCAGAAGAAATGAAACTTGGATGTAATACAAATTATTTAAATACTCATCCTGAAAAAATTATGATTGAACGTAACAGAATGAAAACACGTAATGCCTTAATACCAAAAAGAAAATCATACTGCGAACATGTTTGCGAAGCCATCCCACTAGTTTTTAAAAACTTCAAATTAAAAATGTCTGACCATTTATTATTAGGAGGGGAACATGTACAAAAAATATCACCAGGTTATAACTCTCCAATAAAACCAAATATTGACGATGAAATGACTTCAGAAGATAAAAAAGAAATTGTTAAATCAACTCCTTCTTTCGGTATGTTTAGTTTGTTTAAATATCACATAAAAAGAGGTTACTTAAATAAAGAATTAAAAAAAACAAATAAAATTTTTTGTTCGCATATTTTTTCACTCATATTTGCCCTGCCTGTTTTGATTTTTATTGGACAATGGTTATTGTATATAGCTTTAATTATTAACGAAAATAATAAATTTGATGGTGAAATATGTAATGGACATGGTTCCACTGAAAATAAAATAATGATAAGCGGTATATCCATTGTTTATTTTGCACGTTCCTTTTTTATCTGGGATAACATAACAAACAGTATAAGTTTGAAAAAAATGAATCGTGTAAATAGTATTTCTTCTATTTTGGATACTTTTCAAGAATTTTCATTTTGTTTGCTGGTTTATGGTGCTAATATATGGGTCGTGTTTGTAGAAGATGATATGCAAAACATGATTTTAAATTCATTAGCAATGGAATTCTTAATGATGCTTGATAATGAATTTGAAGAATTATATTTTCAGTATTTACCAGGTGCAGCGGATGATATATATGATAATATTTTTGTTTCTTATGATGAGAACATTGAACTATTAGAAGAAAGGCAAAAAAAAGACGGTTGTTTTAAATGTTTTTCTTGTGCATTATTTATACCTTATAAATTATTAGTTATTTCCGTTTTTTTGTTCCCGGTTTTCTGTTTCTTCATGATTTTCGCCGGTCCCATTTGTAAGTAATTTTTTTTCTAAATTTTCCAATCTCAACAGTAACATCTCTATCTCCTTTTCTTTTGGTATATTCTTGTCTGGAACCGAATAATACCATTTATAAACAGATATTGTACCATTAATTGTTAATGAACCTATATTATACAATAAATCAACTGTTTCATATAATATTAATCCCAACATTATATTACCATAATAAATAATTTATAACAAAATTATTTATTAGGCTTAAAATTAAACTTCCACTTTTTGGGGAATAATAATATTTATTACAGGATTTGATAATCCAATATAAGTTTTCATTTTAATAATCTTTCGTTTAAGTTCCCATTTTTTTCTTCTTAATCTTTTTCCTTTTGAAATAAGTTGTTTCACTCTCATATTTTCCGGCGTTGAATTAATAAAATCATTAAATTCTTTTATCGCAATTTTATATTTTTCTTCTGATTTCCTTAACTTTTCAATTTTTTTTTTTTAATCCTTTTGGTGCATTTTTCTTCCTTGAAATATTTCTCATTTTAATATAATTATCATTTAACAATTTACTTTTGTATTGCCACGAATAATTATTTAAAGTATTATTTATCAAATTTATACTCATATTCTTATTATTAATACCTTCGTTATTGCATAATGGGCATCTATTATGACCAGCTCTAAACCATGTTAAAATACAATTTGTATGAAAATAATGTTTGCATTCTGGTAATTCATACATCTCATCATTATCTATTATATTCATATTTTCATGGCATATAGAACATATCTCGTTAAACTCATCAGACATTATATTATTAATTACTTTTTTCTTTTAAAATTGATTTTTTATATTTTTATTTTTAACAAAAATATAAAAATATAAAAATATAAAAATATAAAATATATAAATGTATCGAAAACCATCATGTATGAATTTTGAAAGTTCATTAAATTCTATTTGTAAATGGTGTATTTCTAACCCTTTTATTGGTAAAAATGATAATAATTTATCAAAAAAACAAATGAATGAAAAAATGAATAAGGCTGAAAAAAACTGGGGGAATTTGCTTATTGGTAGAAGTCCAGAAAACCAAACTTCCCAATGGACAACCATACTAGGAGAATCCATTGTTGCTGAAATTCTTTCTTCACAGGGTCATACTGTTTATCGACCAAAAAATATAAACGGTTATAAACCTGATTGGGAAATTGAAGATGCTATCATTGAAGTCAAAACGCGAAATTGGACCACATCCGGCACTGCTGGAGAAAAAGTATTTGGCGTGCCATATAAATATGCTGAAATTCCAAAATTGTATGGAAAACCTCTTAAGATAGTATGTGTGGCATATCAAGAATATGAATTGACGCATGGGAAAACAAAGGTATTTGGTGAAGATATTTCAACTGAAAAAAAGGAGATGTTGGCTTTTTGGAAAGAAAGAAATATTGAATTTGTTAAATTTTCAGATATCATTAATAATAAATTTTAAAATAATTTTCTTGAAATTATTTTAAAATTTGGAGTTTAGCGTTTTCTTCTGCGTCTTTTTCTTTTGCTTTTTCTTTTGCTTTTTCTTTTTCTCTTGGATTTACGTCTTCTTTTTGATTTACGTCTTCTTTTTGATTTACGTCTTCTTTTTGATTTACTTTTGGTTTTCCCTTGTCCTCCTAAATGATGACGTTTTCCAGTAACCATTTTAGCTTTTAAAGGTTTTGGTACTTTTGTGAATGTACTACTACCACTTTTAGCTGGCAGAATAGTACTAATTTGAAATTGGCTTTTTAGACGAGTTGTATTTTGTGTTTCTGCCACTTTTCTTTGGGCTTTTCCCAGTGTGGCCGAGAGCGGGACGTCCGTATTGTTGTTTTCCACGGACGTTTTCGGCAGCACGTTTCTTGTCTCCATCGATAGCACCGTCTGTATATTCTCCCCCGACATATTATTATATATAACGCATATTTTATTTATAAAAAGTTGCTAAATATTTAACGCATATTTTTATAAAAAGTTGCTAAATATTTCATTTTTGTGAAAATAATTTCTAAATTATTTTAAAAAAAAATATATTTTTAATTATAAATTAATAATTCTTTTGCTTTTGCCCCAGGGTTTTTAGAATTGATAGCTCTTTTACAAATTATTTCTTCCAAAGTTATTTTTTCATCAGTATATTGTTTTTGCACATAAGGTACATTTGCATTGCTCAAAAGAAATTTTACTCCCTTTAATTCATATAATTTTGTTATATTAAATACATTTTTATGGTCTTTTTCGTTAAAACCGCGTTTATTATATGTGACAAATGATTTATTATCAACAGGTACATAAGGTGGGTCCATATAAACAAAATCTCCCTTCTTTGCTTTTCTACACGTTTTAATAAATACATTTGATTTGAATTTTACTTTTTGAATTAATTTACTTATTTTATGAATATTTTCTTCTGTTATAATTGTGGGTGTTTTTTTGTAATGACCGAAAGGAACATTAAATCCATTAGGTCCTTCTCTATATACACCGCGGAAACACAATTTATTTAATATTATGAAGTATGCTGAACCCAAAATAGATAATTTATCCGGCAAATCATTGTATTGTTTTCTTATCCAATAATAATAAGTTTCACGCGATTCTTTGGCTTCTTCTAATGTTTCCGGTTTTCTATTTACTTTTTTATCGATATATGGACAACTCTCATAGATTTCGATATTTTCTTTAATTTTTTTATATAAATTAGATGGGTTTCTTTGTATATTTTTGTAAAGATAGATTAATGGTTTGTTAATATCGTATGCGTAGATTTTACCTTTTATTGTTATATCTGATGATAGTAAAGCAAGAAGAACACTTCCACCACCGAGAAATAATTCATAATAATTTTCAATTTCTTTTGGAAATTTGGAGAGAACTTTTTCAATGATTTGTGTTTTTCCGCCTACCCATTTTAAAAATGGTTTTTGCATTAAATATATTAATAGAAAATATATTTAATTAGATTTAATTTATCAATTTTATACTTTTTATACTTTTAAAAAAAGTATGACAAAACTATACTTTTGTTAAACTTTTTTTAAAAGTTTATAGGTCTAATGTAATAGTGTTTCTTTCACTCTTCGGTTTTCTTTTACTTTTTTTTGGTTTTTTCATAGATGATTTCATATCATTTAATTCATCGATACTAACAGTACTTCCCGGTTTATTTTCTTTCAAATTAATACTTTTTGTTTTCAATCCAGATAAAATATCTCTCAAATCACTTGGCCCACGCATTTCCTTTCTTTTTTCATTTACAGATGCAAAATTTGATTCCATGTTTTCAGCATCATTAAAACTAGCTCTTGTATTTGACCGCGCCATATCAATATCTGGTCTTGATGATTGTTGCATTTGTGGTGGGTCAATTCTCATACCTTCATTAGGACCTGGTGGACTTCCTCTTGGTGGTTGCATTTGCTGCATGTTACCACCAACCATATTCATAAATCCACCTAAACCAGGATTACTTTCTCCCATTGAACTAGCTGCTGCTTGTGTAAATTGCTGCATTAATTCAGGATTCTGTCTCATAATATCGTCCATACCGGGCATTGCAGACTTAAACATGGTGTTGGTCATATGAAGCATTACACCACTTCCACCAAGCATAAATAATAATTTAAGTTCTGGAGCCATTGTAGCTTTAGAACCATATTTTTCATGTAACTCACCAAATACATCATCGTATTCTTCCATATTTTCATTTACGGCTTCTGCCCATCCATCTAATTTTAAATCAAATGGGTCAAATCTACCATTTAAAAATTCTAGACCAGAAACACAGGCCATGAGCATTTTTCCTTGAAATTTTACACTATTCGATTTTTCTTTTTCTTCTTTGAGTGTTTCATATTCTCCTTTCATTTCTTCTAAAGAAGAATCCATTGAATATTTTTTGCTTAAATTAACTCCTTTTTGCTCGATAGATTCTAAAAGTCTTAAATATTTAAATTTTTCTCGAAGTAATTCTTTTGGGGATATTCTTGGTTGTTTTGGTGGTACAACATTTGGATTAACAGGTATTTCATTGAATTTTTTAAATCCATCATTGGATTCAGATTTTTCTTTTTTTACAGCATTTTTCAAAATATCGTTGTTAATAAAATTTTTCGAATCTCCTATTTTACCATCTTCTGCAAAATTTATTTTAATATTATTATCTGGTAATTTTATATCTGAAAATAAAGAATTTCGTGCCTCTTTTAATGAAGAACCCCCAATATTAATTTCATTTATATCTGAAATTTCCATACTAGAACTTTTATTTTGTTGTTTTTGTGATTTCGGATTCATTAACAAATCAGCACCAGGTCCAAAATTAACACTCTTTTTATTACTTAATCCCGAACTGTCTTTTTCAATAACATTTAATTTCGGTCCATCGATTCCTATATTTATTTCTTGAATGTCCATTATGATTAATATATATCATTTAATTTTAAGTATGACGCATAATTATTTATTTTATTTTTAATTGATTTTTATTTTTAATTGTTTCATTTTTTACAATATGGTTAATATACCATAAACATTGTAAATAAGAATCCGCTAAATCATCTTTTTTGGAATGTTTATTATAGTATTCAAGCCATTTATTTAATTTAATATCATTCTCTAAAAAATTTCTAGTAGTAATAATACTTAATTTTTTTCTTTCATTATATGTTGTTTTTCCTTTCAAAAAATCCTTTAATTTATTAGAAGCATTTATCAACTCTATTTTTTCTAAATTATGTTCAATAAAATGTTGTGTTATCATACCCTGCATCATTTTCATTCGTAATGCTAATGGACCTATTTGATTTTCAATAATAATTCTATCTATTTTTTTATCTTTAAAAGTTTTATCTAAATGTTTTTTTAATAAAATCCCACAATCTATCATATTTAAATTGTTAGCATTTATTTTTTCAACTGTATTTAAGTATGTTGTATCTAAAAATTCAATAATATTATTCATTAAATTATCTTTTCTAATTTTCAAATATTCTAAATTATTATTTTTGCAAAATTCAATTAATTTTTTTTGAGAGATTTTTTTATTTTTTTTTAACAGTTTATTTTTTAATAGTCGTATATCGTTAGATGGTGTCAAAAAATCGCTATTTTTTGAATGGATGCTACAATAACATGAATTGTTTTTATAAAATTTTGCCTTTTTTCCACATATTGTGCCTTTTTTTTTTAGTTTTTCACTACATACTAGATTTTTCTCTCTACAAATATTTATAACTTCCCATTCATCAATTGTTATTTCATTTTTTTCAAAATTTACTAAACAATATGCTAAATTTTTTATTCCAACATCGATACTCAATATTTTCATGTAATATTCATAAGTTTCTATATTTAAGTTTTTTAAAAATATCTTTATAAAAATATTTATCTTTAAAAATATTTATCTTTAAAAATATTTAATATTTTTAAAGATAATTAACGTCTTGATTCTAATTTTAATAATTCTTCTTGAGTAACAATAGGTGCTACATAGGAATTTTGTAATTCCTTTCTTTCTAAATATAATTTCTTTAAATCAGAAGATTCATAACCATAATGTTGTTTATTATCATTAACACTTTTGTATAAATATTTACCATAAGATTTCATATTTGATATATTATTTACACATTCAGATGCTTCATTACATGAAGAAATCCCATTTTTATTCATTAAAGAAATACCATTTGAAATTAAAAATTGTCTATATTCATAGTTATTTTTCATTCCTGTTTTTTTCTTTAATTTTTCATTTAAATCACAAGCTGGATTAAACAAAGTAAATTGTTTTCCGTCGCTCATAAGTGCTGGATAATTAAGATGAATATTATTTGAACCTGAATAGCATGTGCCCCAACTCATTTATATTTATAATATATATTAATTTTTTTTTAATAAATCAATTAATTCACTTTTTTTCAATTTTTTGTAATTTTCAAGTTCTTTTTCTTGACACATTTTTTTTAATTCTACAACTCTAAATTTCTCATAATCAACTTCTTCCTCAATTGATAAATTATCAACACTAACTTCTTCCAATATTTCGGCATTTAATTCTAGATTTAATTCTACATCGCTTAATGTTTCAATGTTATCCTTTTTTTCTAAAATAAATGAAACATCGTCATCTTCATTATTAATTTCTAAATTTAAAGATATTTTTTTTATTTCTTCACCTATAACCAATTCATTTACATTTTCTGATACATTTTCTTCGTCTGATTCATTTTCTGATTCATTTTCTGATTCATTTTCTTCATCACTTGTATTATTTTCATCACTTGAATCATCAGATACACTAATTAAATTTTCTCTTCTTTTATCTAATTCGTTATTAACTTCATTATTAACATCATTAACATCATTAAATTTTATGTTAGGTTGTGTATTATTTTCATAAATTTTCATTGTTTGTTGTTGTGCAGCATGACTTTGAACCAATTGAAACATTATATCTAATTTTTCTTCAACCTTACTTACTCTTGTTTTAAAATAAGCAAAAAGTAAAATACTACTTAATAAAACTTGTGCTAAACAAATTACAATTATATTCATAATATATTTTTTAAATATTATTCTTTTAATATTTAAACGAACAAAATATATTATGAATATAATATTACAGTTTTTCTAAAATGTTTTTTGCATTTGTTAAAATTTCTTTAGGGTATTTTATTTCCTTTAAAACAGTTATACCACCTTTTATTTTTGAAATTCCTTCTTGTATTTTATAATGATATTTCGGGGTATCATTTATTATATCCGTTTTCATTGAAAAGTTTTCTATTTTTTTATCATCTTTAAAAATATCGCATAATCGAATAAAATGAGTTGTTAGCATAAATCGAACATTGTCTTTTTTTGTTATATATTTCAAATAACTAGCTGCTGAACTAATTGCTTCATATGGATTTGTTCCGGAATATAATTCGTCAAAAACACAGAAATGTCTTGAATGTGGATTTTTTTGAATTATATCTAAAATTTCTTTACATCTTCTTGCTTCAGCTTGAAATAAACTATCTCTTCCTGAAGTATCTGGAATATTTATATAACATTGTATATAATTAAATGGGGAAATTGTAGCGGAATCAAAATAACCTAAACCAAATTGTTGGCAAAAAATAGTATTCAATATTGTTGCTTTTAAAATTGTCGTTTTACCAGCTGCGTTTGGTCCAGTAATAATTTTATTTTTTTTAAAGTTAATATCGTTCTTAATAGGATTTTTAATGCTTGGGTGATATATATTTTTAAATTTTAATACACTTTTTTTTTCTTTAAATTTTGCTAAATTAATTTTTTTTTCGGAGAGATTTTTAGATAATCCTTTCATATTATCCATATATCCATTAAAACCAAATGAATAATTTAAAATATTTTCAAGATCAAAATCATCATAAATAGCATAAAAATATTTCATAATTGACCCCAATTGCATTATATTTTTAACATTCAAGCTTTTTTTCGGAATATTATTTATTTTTACTACAAAATTTTCCAACTCTTCTCTATTTTTTACTAAATCAGATTTAAATTTATTGTAAGTTTTTTTATTATCAATAATTTTTTCATATGTTTTCATTTTTTGAATTGTATATTTCAAATATTGTCTTAATGTATCTATATTTTCAGAAATAAAGAAGGCATTTTTATAAAATCTTCTACAAGATAAAATATTTTGATATAAATTAAATACATACATCCCTGCACAAAACAAAATATATGCTTTTTGATTCAACTTTACTTTATGAAATGATGTAAAAAGTTGCCCAATAGCGTGATTTTGCAATTGCATATATAATATTTTTTTATAGGTTGCCCATGTTATTTTCATTTTTAACCCTCTTAAAATAATATATGGCATAATAAAAAGAAGCAATGGTGAAAATAAATTAAATATCGGAGAAGCAAGATTATAAATAGTCAAAATATGTAAAAATATTTGAGAATAATTCAACCATTTAAATCTATCCCAACCAATATATTGATATTTATCAATAAATTCTTCATCATTTTTTATATTATTCCAGTTATTATACGTTTTATCTATTAAAGAATTATCTATATTAATTTTATCCATTTGAACATTTATTTTTTGTGTTTCTTTTAAATAATCAACATTTGTTGTATAATAGTTTGAAAATTTTCCTAATGATTCTTTCCCAACGTTCGTATGTGGTTGTAATAAATGTTCATATATAGGTTTATTTTTTTCATCATGCGTATTTAATAATTCCAAATCATTTTTTACAGTTTCATTTAATTCATATTTATTTTGTAAATATTCTATAGGATATTTAAAATTTAATTTCATATTAAATTATACTTTTATAAAAAGTATAGCAAAAATACGAATAGACTTTTAAACTATCTTTTTTAAAAAGGTAGTTTAAAAGTATAGTTTTTGTCCTACTTATACTTTTAAAAAAAGTATAGCAAAAGTTTCGTTTTTGTTCTTACTTTTTTAAAAAGTAGATTAAACATTTAAGTTCTCTGCATAATTAGATGGCATTTCAATAATGTTTGTGTTATAAAATTCTTCAAATCTTTTTAATTTTTCAGTATCATACTTTGTTTGAAAATTAATAGCAACTCCTTTTCTCCCCCATCGACCACTTCTCCCAATTCTATGCAAATATGTATATTCACTTTTTGGAATATCAAAATTTATTACAACACTTACTTGTTGTACATCAATTCCTCTCGAAAATAAATCTGATGTAATTAATACACGACAACTGCCACTTTTAAATTCAGCATGTGTTTTTTTTCTTTCAGCTTCGGTCATCTTACCATGTATTTTTTTTACTGGAAATTCATCTTCTAACATAGCTTCTTCTAAATCATCTACTCTTCTCGTACTATTACAATAAATAATACTTTGAGAAATAGTCAATGTTGAAAAAATATCTTTTAATGTATCATATTTTTCACTATCATCATTTAAATTCACATAATATTGTGCAATTCCCTGCAATGTCAATTCTTCATTTTTTACTAAAATTTTAATAGGTGTTCTCATAAATGTTTTTGCAACCTGCATTAATTCTTCATTTAATGTAGCACTGAATAACCCAATTTGTAAATTTTCAGGCATATATTGTAAAATATTTCCCATTTGTTCTTTAAAACCGGTTGATAACATTTCATCTGCCTCATCTAACACTAATAATTCCAATTTACTTACATCCAAATAATTTCTCCTGATTATATCATGCACTCTACCCGGTGTCCCAACTACAATTTGTGGAATCTTTTTTTCAATCTGTTTTTTATTTTCATCAACTGATGTTCCACCCACTAATAATATTGAAGTAATCTTTAAATAATTCCCCAAATTATCAACAACATTCTTAATTTGTCTTGCTAATTCATGCGTTGGGGCTAAAATTAATACTTGAGTTTTCTGTAGGTTTTCATTCATAATTTGCAATGCACCCACTACAAAAGCTCCTGTTTTACCGGTTCCTGATTGTGCTTGTGCAATAATATCTTTTCTTTTTCCATTATTACCATAAATAAAAGGCATAACCGCTTTTTTTTGTATAGAACTGGGTTTTTCAAACCCATACGCATAAATACCTCTTAAAAGTTTATCTTTTAAATTTAAATCTTTATCTTCCCAAGATGTTATTTCATTATAATGTGAAATTTTTTCATTTTTCATATTTCCTACTTGTTTTTTTTGATTCATAATGATAATTTCTTTTATTGTATTTAAGTATATTTGAATATTAATATGATTTGAAAATACTTATAATTAGAAATTTATTATAAAACTATATAAAAAAATAATAACAAAGATTAGTATTATTATGTTGGTGTATAAAGTAAGCGATTTTATAAATATAGAAAAAAATAATACAATTAATGAATTAAATAAGGCCAGTATTGATATTATTAATGCTATTTCAAAAAAAGTTGGAGCTCCAACTTATAGAAAAACACCAGTATTTAGAAAGAAAAAACAAGAACAAGAAACAATTATCAATGGACAAATTTTTAAAAAAACAAAATTTATAAATAAAATAGATGAAGATGAAATTAATTTAGATAAAATTAGAGAATCCTTAAATAAATTAACAAGAAAAAATTATAATCAAATATCAAAAGAAATTATTATGAATATTAAACATTTTATTTATTCAAAAAATAAAATAATATTGATTTCTATTGGTAAATCTATTTTTGATATTAGCAGTGTTAATAAATTTTGGGTAAAAATATATGCTGAATTATTTAATGAATTAATTAAAAGTTTTCCAGTAATGAAAGAAATTTGCATTAAAAACTTCGATTCTTATATGAATTTATTTAATAATATTGAAGTTGTAGATGAAAAAAATTATGATAACTTTTGTAAAGTAAATAAGACGAATGAAAAAAGACGGTCACTTACAGATTTTTATACTAAATTATTTACTTATGATATTTTGTCGAGAAAAAATATGTTCTCTATTTTATTTGAATTAATAAAAAAAATGAAATATGAAACAAAACATAAAAATGTTGAAATAATGGAAGAGATTTTTGAAAATATAAATATTATTTTATCGAATATAGGTAAAAATATTGAAAATAGTGAAAAATATACATTTATTTGTGAAGAAATAATAGAAATATATAATTTAATTGATTCCACTGGAATTAGTAAGAAATTAATTTTTAAATTAAGCGATTTATTTGAAGAATTAGATATCGAATATGAATAAATTTTTGTAAAACATTTACAAAATATATAAATAAAATATATAAATAGATTAACAAATTATAAACTATATGACATCTAATATAGTTTATAATATTAAAGAAAATCTTAAAGAAAATCTTAAAGAAAATCTTAAAGAAAATGTTAGAAATGAAAATTTCATTCATAATGAAATAATGAATATTGTTGATAATCAAATTGAAAATAATTTTAATAATTTTGAATTTGATGACATGATTTCTTTACAATTATATTATGAAGATAATTATAATAAAAAAGATTTAGAAATGATAGCTGATTATTATTCTATTTCAAAGAGGCGAAAAAGAAAATCTGAATTAATTCAAGACATTGTTTTATTTGAAATAAATCCAGAAAATGAAGAAATAACACAAAAAAGAAAATTGATGTGGTTTTATCTATCTGAAATAGATTCAGATCGTTTTTTAAGGAAATTTTTAATATTTAAATAAAATATAATGATTCAATCCATACTAAATGACGAAATTGAATATATAGTTGATAAAAATATTGAAGAAAATGACCTTGGTAAAAGTGTTTCTGTATTTGAAATGCAATTATTTGAAATAGATGTTTGTTTAACAGTTGGTGAAATTAATGATTTGTACAAACAAAAAAATATTTTATTCACCCCTGTATATTTAATCATCAATGATAATAAATGTGAAAAAATTGGTTATTTTGAATTTTATTCCACTGAAATAGCCACATATATGGATAAAGATGGTGATTTAGATATTTCATTAATTGAAGGTCCTGTAATTTTCGATTATGTCGATAGTGATTATTTAATAGGTTTATTAAAAAAAAGTAATTTTTTACAACAATTTAAATTAGCCGATGCTGAATTATCTGATGAAATTAAAAAAGATATGGAAGAAAAAATAAAAGAAAGACAAAGAGGAAAAGCAGTAGAAAATATTGAAGAAATTAATAAAATAGAATTATTAATAACAGAATTCGATGGTGAATTTAATGGTAATATTGATAAAAAATTAAAAAAAATTTACAAAAAACAAGTAAAAGAATCTGTTATAACTGAATCTAGTAAATGGATTCAAAAACATTACAAAAATAATAAATATGATATAATTGATAATGAAGGTGGTGGGGATTGTTTGTTTTCTACCATCCGCGATAGTTTAGAAGATATAAACATAAATTTAAGTGTCCAATCATTAAGAAATGTCCTTTCAAACGCAATGACACAAGAGAATTATGAAACATATAAGGAAAACTTTGATTTATTAAATAAAGAAATAATGAATATTAAAGATGAATTATCCAGTTTAAAAAATGAAAGTAAAGACTTAAAATTACAATATAGTGATTTAACCAAAAAAGCAAAACTATATAAAAGTGAAAATGAAAGAGATAAATTACTTGAAGCTGTAAATAAAAGAAAAGAAATCAAATCGCAAAATGATAAATTAAAAGAAAAAAGTAAAAATTTAATGAAACAAAATCAAAATGCTTTAATAAACTTCCAAGATTTCAAATTTATGAAAGATATTAATAATTTACAAAAATTAAAAGTCATTGTTAAACAAAGTAATTTCTGGGCTGATTCAAACGCTATCTCAAAATTAGAAAAAATGTTAAATGTAAAAGTTATTGTTTTATTAAAAAAAAATTACCAAGATGGTAATAAAAGTTTAATTTCATGCGGTGATATGGTTTCAAAAGATATTACTGATAAAGGCTCATTCAAACCAAAATATTACATTATAGTTTCATTTATGGAAAGAAATGAAGGTGACCATTATGTACTTGTTACATATAAGAAAAAAAGAATTTTCACATTTTATGAAATTCCTTATGCTATTAGAGAAGATATAAAAGAAAAATGTTTATCAAAAGACGACAAAAAAAGAACTTTGTTCGATTATATTGGCTTATTCAATAAATATAGTAAAGAATAATATATAAATTAAATATATATATGAAGTTTATTAGTTTGCCCATTTTTTTAATAAGTCTTTCTATAGGACTTTTTATTAATTATATAACTGACCCAAATACTAAAACCGTATTTGTTTATCCAACCCCCGATAATTATGATAAAATACAATACAAAGGAAAAAATGATACATGTTTTGGATTTACACCAAAAGAAGTGAAATGTCCGACAAATGAAAAAGAAATAGAAAGCTACACTGTAGAAGAAAAACGTTGATTTTTAAAATATTAATTTATTATATATAATGTTTGTTAGAAGATTAATATATAGTAAATTTGGTAAAGTTATTTTTTCTATCCTTTTAGGATTGGGTTTAGCCACTTTCTTTAGAAAAGCTTGCAATGATAGAAATTGCATACGTTTTAAAGGACCTGAAATGGATAGCATTAGAGGTAAAACATTTAAATTTAACAATAAATGTTATAAATATAAAGAAAATGCTCAAACTTGTGACAAAACCAAAAAAATAGTAGAATTCGCATAAAATTCTCATAAAATTTTATTATTTTTGCGTAATAATAAAATTAAACCAATCTTTTAGAATTTATATATGTCGACTAGTATTTCTTCATTACCCAATGAATTAAGTATTGAAAAAAATAAAGAACCAGTTACTCTTAACGTAAAAGAAAAAAATTTTAATGAAACACAACAAAATCCTGCACCGGAAAATACCCAAACTGCTGAATTATCAAAAGATTCCATTAATAAAATTATTGAAGGATTGCAACATGCATCCAGTAGCGGTTCTACTTCTTTGAATAGTCGTGATATTCCAATGAGTATGGAACAAATCACACATGATTATACTGCTCGACCAAATTTTGTACCAGCACCCGAAAAGATGAATTATATTCAAGATGAAGAAACGATGGAAACTTTAATAAAACAAAAAAGAGAAGAAAAGAAAAACCAAATGGAATTTTTTTATGATGAAATTCAAACACCACTTCTCGTAATGGTTATGTTTTTTGTTTTTCAATTACCCATCTTCAAAAAATCAATGGTCAATAATTTTCAAGCTTTCTTCCAGAGAAATGGCAATTATAATCTAAAAGGTATGGTTTTTACTACTGTCTTATTCGGCGGATTCTATTATTCTATCATTAAAACTATTAAATACTTAAGCGAACTATAAATTTTAATTAAAATTTAATTAAAATTTATTTTCAAATCATTTTTTGCGTTTGCTTTTGCGTTTGCTTTTGCGTTTGCTTTTGCGTTTGGATTTTCTGCGTTTTCTCTTGGATTTTCTGCGTTTTGTTTTGCGTTTTGTTTTGCGTTTTCTGCGTTTTCTGCGTTTTGATTTTCTGCGTCCTCCTGTTTTTGTTGTTTTTTCTGTTGTTTCTGCTGTTTCTGTTGTTTCTGCTGTTTTTGTTGTTTCTGTTGTTGTTTCTGTTGTTGTTTCTCTTGGCCCTGGAACTGTTATTTTTTCTTTTGGCTCACCTGCGCGAGAAGAATTATAATTATAACAACCAGTATAAATTTTGTTTACGTGTAATCCATTTTCACCACCATAAAGTCTGTCGCTAATTTTACTAGTCATACTTCTTAATTTTGAATATTTTTCGACCGTATTTTCGGGTGGTGAATCGTTCCCTTTAGAACTAACAGCAAATGGGTCATTGAAATCGCCACCTATATAAATTTCGCAATTTTTCTTTAATTCTTTTTTTGCAAATTTAACAATGTCTTCAGCAATGTCTGTCGTAATTTTGTCTGCTATTACTGCTGTAGTTTTATCTTCGAGATTCATCTGTTTTGTTAGGTAATCTGTTATGTGACCACCATTTATATTTTTAGCATGGACACAAACTATTCTATATATTGTTTTTTCATTTTCTTCAATTTTGTTTTCATTTTCTTCAATTTTGTCGAGGTCTACACGCAATATTGGTCTTCCCGGGTCAATATTTTCTATTGCGTTGCCTTTCCCGTCCTTGTATCCTCCTCGCTTTAATTCTGTATCTCGACATTCTGCCCCCAATAACGAAAACTTTGTATTATTGAAAGCTATGGCACAGAAGGTACCAAAATGTGCCGGAACTTTACCTATAACATATGTAACATTGTCTTTTTGTATTGTCATAATATTAACATCATTCCCTTTATTCTGTGTGTCTACAGGCAAATTTATTAAAAAATCATTAAGTGGTGTTCCACCATAGCAGTTCCAAACTACCTCCTGTAAACAAATAACATCAAGCGACTCCGAATTAAGTTTGTCGTTAATGTCTTTAAAGTTTCTAATGGAATGCTCATAGGCTGGGTGGTCTTTTTTGATGTTGGTGGCGGAAGTGTATTCGGTAGTCCAATATTTTGGCCATTTATCGGAAATATATTTTGCTTCAGATGCCAAATACCCAGTTTGTTGTCCTTGAGATAAATTTGCAGAACCAATAGTAATGTTAGGAAATTTTCTTTTTACAAACAAGTGATCACTTGATAATTTATCTACTGTAAGTCCATTCAAATAATCTTTCGATTTTGGCTGTAAATCAAACTTATCCGTAAGAAATGTTTTATTAAAGTAGTCGTTTAAATATTTTAATTCTTCACCTCCTTTTCCTAAAATACAATCTCCTTCAAAACGCATATATGCAAGTTCATCTTCGTTGGGGTCTTCATTTTTAAACCCAACTCTGGGAAATTCGAATTCGGGAGGTAAATCGTTAGATGGTGCTGGAATTTTTGGTTCACTAGATGTTTTAGTTTCGTTGCTGCTAGGAAACGATGACATTATATATATAATGTTTTAAAATAATTTCAATTATTTTAAAAAATATTAACGTTTTGTTCTGCGTTTTCTCTTGCGTTTTTTGGATTTTCTCTTGCGTTTGCTTTTGCGTTTGTTTTTGCGTTTGTTTTTGCGTTTGCTTTTGCGTTTGTTTTTGCGTTTGTTTTTGCGTTTTCGTTTTGTTTTTCGTTTTCGTTTTGTTTTTCGTTTTTTTTTGCGACCACCACTCGTTCCTTGCGGCATTTTGTCCCACTCACGCATCATTTGTTTAACGTCTTCATCGTTCTTTGCTGCAGTTTTAATATATGTCACAAAATCTACAAGTTTTCCGTCGTAGAATTTTAATATTGGTCGTCCTCTTTTTTTATTTTCTGTGAATTTTGGGCCCTCCTTGCGGATTTTGTTGGCAGCATTTATTTCAAATTTAAATCGTTCAGGTTGTGAATTTTGTCCCAACATATATATATATACTCCTAAAATAATTATTTTTTTTTCGTTTTCTTGCGTTTTGTTGTTTTCCGTTTTGGTTTTATTTTTTTGGTTTTTTTCCGCATAAAATTCTTTCTTTCAGCTATTTGATGTGGTATATAGCGCAAGAACCACCATTCATATTTTTTAGATTTTCGATCATTTTTTAATTTATTGAACATCGTTGATTTTTCCGCACGCATTTTTTCAATAGTTAATTGTTCGCCATAACAATCTATACTAAATCTTTTCAACAATCCTTTTTGCTTTAATTTATTACGTTTTTGCGTCTTAAACAAATATTCACACATACATAAAATTCTATTTTTCATATAATATTCTCTATCAACAAACATAAATGCCAAGTAAAAACTCAACATTGTATCAATTGTA
>MDTF01001141.1_pt1 | contig 34512 bp, 33 predicted proteins | sample 811191 | NCBI WGS metagenome assembly MDTF01 (sample SAMN05326649, study PRJNA326480) | marine metagenome | isolation source: seawater | place: Southern Ocean | collected 2011 | reverse complement strand
GTTGATAGGCTGGATGTGGAAGCGCAGTAATGCGTGTAGCTGACCAGTACTAATAGCTCAATTGGCTTGATTTATGCACTGAAAAAAATTTTTAAAGATCTACAATATTGATTATATTATTATTTAATGAGATATAGATTAAATATTTTTGTTCAACCTTTTAATTTAATTGTTTAAGTTAGATTGAAAACAATTTAATGAAAAACTTTTCCTTATACGGGCTACCAGAAAATGTAAATTTCTGTAAGCTTTGTGTTATTTCAAACCAAAGACCAACATCTACTGTCGAATTTAAAAATTCTGATGGAAAAAATAAACCCGGTATTTCAATAAATAGAGATGGTATTTGTGACGCATGCACATACAATAAAAATAAATCTGAGATTAATTGGAAAAAGAGAGAAGAAGAACTTTCTAAATTTTTAGAAAAATTTAGAAAAAATAATGGTGAATATGACTGCATAGTCCCGAGTAGCGGTGGTAAAGATAGTTCTTTCACTGCACATATTTTGAAAACAAAATATAAAATGAACCCTTTGGCAGTTACTTGGGCTCCAAACATGTGGACAGAGGCAGGTTTTCAAAATTTTAATAATCTATCAAGAGTTGGAGGAGTAGATAGCATTTTAATTACACCTAATGGAAAATTACACAGATATTTAACTAAAATTTCATTTTTAAACCTTGGTCACCCATTTCAACCATTTATACATGGTCAAAAAATTATTGGACCCAAAATAGCTAAAAAGCTAAATATTCCATTAGTTATATATGGAGAAAATCAAGCCGAATATGGAAATAAGCTTGAAGAAAATCTATCTCATTACATGAATGATCAATTTTTTTCTATCGAAGATGATTTTGATTATAAAGACATTAAATTTGGTGGAAAAACAATTCAAAGTATTATTGATGAAAAAAAATTTAATTTCAAAGATTTTAGCGCTTACTTACCATTAAGAAAAAAAGAAGTTTTAGATAGCAAAATTCAAATGATTTTTCTTGGATATTTTGAAAAATGGGATCCACAAGAATGTTTCTATTATGCAAGTGAAAACACTGGTTTTAGACCTGCTAAAGAAAGATCTGATGGAACTTATTCAAAGTACACTGAAATAGATGACAAAATAGTTCCAATACATTTTTATACAACATTTGTTAAATTTGGAATTGGTAGAGCATCATATGATGCGGCACAAGAGATAAGAAATAATAAAATAACTAGAGAGGAAGGCATTAATCTAGTTAAGAAATTTGATGGAGAATTTCCCAAAACTTACTTTAAAGACTTTTTAGACTATATCGAAATATCCGAGAAAGAGTTTTCTCAAAAAATTGATGAACTTAGGTCTCCACACCTGTGGGAAAAAAAAAATAATGAATGGATCTTAAGATATTCTATATTTTAAAAAAAATTAAATGAGAGTAATAGCAAGATTAGATATTAAAAATGAAAACGTTATTAAAGGAATTAATTTTGAAGGATTGAGAGTCGTAGGTAAACCAAATATTCTTGCAAAAAAATACTATAGAGAAGGAGCAGACGAATTAATTTATTCAGATTGTGTTGCAAGTCTCTATGGAAGAAATAATTTAGAAAAACTGGTAGAAAGTGCCACTAAAGATATCTTTATACCAATAACAGTCGCAGGTGGGATTAGGTCAGAAAAAGATGCTGATTTATTAATGAAAAATGGATCAGATAAATTGGCAATTAATACAGAGTTATTCAAAAACAAAAATATAGGAAAATCACTTATTAAAAAATATGGTAGTCAAAGTATACTGCTATCTGTACAGGCAAAAAAAATTTCAAAAACTTCATGGGAAGCCTATATAAATTTTGGAAGAGATAAAACTAATATTGATGTTATGGAATGGGTTAAAGAAATGTCACAGCATAATTTTGGAGAACTATTACTAACCTCAATTGATGCAGACGGTATTTCGAGTGGATTTGATGTAGAGCTTTATGAAAGTGTTTGTAAAATAATAAATATACCAATAATTGCGTGTGGAGGTTTTGGAAAGCTTAGCCATATAAAAGAACTTAAGAAATATGCAAATATAGATGGTATTTCAATTTCAAAAGCACTTCACTATGAAAAAATTAAGATAAGTGAAATAAAAGATTTTATAAAAAAAATAGATGTCTAATAAAATAATAATAATTGATTATGGTGTTGGAAATATTTTAAGCATAAAGAATGCTATAACTTTTCATGGATATACACCGATTGTTACAAACGATCATAAAGAAATTGAAAGTGCATCACATATAATATTACCAGGAGTGGGAGCTTTTCCATCGGCAATGAAGAAACTTAGAGACCTAGAACTTATTGAGCCAATACTTAAAGCTAAAGAAAATCAATCTTACCTGCTTGGAATATGCCTTGGTATGCAACTTCTCTTTACAAATAGTGAAGAGTTTCAGTTAACAAAAGGAATTAATTTGATTAAGGGAAGTATAGTAAAGCTTGATAAATTGAATGCTAATTTTGACTCTAAGTTACCAAACATTGGTTGGAGAAATTGTGAAATAGATTCTTCAAAAAATAGTATAGATATCTTAAAAGATCTATCTTTAAGTGATGAATTTTATTTTGTGCATAGTTATGCACTTGTGTCTCATGAAAAAAAATTGAATATCATAAATTCAAATTATAAAAATATACAATTTCCTGCTATTATAAATTATGAAAATATTTATGGCTGTCAGTTTCACCCTGAAAAAAGTGGCCCACAAGGTTTAAAGCTAATTAAAAATTTTCTCAATCTATGAAAAAAAATCTAATTTTATTAACTGGAAATGAATTAAGACATAAATATTTTGCAAGTTTTTTATCTACTTTCAAAAATATTAATTTAAAGTTAACGGTTCATGAGTCAAATATAAAATTAAAAAAAAATATTTTATATGAAAAAGATAAACTTATTAAAAAACATGTAGATTTAAGAAATAAATCAGAAATTATTTTTTTTAAAAAATTTATAAAAAAAAAATAAAAAATACCAGTTTATTAATCTAAAAAACAAAAAAATAAATGAACAAAAAGTAATAAATTTAATTAAAAAATATAAATTTGATTATATAATTTCATATGGATGCTCTATAATAAATGATGAATTCATAAATAATTTTAAAAAAAAATTTTTAAACATTCATTTAGGTTTATCCCCATATTATAAAGGTTCGGGAACTAATTTTTTCCCATTTGTTAATAAAGAACTTCAATTTTGTGGTTCTACAATAATGCAAATAACCTCAAAGATAGATAGTGGAAAAATTGCCCATCAAATTAGACCCGAATTTGAATCACAAGATGACATACATTCAATTGGAAATAAAATAATTAAAAAAACTGTAATTGACCTTTGTCAATTGTTAACAAAAAAGAAGATTATTAAATTTTATGATATTAGATCTAAATATAAGACTAAAATTTATAAAAGAAGTGATTTTAATAAAAACAGTTTAAGAAAGGCATTAAATAATATTAAAGAAAACTTAATTCCAAAGTACATTCTTAAATATAAGAAAACTATGGAAAAAAAATACCCCATAATAAGTCAATTATGAGTAAAGTTATAATCTATCACTATATAAGGAACCCCGATAAGATATTTGAAGTAAAAAATTGAATATTTTTGTTATCCTTATGTTGGATTTAAAGTATTTAACTCAGATACAATGAAAATTTTATGTTTTTAAAAAAAAAAGTTATTGCATTAATACCAGCAAAAAATAAGTCACATGGTTTACCTAGAAAAAACTATTTAAAATTAAATAAACAAACTTTGTTTGAAATTGCAATTAAGTCTGCACAAAATTCTAGGTTTATTGATTCAGTATTTGTTTCAAGTGATAGTATTAAAATTTTGAAAAAATCAAAAAAGATTGGAGCGAAAATTATTAAAAGAAATAAAAATTTATGCTTAAAAAAAACACCTGCGAATAAAGTAATTTTAGATGCAATTAAAAAAATTAAAAAAAAACTACTAAATGATTTTATAATAATTTATCTACAGCCAACATCTCCTTTTCGAAATCATAATCATATAAATAGTGCCTTTAAATGTCTTAAAAAGTATAAATCAAACTCAATTATAAGCATTACAAGTAATCTAAAACCAATTTACAAATCTGTAAAAATTAAAAAGGGTCTTATTAAACCTATATTTAAAGAGAGTTTTATAACCTCAAATAGGCAAAATTTTGAAGCAACTTTTTATCCAAATGGTGCTATATATATATTTAGTGCAAGTATATTTTTAAAGAACAAAAAAATTCCAATAAAAAATTCATTATCATATGAAATGTCACAAAATTGTAGCCATGATATTGACACTATAGACGATTATAAAGTTGCAAAAAAACTCTGTAAAAAGTTCTTAATATATAAATAAAATTTTATGAGTATGAAATTTAGAATTGGTAAAATTGTTATAGAAGAAAATACTCCACCCCTAATTATTGCAGAAATAGGCATTAATCATAATGGATCTTTAGATTTAGCAATTGAAATTGCCGACAAAGCCATTGAGTCAGGAGCTCAAATTATTAAGCATCAAACACACATAATAGATGATGAAATGTCAGAAGAAGCAAAAAAAGTAATTCCTGGTAATTCAACTTTTTCAATTTATGAAATAATGAAAAAGTGTGCTTTAGGAGAGTCTGAAGAAAGAAAATTAATGGAATATATTAAAAGTAGAAAAAAAATATTTATTAGTACTCCCTTTTCAAGAGCTGCAGCAGATAGGCTAGGAAAATTTAATATACCAGCATTTAAAATTGGATCAGGTGAATGTAATAATTATCATTTTATTAAATATATTTGTAAATTTAAAAAACCAATAATTTTAAGTACAGGCATGAATAGTATTAATAGCATCAAAAAATCTATTCAAATAATCCAAAAAAATAAAATACCTTTGGCATTATTACACTGTACAAATATCTATCCTACACCACCAAAACTAGTGAGATTAGATTGTTTAAGACAACTAAAAAAAGCATATCCAAAATGTATTATTGGAATTTCAGACCATACAGAAACTAATCACACAAGTTTTGGAGCAGTAGCTTTAGGTGCTAGAATAATTGAAAAACATTTTGTGGATACTAAGAAAAGAAAAGGACCAGATGTTAGTTGTTCAATGGATCCAAATGAGCTTAAAGATATGATTAAAGGTTCCCAGATAATTTTTTCAGCCAGAGGTGGCGTGAAAAAACCATTAATTGAAGAAAAAAAAACTATAGCATTTGCAATGCCATCAGTTGCATCACTCAAAGAAATTAATGTTGGTGAAATATTAGATAATAATAATATTTTTTTAAAAAGACCAAGTGGTGGAGATTTTGGTATTGAAGATCTGAATAAACTCTACGGTAGAATTGTAAAAAAAAAGATCAAAAAAAACATTCAAATTAAAAAAAATTTTTTAATATGAAAAAAATAGTTTTTGTAACTGCTACTAGAGCAGACTATGGAAAAATAAAATCTTTAATTGTTGAAATGCAAAAAAATAAAAAATATCAGGTATTAGTTTTTGTAACAGGAATGCATAATTTAAAAAGATTTGGATCAACCTATGAAGAAATTTTGAAAGATAAAATAAAAAATGTTTATAGATTCAAAAATCAAAAATTAAATGATAACATGGACCATATTTTATCTAAAACAATTAAAGGTTTCTCTAATTTTGTTAAATTAAAAAAATTAGATTTAATAATATTTCATGGAGATAGAATTGAGTCACTAGCATGTGCTATTGTTGGCTGCCTCAATAATATAAAAACTGCTCATATTGAAGGTGGTGAAGTTTCTGGAACTGTTGATGAGATTTTAAGACACTCTATATCTAAATTGAGTCATGCACATTTTGTTACTAATAATAGAGCTAAGAAAAGATTAACGCAGATGGGTGAAAAAAATAACAATATTTTTGTTATTGGATCTCCTGATGTTGATATAATCAAAAGTAAAACATTACCTGAAATAGATATTGTAAAAAAATGGTATAACATTAAATTTAATGACTATGCTATAGGAATTTTTCACCCCGTAACAACAGATCTTAAAAACTTAAAAATGCAGTGTAGGATTTTTATAAAATCAATCTTAGATTCAAAAAAAAATTTTGTTTTGATATACCCAAATAATGATAATGGAAATGAAGTAATTTTGAAAGAATATATAAAATTAAAAAAAAATCCTAAAATTAAATTAATACCATCAATGAGATTTGAATATTATTTATCACTTCTAAAACATTCCAAATTTTTAATTGGTAACTCTAGTTCTGGAATAATGGAGGCACCTTATTATGGAACATCTACTATCAATATCGGAAGCCGACAGAACAAAAGAGCAAATTTAAAATCAATAACAAATTGTGAATTTTCTTTGAGTGTAATCAAAAAACTTATTAATAAGCTCTATAATAATAACAAATATTATAAAAAAACAGAATATTTTGGTTCAGGTAAAAGTTTTAAGTTTTTTAGTAAAATTCTTAAAACGAATAAAGTGTGGAAAATAAGTAATCAAAAAGAGTTTCAGGAAATAAAATTTTGATAATTTTATGTTAAAAAAAAATCTTATGAAAAAAATAATAGATGAAAAATGTGCTTTATTAAAAAAAATACCAGATATGCATTCTGAGATAAACTTGGCTATTAAAAAGATTTCAAGTTGTGTTAAAAAAGGTGGAAAATTAATGTTATGTGGAAATGGAGGTTCTGCAGCAGATGCACAGCATTTAGCGGCTGAATTTACTGTTAGACTTAGACCAAAAGTAAATAGAAAGCCTTTTGCTGCACTATCATTAGCAGCAGATACATCTACAATTACAGCTTGTTCGAACGATTATAGTTTTGATAAAATTTTTGAAAGAAATTTCGAAGCACTTTATAAAAAAAATGATATTTTAATTTTAATTTCTACCTCCGGTAAATCAAAAAATTTAATTAATGTAGCTAAATTAGCTAAGAAAAAAAATATTTTTACTATTGCATTGTTAGGCTCTGGAGGTGGTGTTGTAAAAAAATATGCAAATCTTAATCTTATTATTCCAAGCAATTCTACAGCAAGAATTCAAGAATTGCATATTTTTTTAGGACATTATATCTTTGAAGAAGTTGAAAATTTATTGATAAAATAATAGTAAAAATTATTATAAATTAGCAATATATACTTATATAGGAAAAAACTAATATGGTTTTTTGTTAATTCTGCGTAGAGTCAGATAATCACTTGAATTAATTTTTTTTATATTTTTTTTAAATATTTTATCATTCCAGTTATCAAAATTTATACTGATAGTTTTTCCACTTAAATTATAAGTTTTTGAAAAAAATATTAGTTTTAGAAATTCTATTATATCTGCAAAAGTATGCTTTTTTTTTTGATTTTTTAATAAAAATTTATAGTAATTTTCTCCTATTTGTAACTTCGAATTTGATTTTAATAATTTTCTGTGGATATTTGTAAAATTAAAACCAGGCGCTATTGCATTAATTTGTAGTTCTTTTTTATATTCGTACGCTAAGTTTTCAACTAAACGCACCAATGCAACCTTAGACGTTGCGTAGCTATCAAATTTTACAAAAGGATTAAAGGCACCACCACCTGAAAAAACTATAATTTTTTTTTTTTATATTCTTAAAACTATTTAGATATGTGTGGATAATTTCTAACACAGAAAAAAAATTTATATCAAAAGATTTTTTAAAATCATTTAAATTTAAATTTTCTAATCTACCAACTTTTCCATTAGTACCGTTGCAAATAATAATAGCAGTATTCAGCTTTTTTTTTTTTAAATTTATAAACGTTTTTTTAATATTTTTTGTATAATTATATTTATAAAATAGAATATCTTTATGATCATTTTTTTTGCTACTAAACCCGATAACATTTATTTTTAATTTTTTGAATTCATTAAAAAGATATTTTCCAATACCAGTGGAAACACCAAAGATAACTATGTTTATTTTTTTTTCATCCATGAATTACAATATCGTAATTTAAATATAAACTATATACAAATAAATTTATGTAACTTAAAAATAGTTTATTCACATAGAAAGAGAAAATAAAAAAATTACTTATATTAACTTGACACAATCACCTTAATTAAAAAATTTTTATACATAAAATCAAATAAATATTTCCTAAGAAATAATAGTTGATAGCAATAGTAAAATGTTTTATTTATACTTAATTGATGGCTCTATTTAATAAATGATATCTATATTTATTGGCACTAGAATTGAGGCTCTAGAAAAGCTAGAGGAATTCACAGATGTAATTGATATAATAACTATAAAAGGTAGTTTTGTTGATAAAAAAAGAAATAAAAAAACCTTCATTAACAGCAATAATAAAGATTATATAAATTCAATTATAGTAAAGAGTAATGCTAAATTAATATTTAGCGCTGGTTATCCCTATATTTTACCTAAAAGTATTGTTTCAATTGATAAAATTTTTATTAATTCGCACCCAAGTATTTTACCACTTTATAAAGGACGAGAATGTATAAAGAGAGCCTATCAAAATAACGAAAGATATCATGGTTGTACCTTGCATTATATGAACGAAAAAGTTGATGATGGTAAAATTATTTACCAAAAAAAGTTTCCCTTAAATGGCCGCTCATTGGATGAACTATATCAGTATATTTTTTCAAAATGTGAAGTGGATGTTATTGAACAAGGTTTGAAAAAAATTTTATAATTAATAATTTTAAATATTTATAATATTTTTAAATACTTCTAATTTTTTAACATTATTAAGCAAAAAATTAATTGTAAAAGTTAGACAAAAAGATCAAAGAAGCTGTAAATACATTAATAACTTCTATTTATTAAAAATTAGCATAATGTACGATCTAAGTATAATTTATTAAAGAAATGAAAACTAAAAACCTAGTAAAAACAATATGTTTTGATATTGATAATGTTATTTGTCATACAATAGGCAAAAATTATAAAAACGCCAAACCAAATAAAATTGCCATTAAAAAGATTAATAAACTTTTTGAAGAAGGATATACAATTAAATTATATACAGCTAGGTTTATGGGTAGAAATAATGATAATATTTCAAAAGCAAAAAAACAAGGTTATGAGATGACAAAAAATCAATTAAGAATATGGAAGATAAATTATCATAAGTTAGTTTTTGGGAAAACTTCATTTGATTTATTTATTGATGATAAGTCTATATACTTTAAAAAAAAATGGTATGTAGACATAGATAAATATTTATAATATTAAACATCCCTATGAATACTGTGCATGTTAATAATTTTTTCCAACAAGTCGAAATTATAGCAAAAAAAATTGACAAAAATGAAATAGAAAAATTAGCCTGGAACATCAATAATATTAGAAAAAAAAAGGGACGTTTATTTTTTTTAGGAGTTGGAGGAAGTGCTGGAAACTGTTCACATGCTGTTAATGACTTTAGAAAACTATGTGAAATAGAAAGCTATTCAGCAACTGATAACGTATCAGAACTTACAGCCAGAATTAATGATGAAGGTTGGGACACATCTTTTTCTGAATGGCTTAAAATTAACAATCTTAAAAAACAGGATGCTTTGTTTATAATGTCTGTAGGTGGAGGTAATATCAAAAAAAAAGTTAGTGTAAATTTAGTTAATGCTATTAAATATGCAAAAATTAAGAAATCAAAAGTGTTTGGAATTGTTGGAAAAAAAAATGGATATACAAGAAAGTATGCTGATGTTTCAATTTTAGTTCCTAATGTAAGTGATAAACTTGTGACACCTCACACTGAGGCTTTTCAGGCAGTTATATGGCATTGTTTAGTTTCTCATCCCTTGCTACAAATTAAAAAAACAAAATGGTAAAAAAATTTAAAATTGAAATATTTGCGGATGGAGCAGATATTAAATCAATTAAAGAACTTAATAAATTTAAATTTATAAAAGGTTTTACAACAAACCCATCTTTAATGAAAATCGCTGGAGTAAAAAACTATAAAATTTTCGCACAGAATGTACTGAAGATCATTAAAAAAAAACCTGTATCATTTGAAGTTTTCTCTGATGACATTGATGAAATGGAAAAACAAGCAAAAGAAATAAGTTCATGGGGAAAAAATGCATATGTCAAAATCCCAATTACAAACACCAAGGGTCAAAAAACTTTAAAACTAATAAAAAAATTAAATAGTATTGGAATAAAATGTAATGTGACAGCAATCTTGACTATTGATCAAGTTGAAGATGTGTACAAATCTATAAAAAAAAATAATAAAGTTATAATTTCAATATTTGCAGGCAGAATTGCAGATACAGGTAGGAGTCCCATCCCAATTATGAAAAAAGCTATAAAAATCTGTAAAAACAAAAAAAATATTAAGATTTTATGGGCTAGCACTAGAGAGGCGTTGAGCCTTTATCAAGCAGAAAAAATTGGAACACATATTATTACAGTTCCATATTCAATATTATCAAAAATAAAATTCTATAAAAAAGATCTAAAGAAATTTTCCCTGGATACAGTGAAGACATTTTATAATGACGCAAAAATAGCAGGGTATAAAATCAATTAAATAAAAATTTTTTAAATTATAAATAGATTTAATGAGTAACCATTCAAGAGAAGTTTTATTTTTAGGATTAACACATATAGGACAAGTTTTTAGCCTCGGTTGGAGCAAAAAAATTGGCAATTGTAGCGTATATGATTTTAACTCTAAAAATCTTAAAGCTTTTAAGGCTGGTAAGTTAACTGACGAAGAACCTAAATTAAAAGAATTATTCAAAAAAAATAAAAAAAAAATAAATATTTGTAAATCTAAAAAAGAAATTTTACGATTTAAAAATGTTTTTTTAACTTTAGACACACCTTTAACAAAAAATGGAAGTCCAAAAGTAGCTTATATAAAAAAATATTTAAAAAATTGTCTTAATTATTTATCTAAAAATACAAATTTAATAATTACTAGCCAAGTTTATTGCGGCTTTTGTGATGATTTAAGAAAAAATATTTTTAAATCAAGACAAGATATAAATATCATTTATATGGCAGAAACATTAGTAATGGGAGAAGCACTTGAGAGATTTATTTACCCAGAAAGATTAATATTTGGTGGAGATAAAAATAATTCTTTTTTCAAATTATTAAAAAAATTTAATTGCCCAGTATTTATTTATAATTATAGAGAAGCAGAAATGGTAAAAATAGCAATAAACTTATTTTTATTAACAAGCGTATCTTATGCAAACTTAATGGACCTATACTGTAGAGAGTTTGGTTTTAAATTTTCTACAATCAATAAATCAATAAAATTAGATAAAAGAATAGGTATTAATTCTTATATTTCTCCATCTTTAGGGATTAGCGGGGGTCATTTAGAAAGAGATTTACACTCTATAATTAGATCCTCAAAAAACAAAATAGTGAAAAGTATATTTAAAGAATTTAAAAACTTGAGTGAGAAGAGAATATTTTTACTTGTTAATTTATATGAAAAATTAGATAAAAAATTTAAATTTATAAAAATTATTTGGATAGGTCCATCATATAAGAAAGAGTCACTTTCAATTTTAAATTCTCCTTATTACCATTTTAGAAAAATTTTGAAAAGTAATAATAAATTAATTTATACATATGATTCTTTTTTTGATTTAAATAAGAATAATTTTGCTAATTTAGTTAAAAATTTAGATAAAAAAAACCTTAATAGAAGCTTAGTAATACTAAACTACATAAATAAAAAAGATTTAATTAAACTTAATGGAATAGCAAAAGATGAAAAAATTAAAATAATAGATATTGGGATAAAAAAAACATAGAAAGAAAAAATAGAAAAAATATTTTTTCATTATTAGGTTAAAATGGTTAAAATGATTAAAATAGGTTTGGTAGGTTGTGGCAATATAGGAACAAAGAGACTTATGTCAATTTTAAAAGATAAGACTGTAAGAATTAAATACATTGTTGGCCCAAATAAAAAAACAACCAACTGTAAGGGTGAAGAATTGTCTAAAAAAATTAAATGTATTTTTACTAGAGATATAAATATAATTTTGAACTCAGATGTTGATGCGGTAATATTAAGTACAGGCCCAACTTTATTTAAAGAATTAGGTGCTAGAATTTTAAAAGCTAAAAAACATATGTTAATTGAAAAACCATTGGGTTTAAACGATAGTGAGGCTTCATATTTAACTAATTTAGCTAATAAAAATAAACTTATATTAAAAACTGGGTTTAACCTTAGATTTGATGATGGAATTAAAAAAGCTAGTGAAATATTTTCTTCTGGTGCTCTAGGTGAAATATATTTTTCTAAAATAGATTATGTAAATGGGAGCGTTAAAACTAATAAAAATAAAGTTGGAGCTTTATCTGATATTGGTAGTCATAGTTTAAATTTGATTGAATATTTTTTTGGTAAAAAAATTGACAGAATCTTATGTAAAAAGAACTCACATGAGCATCAAAAAGATGATAATGGTTTTATAATTTTAAAAATAAAAAAAATTCTGTGTTCTATCCATTTTAGCTTTGTGAGATGGAAAAATGAATTTTCTTTAGAAATTTCAGGAAAAAATGGTTTTCTAAAAGTTTGCTCTTTACCAAAGTGGGGTACACAAACTTTAATATATGGGAAACGAGTTTATCCATCAGGTAAACCAATTATGAAAAATTATTATTATACCAAAGATAATTCATGGTATAATGAATGGCTTCACTTTAAAAATTTGATTAGAAATAATGATTTAAAAGATAATTATGAAGGATTACGTAATATGAAACTAATTAATAAAATTAATAAAATCAAATAATTAATATGCAGAATTATCCAAATAATATAAAAAAAAAATTAATATCAATAAGTGATTTATCAAAAAAATTAAAACTATCTAGAAAAGGAAAAAAAATTTCTTTATGTCACGGAACCTTTGATATTGTGCATCCTGGTCATATAAGACATTTGATGTATGCAAAACAAAAATCTGACATTTTAATTGTTTCAATTACAAAAGATAAGTTTATTACTAAATCAAAAGATGGACCATTTGTACCAGAGGAACTAAGAGTAAGAAATTTAGCTTTTTTAGAAATTGTAAATTATGTTATCATTGATGATTATGCAAAACCAATTAATTTAATTTCTAAGATAAAACCAGATTATTTTGTAAAAGGCTTCGAATATTCAGAAAACAATATCCATCCCAAAACTAAAGAAGAAATTAAAGCTTTAAAAAAATTTGGAGGGAAGATATTATTTAGTCCAGGTGACGTAGTTTTTTCATCTACTTTATTAAAAAAAATTAATAAACCAAATATTGGCAGAGAAAAGCTAATTTCATTAATGGATTCAGAAAATGTTAGCTTTAATGATATTTTGAAAACAATTACTACTTTCAAGGGTATCAAGATTCATATAATTGGAGATATAATTGTTGATAGATATAATTTTTGTTCCATTATTGGTGCAACTACTAAAACGCCTACTTTTAGTATAAAAAAAATGTCATCTGAGACCTACATAGGTGGTGCGGGAATTGTTGCCAGACATTTAAAGGCACTTGGTGCTGATGTTGTTTTAACCTCGGTCATTGGAGATGATCAGTTAGGTAGATTTGTAAAAAAAGAAATAACATCTTCAGGAATAAAATTTAACTGTATTATAGATAAAAGCAGATGCACAACATTAAAAGAAAGATATTGGGCAAATAACTATAAATTAATACAGATCGATACAGTTGATAATCATTTATTATCAAAAGAACTAGTTGATAAAATTAAACAAAAAGTTATGAACGTAAAATCTAAGGCAGTAATATTTAGTGATTTTAGGCATGGTATTTTTAATAAAGATAATATTGATATTATTAGTAAAAAAATAAAAAAAAATGTTTTAAAAATAGCAGACAGTCAAGTCAGTAATAGGTGGGGAAATATATTAGAATTTAAAAACTTTGATTTAATATTACCAAATGAAAAAGAAGCACGTTTTGCTTTAGGAGATCAGGATATTCCCGTAAGACAACTAGGAACTAGCATAATTAGAAAAGTAAATTCAAAGTTTATGATATTAAAGCTCGGTGACAAAGGAATCATGACATTTAGAAAAAAAGGGCTACATCCAAGAGAATTTTTTCCTATAGATACATTTGCAAATAACATAGTTGATGGTGTTGGTGCAGGAGATGCAATGCTAGCTGGATCTTCTTTAGGTCTTATTGCTTCAAAAAATATTTTAATCTCTTCAATTATTGGAAATGTAGCAGCTGCTTTGGTTTGTAAAAAAAGTGGTAATCAGCCTATAAATTTAATCTCTTTAATTGAAAAAATAAAAGAAATTAGTAACTCAGTCTAAGATTATTAATTTGCAATTAAAGTAAAAAATTTTTATTTTCTTGTAAAAATTTTTGACTAATTTTTGCATTAATTGTTTCACTATGAAATTTTTTTAGAGTCGGGTATCTCTCTAAATTTGTTAAAAATACATTTCTAAATTTATTATTCTCTATATTTGTGTTCGTTCTTTTGAAATTAAGTAATTCATATTCTTTTAAAGCTTCCAATACAACTTCAAATATTTCATCTTCAGTATTATCAATTATTTCAAAATCTTCTGCCTTATAATCGTAAAATGGGTTTTCAAATTTCTTATAAGGTTTATATCTATCATCTCCAATTGCATTAAAGAGCTTAGGGCCAATATGTGTATTTAATAAATCAAAATATTCAGTAGTTGTAATATTTTTTTTTTGCTTTTTATTGTATATTTTTTTTAAGATTATAAATATTTTGTTAGAGCTTAAATGCATTTCATTTAAAGGGGTATAATTAGTGTAAATAATAGGTTTACGAAATAAAAAATGAGCTGGTACTGTACCACCACTATTTGAACCAATCGCAAATATACATTTTGAAGTTAGATAATTTTCTATTAAATCAGTTCTTATATTTTCCTTAAATAAATCTATATAATTTTTATTTTTTATTTCTAATGTATCTAAATGTTCTAATCCAGTGCGGACAACTTTGTATCCATGGTCCAATAGATATTCGACAGTTTTTTTAAATGTTTTAATGTCAGCATTATTTTTTTTATAATTCCAGTTTTTATTAGGAAATTTTATTTTTAAATAATTTTCATCTCTTATATTTAAAATAATGATTTTATCATTATTGCTAATTCCAAATTTTTTAATTTTTGCCTCTACACTTGTAATCTCTTCATCAGTAAACTTTACAGGTACTGGAGTTGTATCAAGTAGGTTATTAATATCACGATGCTCAAAAACTCTCCTTTTGTCAAAGTAGTCATTTCTGTGGTTAATTAAATATTTTGTGCTTCCAGGTATCCATCTATTTATGATTAAAATTGGATAAAAAAAACTAGAAAGAAAAAAAATTTTTCTCTTTAATAATATTTCAATATGTTGATTGCTCATAGAAACCTCATGTATAAAAAATTCAAAGGAATTTTTCTTTTCCTTAAGATCATTTCTGTTTTTTTCTGAAAGATATAATGAATGGATTCCAGCAAGATGACCAATTCTAGATGAATATGAGCAATCAAATTTTATTGTGTAAAATATGTTCAAAAATCTTATTATCAATACAATCAAAGAACAAATTGAATATTTAAAAATTTTGAGAGCAATATTAATTAATTTCATGAGGGGAATTGTATCATTTAGAAATGAGAATTGTTAATATCATTTTTTGTAGTCATAATAATTATTATATTAAGATTTAAACAAATAAAATTTGGTTTCACACTTAGCTAAATTTTAATTATTTTTGCTTTTTTATTTTTAATCTCTACAACAGTATCAAAAAATTTAAGATTATCTTTCTTGTGTGTAATAAAAATAATAGTTCTATTTTTTGAAAATTTTCTTATATCGTTCATAATATTAGTCTCATTTTTTTTATCCAAAGAGTTTGTCGCTTCATCGAATATAATAACTTTGGGATTTTTATAAAGGGCTCGTGCAATACCAATTCTTTGTTTTTGACCACCAGAAATTTTAATACCATTCTCTCCAACAATTGTATTTAGTTTTTGTTTTTGAACAAACGCACTAACACCAGAATTTTTTAAAGATAAGTTTAGATTTTCATGATTAATCTTATTTTTTTTTAATCCTATTAAAATATTATTTTTAATTGTGTCATCCATTAAATATATTTCTTGTGGAACATATCCAAGATTTTTTCTCCAAATATTTTGATTATAATGAACATCTATATTGTTTGAGGTAATTTTACCTACTGTTGGGTCAAGCAGACCAAGTATTAAATCAATAAAAGTAGTCTTACCTGCTCCAGATTCCCCAACTATTGCAATATTGTGATTTTTTTTTAAGTTAATATTCAAATTTTTAAAAATATATTTATTTGAATAAGGATACTTATAATCAACATTTATAAATTTTATATCACCATAAATATCTTGATTTTTAATATCATTTAATGATTGATTGATATTATTCAGATAAGTATGACGTTTATTAAATTTATTTAATTTAGTCATTTCGTTATATATGTGTAGCGCTGATATTTTTTGGCCTTTTAAGCTTATTAAATTAGCTAATAAGCTATTAAAGCTTGGTAACAGTCTTGCCATAGCTACTGCTAGTGTTGATAAGATAACAAATGTATCTTTTAAAACAATGCCAGATGAATCAATATAAAATACAAATAAACATATTGCGACAACAAACAGAAGTTCAAAATAAACTCTGGGTAATTTACTGAAAAAATTAACTTTAAAGTCGATCCGCTCCTTAATATCTGCAGTCTTAATAATTTCTTCGAGTAAAATTTTTTCTCTTTGAAGTATTAAAGTCGATTTTATTGACCCTAGAGCTTGTTTGATGATATTTTGAAACTTCCTCCTATAATTAAAAGCAGACTTATTTAATTTGTATAAATAATTTTTAAATAAAAGATAAAAAATTAATAACGCAAAGGTCAAAAAACATAAAGAAATAATAGTTATGTAGGGGTATATTAATAATAATGTTGTTAAAACTCCAACAATTAACAAAACCTCTCGTATAGCAGAAATTATATTCTTAAAATATTCAGCAGCCACCTTTATTTCTTGATTAAGATTGTTAATTATAAAGGATGAATTTGAATTTATATGAAAGATATAAGATGCATTAAAATATTTTTTAGAAAGTTTATAAGTTAAACTTATCCTCATTTGTAAAGTTAAAAAGTTTTCAAAATAAATAATTAATATTAAAATTAAGTTTTTTAAAAAATATATAAAAAGAAATAAAAAAGTAAATAATCCTACAAGGTCCTTAGTTTCGTGTGTTAACAGGTAGTTTTTCAACCCTAAGAGAAAATTAAAATTTAAACTATTGAGCAACACCAAAATCTTTGTAGGATCAAATATTGCACCAATTAATAATGGAACTAGAGAAATACCTATTATTTCTAAAGCAGCTGACAAGATAAGAAGTGGAAGTAAAAAAACTATAAAAATTATAAGTTTTTTATTAAAAAAATGTTTGGCTAATTTAATTGGATTCATTAATTATTTTTTTAATCAATTTTTTTAATGTCAAGTTGTCATAATCAAAACACAAAAAGTTTTTTTTATAATCATCTAAGTATTTAAACCATTTTTTAGATTTTATATTAGTTATATTATTATAAATTCTTTCTATTTCATTTGTATTTATCTTGTTGGAAAAAAAATAACCTTTTTTTGTTGATTCTAAAGGCCATGTAAATACAGGATAATTTATATTTTTAAATACACCCAATGAAGCAATTCTTTTATTTCTAGATAAAGCCTCATAAATTAGCGTAGAATCTGTTGCAAAGTAGATATCAAATTTACTAAAGATTTTATATGAGTCAAAATTATGTTTTTTTTTTATTAAATTAACTTTTTTATTTATTGATAGGTTTGTAAAATATTTTTTTTCTTCATTAAATTCATTTGTTTTATAAATATGGGATGGCAATATAAATAGCTCAATCTTTTTATTTAAACAAAAAATTTCTAATTCTTTATAAAATTTAGTAGTTTGATTATAAAAATCTTGTTTAATTATGTTTTCTTTAGATTTTAAATCAAATTTAGAGAGAAGTCTAAATTGTGATATGAAAATAATTTTTTTTTTTATTAATTTTTTTTCCTTTATGTAATTTAAAAAAATTGTTTTTATATGAACCACAACGATAATAATTAGCAGAAACAAATTTTTTAAATTCATCTTCAATGGCTTTGCCAAAAACAAAAAAATGATCTATTACATATTTTGTTTTTTTGGGTTTGCTAAACTCATTACCAAAAATATCATTCATTTTATTTCTAGTACCATTTTGAATTACTATAAATTTAATTTTAGGAAATTTTTTTTTTAGTTTATAAATATCTATATCGTTATCATAAGTTGTTACAATTAATTTTGGAGACACATAATGTATATAATAAATTAAATAATCTAATTTCTTAAATTTGAAATTTATAATCATCTTTATTAATATATGTATATTTGTTCTATCAGATGGCGTAGACATAAAATGATATTTAGTTGTAATAATTTTTTCTATACCTGGTAAGTTGGAAGGAGCATACGCTAATACTTTATTCTTTTTAGGAATTGATAAATCAATTACAAGCAAATATTTGACCAAATTTAATATTTTAAATATCAACCTCATTTTTTTTATCTAGATATGAATATATTTAATTGAATTATAGATTAATCTCTTTATATACATTTTAATCAAATTTTATAACAAACAATTTAAAGTAATAATAATAATTTTCTTACCACAGGCTTAACAAATGAAAAAAATTTTAATAACAGGTGGTGCAGGGTATATAGGAACCGCTCTTACTTCTATAGCATTAAAAAAAAGATTTAAAGTAATCGCTGTAGATAACTTAAAACATTCTAAAACAGAGTTTATTTCAAAATTTATAAAACACAAAAATTATTCATTTTTAAAGTGTGATATAAATAATTTAAAGAAATTTGAAAATATTTTAAAAAAAGAAAAAGTTAATATAGTTATTCATCTAGCAGGTATTGTTGGAGACCCAGCTTCAAAACTACAAAAAAAATTGACAAAACTTACAAACTTATATTCATCAAAAAAAGTTTTTAATTTATGTGAAAAATTCAATGTTGATAAATTTATTTTTTCTTCAACTTGTTCTAATTATGGAATAGTTAAAAGTAAATCTTTAGCCAATGAAGATTCAAAATTGAAACCACTATCTCTTTATGCTGAAACGAAAGTAGATTTTGAAAAATTTATGCTTAAAAAGTCAAAAAATATCTCTATGAAAATTGCAATAATGAGATTTGCTACTGTATTTGGTGTTTCTGATCGAATGAGATTTGATTTAACAATAAATCAATTTACAAGGGAATTATTTTTAAAGAAAAATCTTGATGTTTTTGGTGAAAATACATGGAGGCCGTATTGCCATGTAAAGGATGTGGCTAGAGCGATTATTAGAGTGATTGGAGATAACGAAAAAATTAATATTTTTAATGTAGGGAACTCTAAACAAAATTATTCAAAAAAATCTATAATATCTTCTATAGGTAAATTTTTATCATTAAAAAACATAACTTATTCCAAACAAAAAATGATAGATAAAAGAGATTATAAAGTAAATTTTAAAAAGATTAATCAAAAATTAAAATTTCAAACAAAGTATGATATTGAATTTGGAATAAAGGAAATAATAAGATTTTTAAAAAAAAATAAATCAGAAAATTTTTATAGTTCAAAATTTTCAAACACTTAAAAATATTAATTATTTTTAGTTATATAAATTTATTTACGTATATAAATTCTTTTATAATTTCTTATAAATTCTTTTTATAATCTCCCCAATTTCCAACGTCTTTCCAGTCATCAAAAGTTATAGGGTAAATACCAACTTTCTTCTTATTAGTAAGGCATTTGTTTATTAGATCTGTTGTATTAAAATATTTATTTTTAGGGACATATTTTAGAATATTTTTATTTAATACATAGAGACCTGTATTAACTAACCTTTTATAAGTTGGTTTTTCAATTATCTTCTTTAAGTTTTTATGTTTATCAAGGTCACAAACACCAAACTCTAGTTTTTGTTCTTGAATTGCACAAGTGATAGTAATTTCATTTTTATTTCTTTCATGAAAATTTAAAAGGTCAGTAAAGTTAGCATTTATATATGTGTCACAATTAGTTAAAAAAAATGATCGAGAAAGTTCTTTTTCAACAAGTTTTAATCCACCAATAGTCCCAAGTGGCTTTAGTTCTTTTGAAAATTTAATATTTTTATACCCTTCATTTTTAATATGTTTAATCAAAACATTAGATTTAAATCCTGTGGGTATAACAATTGTATTGAAATTCTCAGACATAAATTTATCTATAATTACCTCAATAATTGTTGAATTCTTAAAGGGCAGTAAGGCTTTAGGAAAAATATTGGTGAATGGCTTCATCCTTAAACCTTGGCCCCCAGCCATTATTACAACAGAATTATTATTTTTATTGGTTAGATTAAAATCTCTTATAGAAAGTACTTTTATAATTTGCATATGAGAATTTACGACTGGCAGTAAATTTATATTATTATTAATAAGCAATGACCTTGCCTTAAAAATATTCTTAATATTTGTGAGGAAAACTGGTTTTTTATTAAATATATTCTTGATATTATCAGTAAGTGATTTTTTTAAAAGTAGAGATCTTCTGATATCTCCATCAGAAATGGAACCTAAAAGTTTAAATTTAGAGTTAACAACTAGAAGTTCACCGAAACCATTTGAGTCAATTTTTTTTAAGCAGTCAATTAATTTATTTTCAGGATAGATTATAAATTTTTCTAAAGCGGGTATCATTTAAAATTTATATAATGTTTCAGCTATATATTCCATATCATTGTGACCATACCTATGGTCAATAGGTATGGTAATAGAATTTTGCATCATTTTTTTAGAAATAAAAGATTTATTTTTAATAGGAATTTTTTTTGATAACCAATGAATTCCACAAAATATTCTTTTCTTCATGAGATATTTTTTTAGTAAGTCTCTTTTGTCGAGAAATATTATATATCCTAAGGGAATCCTGTTTTCATTGACATGACTATAAATTTTTTCAAATTTGTGTCCTACTTTACTATCAAGATATGACCAATTATCTAATCTTTTTTTAACCATGGAAGTTATATTACAATCATATAAATTTTTTTTATATTTTTGGTTAATAGCAGAATTGCTAAGTCTATTATTAAAAAATTGATTAATTTTCTTAAAACTATTTAAAAAAATTTGTTCTTTAGAGATATATTCTTCATTAGAAATATGTGCATTTTTCATAATTCTTAAAGCTAAGCTTTTTGTAAGAAATTCATTTTCAAATTTTGTTAATTTATTTTTAAGATTAAAATTAACATTAGACAATCCCCCTGGGCCAAAGATACCATGTTTGCGTAGTGAGGAAAAAAATTCATTTTTTGCATTAAATAAAAAATTTTTATTTAGATAACAATGAGAAATATCCTCAATTAAACAAAATTTTTTTTTTTTAGATTCTATTCTGAGATTCTCAAGCCCCTTATTGACGGTGCCAAAATAATGTATTACTAAAATTGATGTATTTTCTTTGGGAATAAAAGTTGAACTTAAATCTTCATTTATTTCGTAAAATTTATATTTAAAATTCAATTTTTTTATTGGTAACAACAAACTTTCACAAATTAAATCGGGAACATAAATAGTTTTTATTTTATCTTTATTTAGTCTAAGTAAAATCTGATAAAACGCAGAAATACCATTAATTGTATAATAGTTTTTTAAGTTAGAAAATTTATTTTTTTTAGATTTGTTATTATACAAATTTTTATCAAAATCAAATTCTCCACCAATATTAAATGTCATTTTAAATATTTTATTTTAATTTAGTTTCTATACCTAAATAATTTATTGTTATTTTTATTATTTTGTTTTGCACATAAATTATCATATGTCTTTTTATTAAGTATTTTTTCTCCAATAAAATATTTAAAGTATGTTTTTGAAAAGTTTTGTTTAAAATTTAATAAAGTATCTTTAGGATCAGAATTTCTACCACCACCAAAATTAATTTTATTAAATCCGATATTTTTAGCCCAAATTATTAACTTATGGTAGCTAAAAACAATAAGTGATTTTTCTTTTGCATACTCAGTAGAACCATACATATGACAATTAATCGTATCTTTATCAAATAATAATAGCTGTGAAGTCAAAATTTTTTTCTCTTCATAGAGTGAAAATATGAAAAAATTATTTTTTAGGTTCTTATAAATTTTTTTGTAAAAATTTTTATTTTTAAAATAGGATTTTTCAGCTTTTAATTTTAGCATACTCTCATCGTAAATTTTTTTAAATTTAAATAATGCATCTTCACTATTTTCTATTTTAATATTAAGCTTTCCATAAGTATTAATCTTTTTTAATTTTTTTTTACAAGATTTTTTATAATTGTTTAGAATTTCTTCTTCATTATTATTTTTTAGATCAATATAAACTATAATTTTTTCATTAAATATTTTTCCATCGTAATTATTAATTATATTTTTGTTATAAATAAATGGGTTAAACTTTATTAATTCAGTTATTACATTTTCCTTTAAAAGTTTGTATCTTAAGTTTTCATAAGCTTTTTTTATAAATTTAGAATCTGATGAATTTGATACTGGACCACCATATCCATATGCAGTTTTTATATCTTTTAAATTTTTAGTATTCGGAATATTACATATTAAAAATGGGTATAGAAATATTTTTTCTCCCTCTTCACATATAAAGCAATTTGCAGACTCTCCTTTTTTTTCATACAGCTCTAAGTATTCAGGGTAAAAAAAAATACCTCTAGCTTCTTGAGGAAATCTATTTAATGTTGTAATCCAAAGTTTCTTGCTAGACTTTTTTAGTATAGAGCACTTCATTCTTTAAAAATAATTTTTTTATTATTAATATTTTTTGCTATTATTTTGGAAATTTTAATACCAGCTTGACCATCTCCAAATTTATATTTCATATTTTTTATTTTTCTTTTGAAATTATCACTCAACACTAATTTTATTGCTTTTATTATCTTTTCTTCACTATAATCAACATCAATTATATTATCGTGACGAATTCTTCCTTTTTGTCTTGTACCAATATTAATAGTTGGAAGTTTATGAAATGGTGCCTCTATTATTCCACTTGATGAATTTCCTATTAAAAAATCACAGTTCATCAAAAATTTTTGATAATGATCAAATCCAAGAGAGTTCTTAAAAATCCATGATTTATTTTTTTTACAAAATGATTTAATTTTCTTTAAAACAACGTTACTTCCAGTTTCTAAGCTTGGAGCAGTTATTAGAATGTTAAATTTAAATTTTGCTAATGTTTTAAGGATAATATCTAATTTTTGGCTAACTAATTCTCCCTCTTCTAGGATAGATGGATGATATGTTAATCCAACTATAGGATTATTTTCATTAAATTTATAATTATGAATTATTTTTTTTTTGCTTGTTTTTCTGATTTTTTTAATTCCATCAACACTTAGTGATCCAACTTCGTAAATATTTTCTCTTTTTTCCCCTAATGAAATAAGTTTCTTTGAGTATTCATGTGCTGATGTAAAGTGAAAATGTGAGGCTTTACTAGCTATATTTCTTATTTGATTGTCTATTGCACCTTCAGTTGTTTCGCCACCACTCACATGAAATATTATTTTTCTAAAAATAATTGAATTAATAATTATAGGTAATAGATCATGTCTATCACCAAAAAGCATTACATTCTCAAACTTGAACTTACTAAATATTTTTGACAACAAAAAAGTTGATTTGGCTAACATTTTAGATATGGACTCTTCGTCATCTTTATTTTTACCATAAGCAAAAAAACCATCTATTTTTATTTTTTCTTTTTTTATCTCACTAATTGTATCCCCGTATTTTTTTATAAAATGAGAACCACCTACAAATAAATATATTTTTATTTTTTTATTTTTTTTTAATATATGAATTAAATTTTTTATAAGACCAAATTCTGATCTTGATGTTGAAAATAGAGCAATAGATTTAATAGATTTATCTATCATTATTAATGAGCATATTCCATGTAATAGGTGTATTAATTTTTATATCTTTATTAGCTTTTTTCCCTAAAATTTCTTTTAAAAACTTTGCATCTATTCCTTTTAATGGTCTTTTAATTGCAATATTTTTAAGATTTAATTTATTTCCTTTATTTATATTGTATGTAGATATCACTCCACGTCTTGCTACTTTTTTTATCAAATTTTCTTTATAAGAAATTTTATTTTTATTAGGTTTTCCCATTACTAATTCTGTGAAACGTATTTTTTTAACAAACTTTTTTAATTCACTTGGATTTAGAGACATTGAATGGTCTGGTCCAACAAGTGTCTTGTCTATTGTAAAATGTTTTTCAATATAACCTGCACCTAGTGCAACAGATATCATTGCTGGCTCGTATTCTAACGTATGATCACTAAAACCAATTTCACAATTAAATTTTATTTTTAAAGTATTCATTATCAATAAATTTTGATCTATTGACTTGGCAGGATAGTTTGAAACGCAATGTAATAAGACAAGTTTTTTTTTATTTTTTATTAAATTAGTAGCCTCTTTAATTTCATCCATTGTTGCCATTCCAGTGCTAATTATTACTATGGCTTTTTGTTTATTGGCATGTTTGATTAAATCATAATTAGTAATTTCACCTGAGCTTATTTTAATAATTTTAGATTTAAGTGTGAAGATAAGAAAATCAATAGCTTTTTTATCACAACATGAAGACAAATAGTCGATCTTTAACTTTTTACAGTAGTTGCTGATTTCAATATGATTATCCCAAGCAAATTCATAATCCTTTGCCATATCAAGCATATTGGTTTTTTTTGTACCTTTTCTCTGGTATTTTGCATTTAGTGCTATGGGAGAAATTTGTTCTTTTGCATTAAATAATTGAAACTTAACTGCATCTGCCCCTGCTTCTTTAGCAATTTTTACAAGTTGTAGAGCTTTTTTTAAATTTCCGTTATGATTAACACCTGCTTCAGCAATGATGTACACTTTTTTTTTTTACTTTTCATTGTATTGAATCTGATATACTAAATTTGTTTCGGCTAAATATATATCAAATATAATTAAAAAACTAAATTAATCTAAATTGTAATGAAAATAATTTAAAGTTTAATTTTGTAGATAAAAGTAATTATGAAGGTTGACTTAATAAAATATTTTCAAATTATAGATAATATAATACTCAAATACACAAAATGTTAGTTGAAAAATATATAGAAAATTCGTTATTAAAAATTTTAGCAAGAAAAAATATTGGTCTACATGAACCAAAATTTAATAACAAAGATTTAGAAAATGTTAAAAAGTGTGTTAAATCAACTTTTGTATCATCTGCTGGAAAATTTATTGACCAGTTTGAAAAAAAATTAAAAAAAATTACAGGTTCAAAATTTGTAATTGCTACAAATTCAGGAACTTCCGCACTTCATATAGCACTGAAAGTTGTGGGTGTTCAGGAAAATTCTTGTGTAATTGTTTCACCTCTATCATTTGTGGCTAGTGTAAATGCTATTAGATACAATAATAGTGATCCAATTTTTTTAGATTGTGAAAAAGATAATTTTTCTTTAAGTCCCAGTATCTTAAAAGATTTTTTAATTAACCAAACTTATAGAAAGAAAGAAGGAGTTTTTTTTAAAAAAAATAGAAAAAAGATATCAGCAATATTAGTACCACACGTTTTTGGTGCTTCAGCAAAAATTGATGAATTAATTAAGATTTCTAAAAATTATAAAATACCCGTAGTGGAAGACAGTGCAGAGAGTTTAGGCTGCTATTATAATAAAACTCACCTGGGCACACATGGTAACATTGGTGTTTTAAGCTTTAATGGAAATAAAATTGTAACAACTGGGTCAGGAGGTGCAATTTTAACAAATTCAAAAAAACTATATAAAGAATGTTTGCACTTAGTAAAAGTTGCCAAAAAAAAACATTTATGGGAATTTAATCATGATAGGGTGGGCTATAATTATAGAATAAGTAATCTATCATCATCATTAGGTTGTGCACAGCTTGATAGATTTAATTTAACTTTGATTAAAAAAAAATTATTACATGAAAAATATAAAAAATATTTTCAAAATAACAAATATTTTACTTTTATAGATTTTGATCAAATAGATAACTTAGCGAGTAATTACTGGTTAAATGGAATTGTATTAAATAAAAAATATAAGAAAGAAAAAATTCTCAATTATTTAAACAAAAAAGGTTTTTACTGTAGACCAGCTTGGAAAATATTATGTGATTTAAAACCTTTTAAAAAGTTTCATAAATATAAAATAAAAAATGCTTACGAATTAGAAAAACAGTTAATTTTTTTGCCCAGTAGTCCAGATTTAGTATAAATAAATTTGGTTTTATTTAACAAAAATATCTTTTAAGATTCTATCAATTTTCTTTGCATTATTATTAATTGATGACATTTTTTCTGTTGAAAATATAAATATAGAAATACTTTTTTCTAAAAGATAAGATGACCTTGGAAAACTTGTTAGTAATTTTCCTTTGTTTATTTTAAATTTTTTGAATATATGGTTCCAGTATTTTGAAAAATGCCACTCCAAAGCATCAGGTATATTTTTAGTTGGCAATTTAGCTTGCATCATTTTTTTAAGAAACTGATCTGATAAATTTTTATTTTTAAAATTGAATATTATGCAATCATTAAGTGGAATATTTTTTTTTGGAACTTTTCTTAATTCAATTTCTGGATATTTTTTAATTACTTTCTCATAAATTTTATATCTTTGAGTATTATTTTTTATAACTTTATGAAGTTTCTTTAATTGAACAAGTCCTAATACCCCAACAATTTCACTCACTCTATAATTAAAACCATATATACTATGTGTATCTTTACCTCTTGTGAATTTTGGATTATTTTCGTGTCCATGATCTTTGTATTGAATACAATAATCATAAAATTTTTTATTACTTGTTGTTATCATACCACCTTCACCTGTGGTAATCGATTTACCATTATCAAAACTCCAGGTACAAATATCAAATTGATTACCAAGCGTTTTATTAGACCATTTTGAACCTAAAGCCTCACAATTATCATCTATTACAGGAATTTTTTTTTCTTTAGCAATTTTTTTTATCTTATCTATCTCGACTGCAACACCCAACATGTGAACAGGAATAATTGCTTTAGTTTTTTTTGTAATCTTATTTTCTAAATCTTTTGCACACATGTTAAGAGTTTCATCTATTTCTGTTATTATAGGAATCGCTCCAATATCAACAATTGCTTCTACTACAGCTATAAAAGTAAAAGTTTGAGTGATAACCTCATCACCTGGCTTTACACCAGCTGCTAGCAATGCAATTTTAATAGCAGCTGTTCCAGAAGTTACACAAACTGCATATTTAGCTCCAACATACTGAGCAAATTTCTTTTCAAAAAGTTGTACATGGTAACCAGATTTAAATATTGGTGGTGTAATTTTACTTTTTTTATAATTAAACAGTCTATTAATTGCGTTTTTTTCTGATTTATCTATGAATTCCCAGCCTGGCATTTTTAATATTTAATATTTTTAATAACTTGCTTTAAATCATTTTTACTAAGATGAATAGGATTATTTTTAAGTGGGATAAAGTCAAATTTCCCAAACTGATTGAAAATTTTTTCTTCAAACTTATTGTCATTTATCAAGCTTTTTTTAGCATTTCTAATTCTTTCTTTATTCATAAATATAATTTTTGAAAGACTATTTATAAAGAAATTTAATTTTTTTTTTTTTGTTATATTTTTATTTATAAGCTCAGAATAGTTTGAATAACCTTTTTCTATATTTTTTTTGAAAAATTCAAATGCAGTAAAATTATAAGCTAAAGCTTGAGGTATTTTATAATTTACAGAAAGATAATAGTTTATTACACCACAAGGCCCACCAGATGAGTTTGATAAAGCAAACATTGAAAAAATGCTCCCCCATTGAAGTTTTTCAATTGTCTTATGATTAAAAGATTTAATATTGAGTAAGCTATCAAAAAGAAGGTTAAATGATTGTTTTGCAAATATTTTTGTTACTTCGGTAGAGTGCACTGAGGTAAATGTTTCTATAGCCCTAACTAAAGATGCAATTGCCGATTGAATAATTATTTCTTTAGGAGATTTTTGAATTATTTTGGTATCAAGTATAGCTAGAACTGGGTAATTAAGTTCAGAATTAATTCCAAGTTTTATTTTATTTTTTTCACTTGTAAATACAGCATTATAAATAACCTCAGTTCCGGTTGAAACAGTAGTTGGAACGGCAATTAAAGGTAGTGGTTTTTTTATGTTTTTAGGAAAACCCATGTATTTGATGGATGGTCCAGAATTCTTAAGCAAAAGAGCCAAACCTTTTGCTGTATCAATACAACTGCCCCCACCAATACCTATTAAGCAATCAATATTTTTTAGTTTTTTATACTTTTTTTTTAAGAAATCTAAAATTTCATAGGTAGGCTCATTTTTTAGTTCTAGAAAGTGAATGTATCTAAACTTTTTTAATGAAGTTGTTATATATTTGTCTTTTTTAAAAATTTTATCACATATTATCAAAGGTTGTTTGAGATTAAGTTTGAAAAGTTGCTTTTTTAACTCTAGTAAAGAATCTCTTTTATAAAAAATATTTGCATTAATCTTAAAGATCATTCATCAATCCTTTCATCATCTTTAAATCATCGTAGTCATCAAGTTCTAAAGAAAATTTTTTATCCATTTTAAAAATTTTAGTGTTTTTATCTATAAATATCTTTTTTTTTAAAAATTCATTAGCATCTAAGATGTATATATTGCCATTAACAAAGAAAAATTTTTTAAGATTCTGTCTATTGGTATTTTTCTTTGAATTAATCAATTTTTTTAGCTTATGATTTTCATAATATAAAAATTCGTAGGGGTGATTAATAGGAGTACTTACTGAAGCCAATGTCTTAGATTTTTTATCTTTTTTAAATAATAATATTGCATTATTTATATCTTTTACTTTTCTTAACGGAGAAGTAGGCTGCAAAAGTATCAAATTGAAATTTTTAAGGTTTAAATTTTTTTTTATAGTTAAAATTGAATCACACAAAACATCTTGTAACAATGCACTAGAATTACTTAACTGTTTATTTCTGAGAATGATTTCTATCTTTTTATATTTTTTTGCAATTTTGATTACTCTATGATCATTTGTACTTAAAAAAACTTTATTAATTAATTTAGATTTTGTTGCTTCTAAAAAACTATATTCAATTAAGTGTTTATTTTTTAAATAAACTATATTTTTATTTTTTATCCCTATTGAACCATTTCTGGCTGGAATTAAGGCTATAATAGGTAATGATTTCATTTTAAATATTTTTGATACAGAGTAAACAATGTGGTAGTTCATAGCTTATAATTTTGAAAATTCAAATAATTAAATTACAATTCTATCAAAATGAAAATCTTGGTTGTATCATATAAAAAACCATCAGAAACAGTATTAAGTAAACTTTTTTTAAATAATTTATCAAAAAAAATTCAAGTTTTATTTGTTACATATGAAAGTAAAGTATCAATAAAATATGAGACTACTAAGTTAAAAAAAATAAATAATAATATAAGATTTTTTTCAGCTAAAAATTTATCAAACCTAGACTTAATTATTAAAAAAGAAAATCCCCAGCTTATTTTGAGTCACTTTGCTGAAAATTTAACAAATAAATTTGAAAAACTATATATCTACTTAAAGCAAACAAATGTAACTAGTGTAAGAATTGTTGATCAGCCTTTTATATGGAATAGAAATTTTAAAAAGTTAACAAATAAAATTACTAAAAAAAAATATATATATGATCATGGAATATTATGTTCTAAGGCTAGCGAATATTCACACAAATATCATGCATTTAAAAACAAACATTTATTTTGCAATAAGAATTATATATTACATAGTAACGAAAAGATAAAAAATCCTAAAAATAAAAAAATAAATTTATTTGTAGATGAAAATTTTGTAAACCATCCGGATATAAAAATAAATAATTTAAAAAATTTTCCTACTTCAGAAAAATATCACAATCAACTGATATCATTTTTTGATTTTTTAAAAAAAGAATTTAAAAAAAAAATATATATAGCAGCTCATCCATCTACTTTAAAAAATAATTATAAAAAAAATAGAATAATTTTTAATAATACTTTAAAGTTTGTTAAAATAGCTGATTTAATAATTTTACATCAATCCTCAGCGATAGATTACGCAATTTTGTCTAAAAAAGATTTGCTATTTATTACAACTGATAAAATTAATAAATCACAACCAGGTGTTACTATAAAAAAAATATCTAAATTTTTTAACAATAAACCCTTAAATTTAAGTATAAATTATGATTCTAAATTGATTAAAAAAAGAATTGTAAGATATAAAGATAATATCAATGTTTATAATAAATTCATTAATGAATTCATTAAGCACCCCAAATTTAAGCAATCAATTAAAATAGAAAAAATATATAATAGAATTGTAAATGAAAAAACAAAATGAAATATCAAAAATTAATAATTTAGATTGTTCATTTAGAGATGGTGGATACTACAATAACTGGGCCTTTAAAGAGAAGGATATAAAATTTTATTTAGAGCAGCTTTATAAGACAAATATTAAGTATGTAGAAATAGGATTTAGACTGATAAATAAAAAAAATTCTGGACTTACGGCGTATACGACAGATCAATTTTTAAAAAAATTAAAAATAAAAAAAGATATAAAAATTGGAATTATGATTAATGCTGCTGATTTTATGTCAAATAACGGTGTAAACTATCAAAGATTAAAAGAAATATTTCCAAGTTATAAATATTTGTCATTTGTTAGAATAGCATTTCACAATACAGATATAAAAAATGTAGTTAAAATTACAAATTATTTATCAAAAAATAATATAGAGCTAATGTTAAACTTAATGCAAGTTTCTGAATTGACTGATCAAAAAATTATAAAGACTCTAAAAATTATAAATAAGTTGAAAATCAAAGCCTTTTATATTGCAGATAGTTTTGGATCTTTAAAACCATCTTATCTGCTCAATATTTCAAAACTTTTGAGCAAACATTGTAGATTTGAGTTAGGTTTTCATGCTCATGATAATTTAAATTTAGCCTTTAAAAATGCAACAATGGCAATGAAAAATAAATTTACTTATATAGATTCAACTATAATGGGTATGGGACGTGGAGCAGGTAACCTTAAAACAGAAAAACTTTATAAATTTCTGAATAAAAATGATGAAGAAGGTATTCAAAGTATAAATAAGATTAAAGATAAAATTTTTAAGCCATTGAAAATAAAACACAAATGGGGAAGTAATACTTATTATAATTTTGCTGCTAAAAACTCAATACATCCTAGTTATGTACAAGAATTATTAAGTAACAAAAGTTATTCATCCAAAGATTATTTGAAAATTCTAAGATCATTATTAAATATTAATAGTAAAACATATAATCAGGATTTTTTAAATTTAAACAAAGGTTTTAAAATTAATAAAAATATTAATGACTCTAAAAAAATTAATAGAAATTTTTTAATAATAGGATCTTCTAAGAATTTAAAAAAATTCAAAAAAAAAAATAATTATTTTCTCATCTAGATTGAAATTATTTAAAATTGCAGTTAATACAAATAAGGTTTTTGAAGATAACTTTCTTGATTATAGGGTAGCCTCTCATCCAAATAGAATAAAAATGGAATATTCATTTTATAAAAACTTTAATAATAAATTTGCAATACCAGTTACTAATATAGATTCTAAAATTTTTAAGAGCTTAAATAAAAAACAAATTTTAAATTATGATTTAAAATTGAATAAAGCTAATGAAGAAAATATAATAGTTAAAAACGATAAATGTATATTGCCCAACAGATTGGTAATTGGATATGCCATAGCTTTTTCAATATCAATTGGAGCAAAAAGAATTTATTTGGCAGGATTTGAAGGATTTGATAAAGATAATTCAGCAAATGATGAAAGTGATCATATTTTACAACTATTTATTAGTAAATATAAAAAAATAAAAATTACATCAATAACACCAACTAAATTAAATCTTAAATATGAAAAAATAATATAAATCTATGAAAATAATTATAGTAATACCTGCAAGAATGAAATCAAAGAGATTTCATGGAAAGCCTTTAAAAAAAATACTTGGTATACCCATGATTATAAGAGTAGCCCAAATATGTGAAAAAGTTACTAATAAAAAAAATATATATATAGCAACAGACTCAAAAAAAATTTCATCCTTGGTTAAAGAAAATAGATTTAGCCCAATAATAACAAGTAAAAAAAGTTTAACCGGTACCGATAGAGTTGCAGAAGTTTCAAGTAAAATTAAAGCAGATATATATATAAACGTACAAGGTGATGAGCCATTAGTATCACCACAAGATATAAAAAAAATAATTGAGGCAAAAATTAAAAATAAAAATAAAATTATATGTGGGTATTCTGAAATTTCGAAAGATATAAAGGCAAAATCTAATAGTATTCCAAAAGTTGTTATGAATGAAAAAAATGAACTTATATATATATCAAGATCTTTGATTCCAGGCTCTAAAAAGAAACTAACAAAATATAATAAACAAGTATGTATATATGCCTTCAATAAAGAAGAATTAAATTTATTTAAAAATTTTAAAAGAAAAAGTAAAATAGAATATTTAGAAGATATTGAGATTTTAAGATTTTATGAACTTAATAAAAAAATTTTAATGGTAAAAACATCTGGAGATTCTATTGCTGTGGATTATCCAAATGATATAAAAAAAGTAGAAAGAAAATTACTTGAAAATGATAAGAAAATTAGAAATAAGTCAGACTAAATTTTACAATATTATAAAAAAAAATTTAATATTAAAGTGTACAAATCCTGAGCTAAATATATTTAGCTATCTGTCTAATTCAGAGAAGTTTTCATTCATTAAAATGCAAAATATCATATTTAAAAGAAGTTTATTGAAATTAACTTTTATATATTTAAAAAATATTCTTTCTTTTTTTTATCATTACAAATTTAACCTCTACAAAGGCAATATTAAAAAAGATAATAAAAAATTAATTATAACTTGGGGTAAATTAAAAGATTTTAATACAAACGGTGAATTTACAGATAGATATTTGGGCATGAAGTCTAATAGAGAGAAAAAAACATTATGGATTGTCCAATTTGATGAGCAGTTGTTACCAAAAAAAATTGATAAAAACATAATTATATTAAAACAAAATGAAAAAAAAAGTTTTCACTTTTTTTATATAATTAGTATTTTTAAAAATATAAAAAAAAAATTACTTTTTTTTAATAGTCTTTCTTCAAGTACTTTTTATGCTTTAAACTTCTATGATAAAATAAATAAAGAAATTAAACATAATAAAATTTCAGAAGTATTGATGCCTTATGAGGGGCAGTTAGTTCAAAGATATTTTATAAAAAAAATTAAAAAACAAAATATGGATATAACTGGTTACATACATACTTATCCGCAGCCTATACCTTTTAATCTATTTAATCATGATTTATGTTCACCGCAAAAGTTAATAGTCAGCAGTAAGTCCTTAAAAAATACACTGATTAATTTTTTTAATTGGAACAAAAACCAGATAACTATTGAAAATTCACCAAGATTTTTTAGAGATAAAAAAAACAACATGGAAAAAAAAATATTTCTTCCATATCAAATAAATGAAAGTGAAAAATTATTGTCGTTATTTATCGAATATCTAAAAAAAAATAATAACTCGAAACTTCCAGTTTTTGAAATAATGATTCATCCCGCAAAAATTAATGATGCAAAACATCAACTTTTTAAACAAAAACTAGAACGAATTATAAATAATAGCCAGATAAAATTTAATAATAGTCAAAAAAATAAAACTTCTATATTTTTTGGTTACACTTCAGCTATAATTGAAGCTTTAGAAAGAGGTACAAAAGTAATACAAATATGTTCAGAGCCAATTTTAGAAGTTTACACTCCATTATTTGTTAATGGAATTAGTTGTGAAAGAATTAATCAGTTCATTTATGCTTATACAATAAAAAAAAAAAAATTCTTTAATACAAATGAGTAATAGTATTTAAGTTTTGTAATGTTTTTTATTAAAATACATAACATCTGCTGCAAAAAGTAATCCAGAGAATAAATTATTATTTATTAAATTTATACCTACTAATCTGAAGTTATGAGGTATCAAAACTTTTTCTATATCTAAAAAATTAAGATGTTTATCATAGACATTATCGAATATAATTTCAGTTACGATTATACCAATCTTGTTATTTTTAATAAGGTTTTTTGCACCTTTTAAAATTTCATCTTCACGT
>MDTF01002528.1_pt1 | contig 34701 bp, 31 predicted proteins | sample 811191 | NCBI WGS metagenome assembly MDTF01 (sample SAMN05326649, study PRJNA326480) | marine metagenome | isolation source: seawater | place: Southern Ocean | collected 2011 | reverse complement strand
CAATAGTTAATGTTTTGTCACAAGAACTTGGTGATGATATTGAAATTAAAAAGCAAAGCAATGAACCTGCTATTATTTTTAACAATAATTTAAACTTAAATAATATATTTTTTAAATATTTAGAACAAAAAGACTATATTTTAAAAAATTTATCCCTTGAAATAAAAAAAGGTGAAGTTGTAGGTATAATGGGAACTACAGGAACTGGTAAAAGTACATTAATAGATATTTTAATTGGAATTATAAAACCTGACAAAGGTAATATTACAGTAGACGGTCAAAGTATTAATAATAATTATAGATCCTGGCAAGATTTGATAGGTTATGTTCCCCAAGCTACAATGATGATGGATAATAGTATTAAGAATAACATAATTTTTGGTTTAGAAAAAAATATAAAAAAAAATCATATAGATGAGTTAATTAAAATTGTTCAGTTAGAAAATTTTATAAAAGAACTTCCTCTTGGATTAGATACAATTGTTGGCGATAGAGGTGTGCGATTGTCTGGCGGACAACAACAGAGGATTGGAATAGCTAGAGCTTTGCTTCATAAACCTAATTTTATAATTTTTGATGAAGCGACTAGTGCACTAGATAGTGAAACAGAAAAAAAATTAATGCATGAAATAAAAAATTATATAAAGAATAGATCTCTCTTAATCATATCACACAGAAAATCTACCTTAGAACATTGTAACAAAGTCTACGTATTAAGGAATCAAGATTTGCACCTTCAAAATAATATAAAGATAAATGGTGAGTAGAAAAAAATCACTAATAACAACATCGATTCAAGATACTTGGGATTTTGAGTCACCAACACTTATGCTGGGTAATTGGTGTAATACATTTAATAATAGGCATTTAGTTAAGAATTTAAAAGAAAATTCAATTTTAGAGTATCATTGGAATGATCCAGAAAAAGTTCTTAATGATTATTCTTATCTGAATGAATTTGCAGACAAAATTTTATTAAAATTAATTGATAATTTAAATCACATTCATCAAGTAAATTTTTCAAAAACTTATTGGAAAATAATTCTTAGTAATTGGTTATTTACATTTGTTCACATTATCTACGATAGATGGAAAACAATAGAAAAAGCTTTTAAAGAATTTGATATTGAAAAAACTAAAAGAATAAAGATTAATCTTGAAGATGTAATACCACAATCTATAGAAAATTTTACAGACCTAGTTCATCAAGATAAATGGAATCATTTTATTTTTTGTGAAATCTTAGAAAAAAATTTTGATAAAGAATTTAAATTTGAGGATATTAAAGAGTTAAAAAATGATGATTATTCAAGATTTAATAAGAATAGGATAACTTTTAATAAGAAAATTTTATTAGATTTTTATAAATTATTTAGGTCAACTTATTCTAAAATATTTAAAGATGATGATTACTTCATTATAGAATCTTACCTTGGTAAATGGAACGAATTTTTATTAAATTTAAAATTGAAAAATTTCCCTATCACAATATCACCAAGACTAGATTTATTTGTTAATCCTGATTTAGATCTTAGAAAAAAAATCTCAATAGCTTTAAACACAAATAATGAGTTTGAAGATTTTGTAATTAAGATTATTCCAAAATTAATACCATGTTCTTTTTTAGAAAATTATACAGAAGTTAAAAATATAGTTAAAAAATCTCATTGGCCAAAAAATCCCAAAGTTATTTTTACCTCTCATGCAATAAATACAAAAACAATCTCCTCTTTTTATATTGCAGAGAAAAAAGAGCAAGGTGCTTTCCTTATACATGGCCAACATGGCGGTGGTTATGGTCAATGTAAATTTCATTGGTATGAAAAATTTGAAAAAGAAATATCTGACAAATTTCTTACTTGGGGGTGGAGCAAAGAGAGTGATAAAAAAAATATTCCCTTTGGAATATTAAAATCTATTAGTAACTTAGAAAATTTAAGAGCTCAAAAAGAAGAAAAAAAAAAATTACTTTTAGTTATAAGGCCTAAAGGAAAATATTTTGCTACAGCTTTAGACTCTAAAATAAGAGGCACTCAAATATTAGACTATCATCTAGACTGTATTAAAATGGCTAATAGCTTAAATAAAAAAATTAGAGATGAAGATTTAGTAGTTAGATTGCATGAAAGAAAGTATGGCTGGTTTGAAAAAGAAATGTGGAAAGAAGAAATTCCAAATGTTACAATTGATGAAGGTTATCAACCAATCTTAGAAAAAATAAATAAATCGAAGTTAGTTATTTATACCTATAATTCAACAGGATATTTAGAACTTATGGCTGCAAATTTACCAGTATTACTATATTGGTCAAATAAAGATAATCCAGTAGATTTAGAAACAGAAAAATTCTATCAAGGCCTAAAAGATGTTAAGATTTTTCATGAAAATAAGGAAAGTATTGCCAAACATCTTGAGAAAGAATGGAATAATATTGATAAGTGGTGGAACAGTAATGAAGTACAAGATATTAGAGTTAAATTTTGTGAAAAATATGCAAAATTAAATGAAGATAAATTAGAAAATTTAAAAAAATTGATTAAAAATAGTAAAACTTAATTGTGAAAAAAAAATCTGTACTTTGTATTATATTAGCTAGAGGAGGATCGAAAGGAATTCCTGGAAAAAATATATATCCAATAAATAACCACCCTTTAATAAGTTACACAATAACTGCCGCTTTAGGCTCAAAGTACATTAAAGAAGTAATTATCTCTACTGATGATAAAAAGATTGCAAGAGTCTCAAAAAATTATGGTGCCCTGGTACCATTTTTAAGACCTAAGAGATTAGCTAAAGATAATACTTTATCTGTTGATGCCTTAAGATTTTCTGTATTAGAGTATGAAAAAATCATTAAAAAAAATTTTGATTATATTATCGAATTACCTTGCGTCTCTCCTTTTAGAGATTCAAATGATATTGATAAAGCTTTAGAGCTTTTAATTAAATCTAAAGCAGACTCAGTTACTAGCTATGTAAATACTGGTGAGAAGCATCCTACAAGATTAAAAAGAATAAATGGTTTAGATGTATCAGATTTTTGTAAGGAATATCCAGAACCTAAAAAAGGATCTCGACGTCAGGATTTTGAACCATGTTATATAAGAAATGGAGCAATATATGCCATGACTAGAGAATGTATAATTAATCAAAATAGCAGGCATGGCAAAAAAAGCTTACCTTTTTTTATGAGTGAAAATAAATCTGTTAATATTGATAATAAGTTTGATTTATTAATAGCTAAAACTTTAATAGAAAATGGCTATTGCAATAATGTACCAAAAAAAAAATACATTGAGATTAATAAATATTTAAATCATAAAAAACCAAAATTATTGATCACAACACCACTTCATTTCATTCAAAACATAGAGAGGAAATTTAAAGATAAATATGAATGCATTATTACTAGAACAGAAAATGTTAGTATTTTAAAAAAAATAATAAAAGATATAGATGTTTGGTTATGCAGTCCTTGCCCAACATATAGTTTAAATGAAGAATTGTTAAAAAATGCTAAACAATTAAAACTTATTGTTACACCATCTACAGGAAGCAACCACATAGATAAAAGATATTGTGCAAAAAAAAGCATAAATATTAAGACACTTTTAAAAACTCAATTTATAAAAAAAATTCATGCATCTTCAGAGTTTACTTTTGCATTAATGTTAGCAGCCCTAAAAAAAATACCTAAAGCAATCAAAAATGTAAAATCTGGACATTGGAGAGATTCTGAAGACATATTAAGATCTAAAGAACTGTTTGGTAAAAATGTTGGTATTATTGGACTAGGAAGAATTGGTTCAAATGTGGCAAGGTATGCTAAAGCTTTTAAAATGAATGTTTCAGCATATGATCCAAACAAAAAGATCAAAATCAAATATGCTAAGCAACAAAAAAATTATGTAGATGTATTAAAAAAATCAGAGATTTTATTTATTTGTGTAAATTTAAACGATAAAACAAAAAATATGGTAAATCAAAAGTGGTTTAAACAAATGAACAAAGGTAGTGTATTAATCAATACATCAAGAGGAGAAGTGATTGTAGAAAAAGAACTTATAAAATCACTCAAGTCTAAGAAGTTATCATATGTAGCAACAGACGTTATTTCAAATGAGCAGGGAAATGTTTCAAAAAATTTATTAATAAGATATTCTAAAGATAATGATAACTTGATAATTACACCACATATTGCAGGACTTACTAATGAATCAGAAATTAAAGCTGCCGAACAATCTTTGTTAACTATTAATAATTTTTTTAAAAAATAAAAAATGAAAAAAAATACATTACCAGATATTTCAGTAATAATTTGCACATATAACCATGATAAGTGGATAGAACGATGTGTTAGAAGTGTAAAAAACCAAATAATTATAAATAAACAAGAAATTGAAATCATAATAATTGATGATGGATCAAAGGATAATACTAAAAAGGTAATTGCAAACTTAAAGAAAATTGCAGATATAAAATTTATAAGTAATAAAAAAAATTTAGGATTACCAAAATCAATCAACATAGCAATTAAGGCAGCATCTGGAAGATATATTGTAAGAGTAGATTCTGATGATTATGTTTCTAGAAATTTTTTATATCTTACAAAATTATTTTTAGATAAGAATCGTGAATATCAAGCGGTTGCAGTCGACTATTATAAAGTAACAGACAATGAAAAAATTATTAAAAAAGTAAATTGTTTTAAAGAAGAAATAGCATGTGGTGTTATGTTTAGAAAAGAAACTTTATTTGATATTGGACTATATAATGAAAGTTTTAAAATGAGAGAGGGACATGAACTAAAAAAAAGATTTAAAGAAAAATTTAATTTAGGAAGACTAGAATTTCCATTGTATAAATATAGACAACATGCAGAAAATAGAACAAAGAAAAAAAAGATACTAAAAAAATATGACAATCTGTTAAAAAAAATAAAAATTTGATAAAACAATGATATTTATTGCTGAAATAGGTCTTAATCATAATGGAAATTTTAATGCTTGTTATAAAATGATAAAACTAGCAAAAAAAAGTGGCGCAGACATTGCCAAATTTCAGTTAGGTTGGAAATCTTTGCCAAATGAAATTAATTTTTTAGACCTGGAAAGAATAAAAACTTTAAAGAAATGGGCAGATGAATTTAATATTGAATTAATGTTTTCAATATTTAACAAAGAATCATTATTAATGGTGAAGAGCCTTAGTCTAGAAAAGTATAAAATTGCCTCAAGAACAGTGGTTGGAGACCTAGAACTGGTGAAAGAAATAGTTAACCTAGAAAAAAAAACTTATATTTCATTAGGTATGTGGGACCAAGATGAGTTACCAATAAAAAATAAAAAAAATATTGAATATTTTTGGTGTAAATCTAAATATCCCACTGAAATAAGTGACTTAAATAATTTTCCAAAAAATTTTAAAGGCTCAAATTACACTGGCTATAGCGATCATAGCATTGGAATAGACATGCCATTAATTGCAATAAGTAGAGGCGCAACAATTATTGAGAAACATTTTACTTTAGATAAAACAAGCACTGTTGTAAGAGATCATATTTTATCAGCAACACCAGATGAGTTCAGAAATTTAGTTGATATCGGAAGGTTAATAAATAGGAAAATTGAAATTGGAATTTAAGAAACTGAAAATTATAATACTTTCAACTGATACTCTACATCATAGATATTTTATTAATACTTTAAAAAAATCAAAAATTAAAATACATAAATATGTATTTGAAACTACCTCTGTTAAACCAAAATTTAAAGAAAAAAATTTCTTTAAAAAAGAAGAAAATATATTTGAAAAAAAAAATTTCTTTAAAAAAATTTCAAAAAGTATGGATGAAAAAAAAGTCATTAAACTAAAAAATATAAATTCAAATAAAAGCTTGAAAACTTTAAAAAACCTTAAAATGGATTTGGGTATAGTGTTTGGATGTAGAAAAATTAATCAAAATATTATTGATCAATTTAAATATGGCTTAATAAATATTCATAGAGGTGTCATTCAAAAATATAGAGGATTAGATTCAGATTTGTGGGCAATTCTTAAAAAAGATTTTAAAAATATTGGTGTTTGTCTTCATTTAATCGATAAAAATTTAGATACTGGAGCAATTATTCAACAAAAAAAAATAAAGATTAAAAAAAATATGAAAATTTTTCATATGAAATATTTAACAACACTCTTAGCAACACAAATGACTATTGATCTATTAAAAAAAAGATCAAAAAATTTTAAATTTCTAAAAAAACAAAAAAAATTGGGAAGTTATTATTCATTTATGCCATATAATGAAAAAAATAATGCTAAAATTATCTTTGATCAATATGTAAAAAAATTAAAATAATGAATAACAAAAATTATAAAATACTATTATATCATGGCGTAAGCAATTATGTAAATTATAAAGGTATTGAGAATTTCTCTAAAAAGCACATCTCAAAAAATGTTTTTTATCGACAAATGAAATTTATTAAAAAAAATTGCAATATAATTTCAATTAATGATTTAGAAAAATTTAAAAATGAAAAAAAAATTCCAAGAAACTCAGTTTTAGTAACTTTTGATGATGGCTTTGAAAATAATTATAAAGTAGCAGTACCAATACTTAGAAAATTAAATATTCCTGCAACATTTTATATATCGTCAGGCATGATAGGAAAAAAAAAATTATTCTGGGTAGATAAAATTGAAGACATAATTAATAGATGTAAGTGCAATTATGTAACTATAACTTTGCATAAAAAAGAAAAATTTAATCTAACAACTAAAATCAAAAAGATTAAGGCAGTAAAAATTATTAAAAGATTCTGCAAAAATGCTACAGCTATTAAAAAAGACCAACTTATTAACAACCTGTCAAAAGAGGCTAAAATCAGTCCTAGTTTTAAGTTTTCAAAAAATTATAAAGTTATGAGCTGGAATCAGGTTAAAAAAATATCTGCAAACAGTTTATTTGATATAGGAGGGCATTCACTAGACCACAATATACTTTCAAAATTGCCACTTGTAAAAATGAAAATCGACATCAAAGAATCTATTAAAATTTTAGAAACAAAATTAAAAAAAAAAATCATACATTACTCCTATCCAGAGGGACAAATGAGCGATTATAATCAGAACGTAAAATCTTATTTAAAATCTTTAGGAATTAAATATTGTCCTACAGCAATTAATGGAATTGCAAAAATTGACGATGATAGTTTTGAACTCAGAAGAATTATGGTTGGTATAAATAATCAAAAATTTCCATTCAATAGTTTTTAAAAAATTTAATTTAATATTAAATTAAATCAAACTTAATTAACTTTTTTATTTTCTAGTATTATTATTTTTGGTGCTACATCATTGTTTTTTGTGTCAGTAAGAATTATAATTCTACCTCTACTATCAACTATAATATCTCGCATCCTATAACCAATTTTAATTTTTTCTACATTGATCATTCGTCTATAATTTTTGGATAACGTAATCCTATATAAGTTTTTATCTCGCAAAGTTGAAACTATAAAATTATTTTTCCATTTTGGTAAATATTTTGAGTTATAAAAAATTAAATTAGACACAGCTATTGAGGGGGTCCAAGAAACAATAGGCTCCTTATAATTGTCCAACTTTAATTTATTATTTAATGGCCAGCTTTTTTTGCCGTAGTCAGTTCCATAAGTATAGTATGGCCAACCATAATTTTTATTCTTTTCAATTTTATTAATCTCATCTCCACCATAAGGTCCATGTTCGGATGAAAAAATATTATCTTTATCAATAACTACAAGGCCTTGTGGATTTCTGTGACCAATGGAAAATATTTCATGTGAAAAATCTAAAATATTTATCTTTAAAATTTTCCCATAATCAGAGTTTAAATCTTGAACCAAGTCTTCAGAATTTACACCATCATATAAAAAATCTCCTACAGTCAAAAGTATGTGGTTATTATCTATCTTTTCTATTCTACCAGATGCAGAAGTGGGAGCGAAATTTCTGCCTAATTTATAAGTAGTGGATGAAGGTAAATTATTTTCTATTATAAGACATTTTTTTGTTTCAAATACTTTTATAGGTTTGTTAAATTTATAATTTTTTTCATTAATAATTTTTGACCTGAAAAGAGATAAATTATAACAATCTTTATCACTATTATAATATAAGCTACTAAAGAAAAGTAACTTTTGATTATCAAATTCATTAATATGAATATCTTTTATTCCAAATCTTCTTCTAAGTTTTAATTTTCCAAAATCTTTTTCATACTTTTTTATAAATTTTTTTTTATTAATATTTAAGTCAAATTTATCAACTTCTTTAAATTTTAAATTTTTTTCATCAAGATAAAATCCTTCACCATTTCCAGATATAAATAAAATTTGATCATTTAATAAATCAATACCCCCATATTTACCTGAATATGGAAGGTTAAATGTTTTCATATCAAAATCATAGAATGCCGAAGATATTCTTGTTTTTTTAGCTTCAATTTTAGAAGAGGTATTAAAAGGAAAGATTTTATAGTAATATGAATATACTCCAATTGAATAGGAAATACTTGAAAAAATAGTGAGTATTAATAAAAAAAGAATATATTTTTTTAATTTTTTAGACATACATTATTTATTACTTTATTTTTTAAATGATTTATAACAATTTATTTTTAATAATATTTATTAATACTATATGAACATAGGTGTAATTTTTGATGCGACAAATAAATCAGGAGGTGGTTTTTTTCAATCACTATCTTCAGCCATCATTTTAGATAAAATTCAAGATCCAAGATTTAATTTTTTTTATATTGTCTTCTCAGATGATGTAGAAAAAATGTTATTATCAAAAGGTTTAAAAACGATAAATTTTAAAAATAGTTTTTTGTTCAACATCTATAAAAAAATACACAATATAAGCTTCTTTTCGAAATTTTTAAATAAATTCAAATATAAAAATTTATTTTATAAATTACTAAAAAAAATAAAATCAATTTTGTAGTTTTTCTTGGGCCATCAACTTTAACAAGTTTTTTAGAAGATATAAATTTTAGTTATACCATTTATGACGTACAACACAAAACTCACTCTTTTTTTCCAGAATATAGATCTCATAATTATTTTTCAGATAGAGATAATGCATTAAAACAGTCTATTGATAAATCATTTAAAATTTTTGTAGACACTGATACAACTAAAAAAGATGTTGTATTTTATTATAATTGCAAGCCAGAAAAGATTGTTGTGCAATCGTTCATTCCGTTTTTGCCAAAGCTTTTTGATGAAAAAAAAGAATATGAATTAAGCCCAGAAATTCTCAAAAAAATTAACTTAAAAAATGATCAAAAATATTTTTTTTATCCAGCGCAGTTTTGGGCGCATAAAAATCATCGGTATATAGTTGACTTTTTAAAGCTAATGAAAAAAAATAATAATAAATCTTATAAAGTTGTGTGTTCTGGTGCTAATAAGATCAATAAGAATTATATAGATAAAATTATAAAAGAAAATAATCTTACTGAAGATTTTATTGTATTTAATTATTTGACAAATGATGAGGTTATTCAATTATACAAAAAATCTTTTGGCTTAATTATGCCAACTTATGTTGCGAGGTCCACTCTTCCTTTGTATGAAAGTTTTTTCTTTCAGAAACCTGTTTTTTATTCTAATGATATTTTAGACAAAAATTTATACCAATTTGTAATAGGTTTTGATTCATACGAACCTAGTGATTTGATAAATAAGTTAAAAAGTATTGAAAATGGAAAAATAGATTTACATAAAATAACTAAATCAGCTTTTGAATATTACAAAAACACATGTAGTGATGAAGTTTTTATCAATAATTATAAAAAAATGATTGTCGAGTATGATTATTTAAGAAAAAGATGGGAAAATTAGGTGCCTTTTAATCTATATATTAATAATTATACTGGACTTAATTAAAAAATGAACAAAGAAATAAATCTTTTACTTAAAAAGTTTGATAATTTCTCATCTGAGAAAAACTCACAATATTTTTACCCTTTACTTGAAGATGCTTTCTTTAAAGAGGATATCTATGCAGGAATTGAGGTGTTGCTATCTAAAAAACTTACTATGGGTAAAATTACAGAAAAATTTGAAAAAGAGTTTGCAAAATTTATAGGATCTAAATATGCGGTAATGGTAAACTCTGGATCATCTGCCAATTTATTGGCAATGTTTGCTTCCATAAATCCAATGAGAAAAAATAGAGCCAAACTCTCAGACGAGGTATTGATACCTAGTTTATGCTGGTCAACATCATTATGGCCAATAGTACAAGCGGGACTTAAACCAAAATTTGTTGATATCGATCTTAAATCGCTAAATGTTAGTGCTGAACAGTTTATAAAAAATATAGATAAAAAAACTAAAGCTATCATGGGTGTACATGTTCTAGGTAATTCTGGTGAAATTGACAAAATAAGAAATGTTTGTGCAAAAAAAAAAATAATTTTGATTGAGGATACGTGTGAATCTTTAGGATCAAAGTATAAAAATAAAAATCTTGGAACCTTTGGAGATTTTGGTACTTTTTCATTTTATTATTCGCATCAGATGACTTCGGGTGAAGGTGGGATGATAATTTGTAAAAAAAAAGAAGATTATGATATTCTAAGAATGTTAAGATCACATGGATGGTCAAGAGGAATAGATAAAAAAAAGAAAAATAATTTTAATTTTATCAATTCAGGATTTAATCTTAGGCCGACAGATATTGTTGCATCAATTGGACTAAGTCAATTGAAAAAAATTAAAGATTTAATAAGATTAAGATCGGATAACAGAGATAGAATTATTTCTTCAATTAAACGATCTAAAAATTGGAAAAATCAATTTAGCTTTGTAGAACCTGCGAAGAATATAACACCTAGTTGGTTTGGATTGCCGATAATTCTTAATCAAAAGTATAAAGATAAAAAAAAAAGTTATTTAAAATTTTTGAATAAAAATGGCGTTGAGACTAGACCAATAATTAGTGGAAATTTTTTAAATCAACCTTCAATTAAACTATATGGGTTAAATGAAAAATCTAAGAAATTTGAAAATTCACAAAAAATTGAAGAACTTGGTTTTTTTATTGGCCTACATATAAAGCCACTTAAACAGAAAAGTTTAGAAAAACTTACAAAGTTGATTTTGAAAATATCAGATTTATAATATTAAAATGAATTGTGGAATTACAGGGCATACAGGGGCACTAGGACAAGAATTCATAAAGAATAATAAAAATATTAAATTTGTCAAATTTCATGGAGACTTGACCAAAAAAAAAGAAGTAGAAGCATGGGTAAAGAAAAATAATTTTAATCTTTTTTTACACTTTGCCGCAGTAGTTCCAACAAAATTTGTTAATGAAAATTATTCATTTACAAAGAAAGTCAATATTGATGGATCTAAAAATTTAATAAACTCTTTGTGCAAATATAATAAAAAAAAATTAGAATGGTTTTTTTTCTCATCAACATCACATGTGTATAGTTTTAAAAAAAAAAAAAACAAAGAAAACAATAAAGTTCTACCAATAAGCAAATATGGTAAAACTAAATTATTAGCAGAAAACATATTGTTAGAAAAAAAAATGAATATATGTGTGGGTAGAATATTTAGCTTCACACATAAATCTCACAATGAACAGTATTTGATACCTTCATTATATAAAAAAATTAATAATTCTAAAACAAAAAAAATTAAATTAAATAATCTTAATCATAATAGAGACTTTTTAGATTTGTCAGATATTTGCTCTGCAATAAAAATATTAATGAAAAAAAGAAAAGTTGGAATTTACAACATATGCTCTTCAAAAAAAACTAATCTAAAAAGTATTGCAAGTTATATAGCTAAAAAAAGAAATTTTTCATGTGAGTTTGATGATAAAAAATTTAAAACTACCAATCTCATTGGTGATAACAAAAAAATATTAAGTTTGGGGTGGAAGCCCAAAAAAAATATTAACCACATTATAGACTCTTACATTAAGAGTATAAAATCAAATTATATTGATTGAAAATTTAATTTTATTTTATATTATAAGCTAACACATTAATAATTTAAAAAATAATTTCTCAAATTTATAAAAAGCTAATAGTGAAAATAAAAAATGTTTGATCCTAAAAATGATTATGAATTTAATTTACTTAATATAGAAAATTATAATTTATCACCAAGAATGATTTTCATGAAAAAATTTATTGAAAATAAATCACAAATAACTGGAGATTATTATGAATTTGGGGTTTTTCAAGGAAGTTCAATTATTTCAATTGCACTTTTATTTAAAAAATTAGGTATTACTAAAAAACTGTATGGTTTTGATAGTTTCGAGGGTTTCCCCAGTTATAGTGAAAATGATAGTTTTAGTAATTTTGATAAATTATATAAATCAAAAAAAATTTCAAAAGTGCATTACGCACATGTAATAAATTTAAAAAAAATTAAAGAATTCAATCAAAGATTAAATAACAATAAATCTTCTTTAGAGGCAAAAAATATTTCTTCGTCAAATGATTTCTCCAATAACTCTTATTCATTTTTGAAAAAAAAAAATAAAATTATTAGGTTTAAAAAATATTATCCTGATTAAAGGAGATTTTAAAAAAACAATTCCTTCCTTCTTTAAAAAAAATACTAAAAAAAAAGTTTTTGCAGCTAATATAGATTGTGATTTGTATGATTCTTACACGACAGTATTAACACATACCTGGCCTAGACTAAATAAAAATGGAATTATTTTACTAGATGAATATTATTCTTTAAAGTTTCCCGGTGCCAGAATTGCGGCTGATGATTTTTTTAAAATCAATAAGATTAAGCCCTTTAAAAAAAAATCATGGAATACAGATTTTGAGAGATGGTATATTAAAAAATAATAATATTATTTATAGTGGCTTTCAATTATTGCAATATTCTTTTCTAGATTAAACTTATCTTTTAATGCAACAATCTCATCTTTTTTGACATCAATTTTAAATTTTGAAAATTCAATGATTTTTGACGCAAATAATTGAAAGTCAAAACCATCGATTATATGACCATTAATATTGTCTAGAACAAGTTCATCCCCTCCAGGGGTGTTAAAAGAAATTATAGGAAGATTCGATGAAATCGCATCTAAAACAACTAACGGAGAACCTTCAACTCGTGCAAGATTTACATATAAATGAGATTTTTTATAATATTCAATTAATTTACTACTTGGAAAATATGTTTCATCATCATTATTAATTTCATTTAAAATTTCAAATTTGTTTTGATTTTTAAGAAAATAATCTTCTTCAAGAAGTTTTTTTGTTCCTCTTCCAATTATTATCCATTTGTAATCAATAATTTTGTCTAATTCTTTAGCAACTTTTTCGATTAAATCAAAACCCTTTTTTTTTATAGCAAATCTCCCAACAGTTAAGAGGGTTAAAATTTTATTATTATTTTTAGGGATGCTGTCAAACTTTTCTTGTATCGAAAAATTTGTTATTTTAAAAATTTTTTTTTTATCAATTCCAAAACTAATTAGTTCATTTTTAATATCATTGGAAATTGCATGAAATATATCTACTTTTTGAAATACTTTTTGTATTAATTGATCATATTTATTGTCTAGTCTATATCCATACCCAATCTCTCTATTAATCTGAATATCAGCACCTTGAAGCGTTACAACAATCTTTTGATTGAGACTCCTTAGAACCTCAATATAGATCAATGTTTTGAAATTTACTGATTGAAAATGCCAGGCATCAATTTTATTTTCTTTTATAATTTTCTCAAAATAAATTTTTAAAACAAAATTCAAATTTATATTTAGATAATATCTAAATAAATAAACTAAATTTATTAATTTTTTTTTAAAGGGAATAATTTTATACTTGGCATTTTTGATTTTAACCTTATCAAGAACAAATACCTCTACATCATTTCCTTTTTCTACTAGCTTATTTGCAACATTGTGAGCTTGAATTTCTGCGCCACCTATATGAGGTAAAAAAGTAGATGGTATGAATGCTATTCTCATAAAGATTTAATTTTGTAAAAAAAGTTATTGAATAAATGAAGAAAAATTAGTGTTATTAGAACAAAAATATTTTGTTTGTTATGTATTCTAATTTTTGTTTCTTCAATTAATTTTCCAAAAAGACTAACTCTGCTACCGATTCCATCTAGTCTAAACTCACCAGTAACCTCCTTATGATTAACACACATGCCATTCAGTTTGTGTTTAACTATCATTCTATAGATTAAGTCATAATCGGCTGAGTATTTAAATTTTGTATTGTACAGACCTATTTTGTTGTGAGTTGATTTTTTAATAAAAAAACCAGACGAATGACCAGGATAAATATTAAATTTCCATTTAATCTTGTGGGGATGATATCCACTCATAATGCGGTTTTTTTTAACAGAACCAAATAAAAAATCAATTTGGTTATATTTTTGAAAATAGCGGTTCACAATTTGTAAGGCATTTTTTCTATATATGTCATCAGAGTTTAAAATACCTATGATATCACCTTTTGCTTTTCGTATTCCTTTGTTCATAGCATCATATATGCCGTTATCTTTTTTAGTACACCAATACGCAATTTTTCTTTGGTATTTTTTTATAATTTTTACAGAATTATCTGTAGATGCACCATCTATTAAAATTAGCTCATAGTTCTTATAATTTTGACTTAGAGTGCTCTTTATAGATTTCTCTAAATATTTATCACCATTTAAAACAACAGTAATTATTGAAATTGAATAATTTTTAGATTTTCTTGAAAATTTTTTCATAAGACAGAAAGTTATTTATATAGCTAAATTTTTTAATATGATTATTAGCATACTTGATTTTTTTCATTACACTTTTTTTATTATTTAAGTAAAATTTAATTTGATTTTTTAATTCATAATACTTATCCACTTCAAATAAAGCTCCTGCTTTACCATTGTCTGTGATTTCTCTATTTCCTCCCTTACAATCTGAACAAATTACAGGTATATTATAATTCATAGCTTCCACAATTGAACTTGAAAACCCCTCACAATGAGATGAATTTATATATAAGTCTGAGTTTATATAAAATTTTTGTAAATTATTTTTAAAACCATGTAATTTTATTTGATTTTGGAGTTTGTAACTTTTTATTAAATCTATTAAGTATTTTTTTTCATCTTGGTTTTTGTCATAGCCCTCTCCTAATACATTTAGTTTAATGTTTTTATTATTTAAATTATGTATTGCCTTTATTATTGTATCAATACCCTTTTCCTTGATTAGGCTTCCTATGTTTAAAATATTTATATCTTTTTTTCTTTTTCTTTGTATTTTTATTTTTATTTTTATTTTTTTATATGCGGCAGGGTAAATATGAGTAGTTTTTGTATTACAAAATTTTTTAATATCTGAAGCCTCTCTCCTAGAATTAGCAATTATTAAATCAGACTTTGAATATAAAATCTTGATTAAAAATAAGATTATTTGTTTTTTAAAAAAATCTTTAATACTGTAGTGTCTTCTTAATTGAGCAAGACTAGTCCGTTCAATTAAAACTTTTTTAATATCTAAATTTTTTCTTAAAGCGATAATTGCAGTGACATTTGCATAATGATGATTTGAAACAAATACGGTCCTCAAATTATTTGATATAGAAATTTTTTCAGTAATCATTCTTAGACTGCTCATAGAAAAAAAAGTACTACGTGACTGAATTTCGTAAACCTTTACCTTGTTTAAATTAAGTTCTTTTTTTAAAGCACATTTTCCAATACATATAACATGTAATTTAAAACCTTTATTCTTGAGATGTCCACACAGCTTTAAAATAGCGTATCCAGAGCCTCCTTTAGAAAAGTTAGGTAGAAAAAAAATGATGTTTTTTGATGTTTCTTTCATTATTATTGTTTGATAATTAATTTAACTTGGTGATATTCATTTAATAATTAAAATTGAATTAATTTAAATGAAAATATTTTATTGGTCACCACATATCTCGCATGTAGCGACTGTTACAGCAGTAATTAATTCCATAAAAAGCTTACAAAGCTATTCTTTAGGCACAATTGAGTGTAGCCTACTGGACGCAGTAGGCGAATGGGAAGACTATAAGCCCGAATTGGTTAAGAACAATATAAATGTCAAAAAACTTTATTTAAAAGAAAAATATAAAAAACTTCCACGATATGGATTTATTAAGAGCAGGCTGGCTTATTGGATCATTTTTTGTTCATCATTTTTTTCTCTAAAAAAGATAATAAATAACAATAAGCCTGACTACTTAATAATACACTTAATTACATCACTTCCAATATTAATAAATTATTTATTTAAGTTAGAGACAAAAATAATTTTGCGAGTTTCAGGATATCCAAAACTTAATATTCTCAGATGGTTTGTTTGGAAAATAATGGGTGCTAAAATTCACAAAATTGTTTGCCCAACAGTTGCTACAAGAGATTATCTGATAGAAAAAAAAATTTTCAATAAAGAAAAGTTATTTGTTTTAAAAGATCCAATTATAAATATTTCAATCATTAACAAGAAAAAAAATGAAGCTATCCATGAAATAGAACGATTAGGAATAAAAAAATATTTATTATCTGTTGGTAGAATTACTAAACAAAAAAATTATTTTTTTTTAATAGATTGCTTTAATGATTTGATAAAATTATATCCTGAATATTCGTTAGTAATAATTGGCGATGGAGAGGATAAGAATAAATTACAAGAATATATTAATAGAAAAAAATTAGCAAAAAAAGCCTTTTTACTTCCATTTAAAAATAATATTTTTAATTACATGGGTAAAGCTGAATGTTTTATTCTTTCTTCACTTTGGGAAGATCCAGGCTGGGTATTAATGGAAGCCGCATCCTTAAATAAAATAATAATTTCTAGCAATTGCCCGAATGGCCCAACTGAATTTTTAAGCAATGGAGAGGGTGGTTATTTATTTGATTCCAATAAGAAAGATAGTTTCATAAAAAATTTTATTGAGTATGAGAATAATAGCTTAGATTTAAAAAATAAAAAAATATTAATGACCAAAAAAAAAGTTAAAGAGTACACGCCCTTTAAACATTATCAGACTTTAGTTGAAATTTTGAAAAAATGAATAAAAGAATTGAAGATAAAGTAACAGTTATTTTGCCCTACTATAAGAAGAAAATATTTTTTACAAAATCTTTTATTTCAGCGATTAATCAAACATATAAAAACAAAGAAATTATAATTATATACGATGATAAAAATAAAAAGGATTTAAAATTTATTAAAGAAACAATTTCTAAATATAAAAATACAAGATTGATTATTAATTCAAAAAACCTAGGAGTATCAAAATCAAGAAACAAAGGAATAAGCTTGGCTAAAGGGAAATATATAGCATTTTTAGATTCTGATGATGTGTGGAAAAAAAATAAATTAAAATTACAAATTAATTTCATGAAAAAAAAAAAAATTAATTTTTCACACACAAACTATGAAATCATAGACGATAAAAATAACCGAGTAGGTAAAATGCATATAAATGAAACACTTCATTATGATGATTTATTAAAATCTTGTGATATTGGTCTTTCTACGGTAATTTTAAAAAAAAATATTATATCTAAAAATCCATTTCCACACCTAAAAACAAAGGAAGACTATGTACTTTGGTTGAAACTTTCAAAAAAACATAGAATTAGAGGTTTAAAAAAAAGTCTTACACAGTGGAGAAAACTTGACAGCTCTTTATCGTCTGACATTAAACAAAAAGTTAAGGATGCATTTAAAGTATATTATATATTTGAAAAAAAAAAATTATTACAATCAATATATTTAACAATAAGACTAATATTTTTTGCCATCCATAAAAAAATATATTTACAAAGGATCAACTAAATAATGATGAAATTTTTTAATTTAATAATTTATGTGTATTTATTTTTTTTTGGAAGGCATCTGTTCGTAAAATTTAATGTAATAATATTTAAAATTATCATAAAATCTCTGGGGTATAATAATTATGGAAGTTATAATTATACGGGAGAAAAAAATTTTATTAAAATTTTAAAAAGATATAAGATTAAATTATGCTTAGATATTGGTGCCAACGTCGGAGATTACTCGGAAATGTTATTAAAACTAACAAATGCAAAAGTAATAGCGCTAGAACCAAATAAATTTTCTTTTAAAATTTTAAAAAAAATTGAATTAAAAAACAAAAAAAGGTTTACATGTTTCAATGTTGCTGCATCAGATAAGAAAAAAAAAGGATTTTTATACTATGGAAGTAATACTTCAGAACTAGCATCTATTATGCAAAATACCAATAAACTTAATTTTGTTGCAGGTACAAACTCTAATAAAATGAAAATACAACTTTCAACTTTAGATGAAATATTTTTAAAGAATAAAAGTAAATTTAAAGATTTAGATTTTATAAAAATTGATACTGAAGGACATGAAATAGAAGTATTAAAAGGCCTAAAAAAAATAATAAAAGTGCTAGCGCCAAAATTTCTACAAATTGAATTTAATACACACCAATTACTGAGAAGCATTACACTGCAAGATTATAGAAAATTTTTAAAAAATTATGATGTATTTAGACTTTTGCCATTTGGAAAAAAATTAGCACCAGTTAACATAAATAAACCTGAGGATAATATTTTTCATCTTTCAAATATTGTATTTATCAGAAAAGATTTAAATTTTAAAAATGAATAAGTATAAAAAAATAATTATATTTTACCCTGCTTATGAAAATGGGGGTGCTACGAAAATATTATTAAATCTAACAAATTTTTTTTTAAAAAAGAATATTGAAATAAATATTTTATCATTAAATGCAAAATATAAAGATTTTCAAAATACTAAAAATTTAAAAATCATAAGTGTAGAAAAAAACTACCGAAAATTTTTATATAAAAATAGATTTGTTTACAATTTTTTCTCAATATTAACATTTATTAAATTATTAAAAAAAAATAATAATACTGAATCTGTTATATTTTCAATGCAAAGTCATTTGATATCCACAATTATTGGAAAATTATTTAATTACAAAGTTTTTATAAGAAATTCAGAGGATCCATTTGGAGCAACCAGATATGCTGACAACAAAATTATTGGTGTGTTAGTTTTCTTATCCAAATATATTTCCTTTAATCTTGCTGATAAGATAGTCACCAATGCATCTAAATCATTTATTTCTATAAAGTTTTTTTTACTAAATAAGTCAAAGATAAAATTAATATTAAACCCTTACATAGATTCACAAAAATCCTATCCCAAAAAAAAATCTAAAAAAAAATTACAATTAATTGCCATAGGTAGATTTGCAAAACAAAAAAATTTTGAATTCTTAATCGAGGTATTTTACCAAATTAGCAATCAATTAAAAGACTACAAATTGCTTATTATAGGGTCTGGCTCTGATGAAATGAGAATTAAAAACAAAATTAAAGATTTAAATATGAAAAATTATATTCAAATAAAAAAATGGTCTAAAAATCTATCTAATGATTTTAATGCTTCAAAAATATTCATTTTACCATCACTTTATGAGGGTTGTCCTAATATTTTAGTTGATGCAATCATGCATAAAATTCCCTGCATTTCATCAAATTGTAGTGGTGCATCTGATATATTAAAAAATAATAAGGCAGGGTTAATTTTTCCTATAAACAATAAAAAAATATTAATTAATCATATATTTAAAATTATTCATAATCATGCATTTTATAAAAAATCAGCAGAAGCGTTTAGTAAAAGTGAGAATAGATTTTTTATAAAAAAACAATCTGAAAAATATTTAAAATTTTTTAAAAGTTAATTTATTATTTCTCATTTATCAAAATTTTTATTAATTCCTCGTATATTTTTTCACCAAATATTTTATTTCCATATTCATTTAAATGGGCCCCATCTGTATAGTAAATATCTTCGTTATTTTGGGTTAAGATTTCTAAAGATTTATTCGGCACTGTAAGAGCTACTATATTGTGCTTATCTAAAATATTTTTCCATTGTTGAAATTTTACTATATTTTTAGAAGAACAGTTTATAGACACATACATGGTGTTAGCGCCAATTAAACTTTTTATCATTCCAAATATTTCTGACGTTATTTTTAAGGAATTATCTATGTTGTTTTCGTATATTTTTTTATTGTAATAGCCGTTTTTTTTATACTGATAAGATGAAATTATTTTATCAATTTTTTTAAATAAATAACTATTGCGATAAATGAATTTATATATTTTTCCAATATTAGTTGTGTCATAGATTATTTTTTTATTATGTAAATATGGTCTGAAGTAATATTGATTCCTAAGTATAGAATTTTTTTCAATAACTTTAGAGTTATTTTCAAAATCATTTTCACAAAATTGATGAATAAATAAGTCAGGCTTGATCACGTCTAAATTTTTTTTGATTAGCAGGTATTGTTGCAATGTACCGTATCCTCCACCTCCACCAACAAACCAATTAAAAAATAAACCTTTATTTTCTAATTTTTTTTTTAAGTGAGAGTAGTACATTTTATTATTTGAGGCAAAAGGACCAGCCGTGTATGAGTCACCAATGATTAAAATATTTTTTTTGTGTAGTCTTTTTTTATCAAATTCCCTAAATCCCTTTACATCCGAAGTAAAATATTCAGTTTTATATATTTTTTTCTGTTTAGTGGAGCTATTAAGACTTAACTTAATTGATTCGTTAATAATCCAGCCTAATTCATCATCGTAGACCTGTATGGATCTATTTTTCATTAAATTTGCAAAAACTATGTCTAAAAAAATTACCAACATAATAATAGTTAAAAATAATATTGAAGATTTAAAAAATCCAAACTTAGAGCAAGAATATGCAAGTATTAAATTGAAAAAATTGAATAAAACAACTAATAAGGTAGAAAAAAAGCTTAAATTATGGTCGTGGTCAAAAAAAGTAAAAGTAAAATAGTTTATTATCAATGAAGGAATTATTAATATAAAAAATATCTTTTTATTTAACATTTGAATTCATACCATTTATGTCTATCAACACAAATCAGAATTATGGGTAAAATAATTAAATTTTTTTGGAACACGTTAGAGTCCTTCGATTTTTTATCAAAGCTAATATTCAAAAATCAAATTCACTTCAAGCTTTGGGATGGTACCTGGGATTTAACTAGTTTAGTTTTAAAGAAAACACTAGATAGACATTTTAATAAAAATTTTAAAAGCTATTTGGATATTGGATGTGGGCATGTGGCTCTTTTTGGACAATATGTTAAAAGAAAACACCCAAGAACAAAAGTTACATCATCTGAAAAGTATCCTAAAGTTATAGATAGCGCCAAAAGAAATATATTTGCCAATAAACATCAAATTAAATTAGTACAGTCAAATTTATTTGAAAATATTAATTCCAAGTTTGATTTAATTACAGCTAATTTACCCTATGTTCCAAAAAAAATTAAACATAATATAAAAAAAGGGACTGTGAGGTATAACTCAAGGTATTCAGGTGAGGACGGAACTCAATTATCTAAAATTTTTTTAAGTTCCGCCTACAAATATCTCAACAAAAATGGCAAAATTTTTTTTGGTGTTAACTGTTTTTACATTAGTGAAAAAAAGTGTCTACAAATGATTAATGAACATAATTACAGAGTTTATGACGTTATTGGTAAAAAATGTAATACAGCAAAAGTTTTTATTTTAGGAAAAAAATGAACAATTTTTCATTTCAAGAATATAAAAAAATAATTAAATATTACCAAAAATTTTTGAAACCTGTTTTTTTTAGTCAAATTAAAAAAAAAACAGATAATTTTTTTACAATCAGGCATGATGTTGAGTTTTCTATAGATAGAGCTTTGCAGTTAGCAGAAATTGAAAAAAAAGATTTGAAGGTTAGATCCTCATTTTTTTTTCAATTAAGAAATAATTCATACAATTTACTATCTTATGAAAATAAAAAAATAATTTCTACTATAAAAAAAATGGGGCACAAAGTAGGACTTCATTTTAATTATAAAGGAAAAAATAATAAAAAAAGTTTGATTAAAGAACTTTTATCACAATCTAAAATTTTTAATCAGGAATTTAACAATCAATATAAATTTTTCTCTCCTCATAGACCTTCAAAATCACCTTTTATGTTTAAGATTCATTTAAAGAATTTGACCAACACATATGCTGAATTATTTTTTAATGATTTTGATACAGCGAAAAAAGATAAGAAAAAAATTATCTATTTAGTAGACTCTCGGCATGAATGGAAATTTTTACATCCATTAAAGTTAGACCTATTAGAACATAGAAAAGTTCATCTAGTATTTCATCCAGATGCTTGGAGTAAAAAAGGTTTGTCAAAAATAAATAATTACAATTTACTCAGACAAGAAAAGTTGCTTGAATTTAACAACACATTATTAACAGAAACAGATTATTTAAATAAATGATTCTAGGCATAAATGACATGGTAGATCCCTCGGTATCTTTGGTTGAAGATGGAAAACTTCTATTTTATGTTGAGGAAGAAAGACTTAATAGAATAAAACATTCTCATAATATTTTTCCAATAAAATCGATAGAAACAGCACTTAAAAAATTTAATATCTCCGTTAATGACTTAGAGTGTATTGCATATAATTGGAATTTTAATAAATATTCTAATGGTCATATGGCGAATATTTTTAGGGATTTAAATTCTAAATATGATGTAGATCCATTAACAAAAAAGTGGCAATCTGAAAGATTAAAAAATAGAAATTTAGCTAATTTTAAAAAAAAATTAGAACTTAATTTAAGAAAAAAATTTAATTTTTCTAAATTGCCTCCGATTAAATTTTTTTCACATCACTATGTACATGCTTACCAAAGTCACTTGCATTCAGGGTTTGAAAAATCTTTATGTATAACTATTGATGGGTCTGGAGAAGAAAATTGTACAGTAGTATGGAAGATTGAAAATGATAAGATTACAAAATTAAAAGAAATAAATATGCCCAACTCATTAGGTTGGTATTACGCTGCATTCACAGAGTATTTAGGTTTTAAAGCGTATGACGGTGAGTATAAATTAATGGGTTTGGCCTCATATGGAAAAAATAACTCAAAACTAGAAAAAAAAATTAATAAAGTAATTGGAATTAATAATTTATCTAAAGAATATAGTTTAAATCCAAAGTATATTCATTATGGAGCCCATTCATTTTCTGGAAGATTTACGGATAACTTGGTTAAATTGTTTGGTAAAAAACCTAGAAAAGAAAATGAGAAGATAACAGATTGGCATAAAGATTTGGCATTCGAAGTCCAAAAAAAATTAGAAGATTCTGTATTTAATTTATTTCAAAAATATTCAACAATAACGGGAATAAAAAATTTTACTATGGGTGGTGGAGTTGGTCTAAATGTAAAGATGAACTCTAAAATTTTTGAATCATCATTCTGTGATAAAATTTTCCCAAACCCTCTATGTGCGGATAATGGTGCTGCTGTGGGCTCAGCTTTAATTGCAGATTATATTTTAAATAAAAAAAGACCCAAAGAACTAAAAAGTTTGGCTTTAGGTCCAGATTATTCTGATAAAGAAATAGTAAAAATTCTAAAGCTTAATAAAATAAAATTTTATAAGATTAATAATATTGAAAAATATGTTGCTAAAGAATTAGCTAAGGGCCAAGTGATTGGATGGTTCCAAGGCAAAATGGAAGCTGGTGCAAGAGCCTTAGGTCAAAGAAGTATTTTAGGTGATCCAAGAAATAAAAAAATGACAAAAAAAATTAACCTGATTATAAAATACAGAGAAGTTTGGAGACCTTTTTGCCCCTCAATTTTAGAAGAATATGTTGAAAAATATTTTATTAAATCATACAGGTCTAATTTTATGACAATTTCATTTGAGGCAAAAAAAGAATTAAAAAATATTGCGCCAGCAATAGTGCATGTTGACAACACTAGTAGGGTACAATCTGTTTCTAAAAGATATAATTTAAAGTTTTATAAATTAATCAATGAATTCTTTAAGGTTACCAAGGTTCCAATATTACTTAATACTTCATTCAATGTAAAAGGAGAGCCAATTGTTTGCTCTCCAAACGATGCAATTAGAACTTTTTATTCAACAGGGTTAGACCAACTGGTATTGAACAATTTTTTGATCAAAAAAAAAATAAGATTATATCAATATAAATGACTAGAATTAAATTTTTTTTATAAACTTAAAACACATAGTACCAAATCAAAATCGTAAGAAATATTATTAGATTTGTAAAATTTACAAATATGTCTATATTCTTAAAAAAGTTAATATATATGAATTTAATTTTTAACTAATTTTATGGAAGCATTTATAACTAATCTAGAAACATTCAATGAAATTGACTATGTAAGAACTTTTTTAAGTTTAACTTGCTGTATAATTCTTTCTTTTTCTCTTAAATTTATTTATGAAGAAAAATCAATATCACTTTCAAATAAGTCACACATAGCAAATGTGTTACCAATGCTTTCATTAATTACTTTTTTGGTTATATTAATTGTGAAATCATCTTTAGCACTTTCGTTGGGCTTGGTTGGAGCCCTATCTATAGTTAGATTTCGTACTCCAATAAAAGAACCAGAAGAACTTATTTATTTATTTTTAGCAATATCGATTGGATTGGGGTATGGAGCTGGACAAATAATCCCAACAAGTTTTGTTTGTATTGTAATTTTTGGAATAATTTGGTTTTTCATAGGAAACGAATATAATAAAGTTTCCTCCGAGTATAATCTGATAATTAGCTGTGATAGATTTGATGCAAATAATAAACCAATTTCCAATGAGTATATTTATAAAAATTTGAAGAATTTTTTTGCAAACTTCGAACTTGTTAAATATGAAAATAATGCTGATAAAACAACTTTTATTGTTAAAGTTTTAATTGAAGATCTAAAAAAATTTGATGAATTTCAAGAAACTCTTTCTAAAGATCTTAAAAAATTAGAAATAAACTATTATTACTCAAATCCTGTCTACTAATAATCGTGAGAATAAGAAAAATATTATTTAATAAATTATTTATTTTTATATCTTTATTATTTTTAATTTTGAATGTGGTTTTTTTAGCCTATTTAACACCGGGCTTAAAAGGAAGCATTGAGCAAGAGATAAGAATTTTTTTCAAACAAAATGATAGAATTATATCTTCTTCGATAACGCAATCTATTAAAAATATTTATACATCAGTTCGATATAAAAGAATAAATGAAAATAGATATGAAAAGTTAAAAATAAATATTTCTTTTGTAAGCTTAAAAACTTTAAAAAAAGAAAGAAAAAAAGCATTAAGTCAAAAAATAAATCTATCTAGAAAAAAAGTTCCAATTGAAATTGTATTTAACAATGAGGTTATCAAAGCAAGCGCAAGGTTAAAGGGTGTTTTAGCAGATCATTATGGAAATAATAAACAATTTAGCATGATGATTAAGTTAAAAAATGGAAAATCAATAGATGGTATGAAAGAATTTGCATTAACGCAGCACTATTCCAGGCAATATCCACAAAATGTAATTTATTCTGAGATTTTATCAGAAGTAGGTTTGGCTACACCAAGGTTTATTACATATAAAATTGATTTAAATGGTGAAGACTGGGGGCTCATGCTTGCCGAAGAGCAATACTCTAATGCATATATGGAGCTTAGAAAAAAAAAGTACTCACCAATAATAAAATTTACAAATGAAGACAACTCAAAAATATTCAGACTTCTTCATAAGGATTTCAAAAATACACCAGAAGAAGATTTTATTGATTTTTTAAATAGCAAACATGGCAAAATTGAAAATAGCATATATAATAAAAAAGATTTTAATAATTTTTATTTTTCAAATATTTTAAGCTACATAAAAGACACAAAATTTGATCTATTAAAAAATAAAATTCCAAGTTCAAAATTAGATAGTATTTTTGACATGGATAAATTTTCGAAAATTTTTATATTATCATTAATTTCTGGAGAATATCATGCTCTAGGATATAGAAATATGAGATTTTATATTAATCCTTTCACAAAAAAATTCGAACCTATCCCAACAGATTGGGGAGAGCCAAACGTGAGAAAAATAGAAAATCGAGATCAACTAGAAAATGAATTATTTGATTTAATTAATTGTAAAGAGCTATGTAATAGGCAAGACTATCCACTTTATAATATGATCTTGAAAAATCATATTTTTGTAGAAAAATTTAATTATAATCTAAAAATATTTGGTAAAACAATAGAAAATACTAAATTAAAATTAGAAGCTCTGTGCAAATATCAAATTAATACCTGCAAAAATAATTTTGATTATTTGATATTAAAAAATAATTTGAAAATTTTAGCTGAAGAAATAGACTATGAAAAAATTCTTAGTAAAAACTACCAATTAAAAAATAAAAAATATAAAAAAAATATAAGCAAATCCATCAAAAAAAAATATCTCAACATAATTGATAATCCAATTTATGTAAGAGCTTTCAAGGATGGAAAAATAAAAATCTTAAACTTAACGCCATACAATATTGAGATAGACAAAGTAAAGATTATAAAAAAAAATTGCAAAAACAATTGTATTGAAAGTTATGATAATAAAATTTCTATACCAGTAAATGAATTTGAATACTTGAATTATGATTTAAAAAAAAAATTAGAAAATTACGAAGGCATTTTTTTTAATATAATTCATGAATCTAAAAACTTAAAATCATCTAAGTTTAAAATAGAAAATGTAAATTTTAAAAAATTAGAAAACTATGAGAATCAAAATTTAAACAATTTTAAGATTATTAAAAATGATTTGATAATCAATTCGGGCATAACTCATATAAAAAAACCCTTAATTTTACCAAAAAATCTTAATTTGAAAATATCAGCTGGTGCAACAATAATATTTAATAAGGGCACATATATCAAAATTGTAGGGGGAAATATTGAAGCCCTTGGTACAAAATCTAAAAAGATCTATTTCAAACCATATGTTGAAAATCAAGTTTGGAATGGAATATTGGTTAGTGAGTCAAAAAATAGGTCACTATTTAATAATGTTGTATTTCAAAATTTAAATTATTTCCAGTCATCTAATATTCATTTAACAGGTGGAATAAACTTTTATAAGTCGGATGTTAATTTCGTTAATACTGAATTTATAAGCTCGATAGCAGAAGATTTCCTAAATATAACAAATTCTAGTTTTATTATTAAAAATTCTAAATTTTCTAATTGTATTTCTGATGCTTTAGATTCAGATTTTTCAAGTGGAGAAATAATAAATACTAAATTTACTAAAATTAATGGTGATGCGGCAGATTTTTCTGGCTCAAAAGTAAAAATATCAAATAGTCTATTTAATTTAGTTGCAGATAAATCTATTTCTGCGGGTGAAAATAGCCAAATCATTTCTATAGATAATTCTTTTTCAAATTCAAAAATTGCAATTGCTAGTAAGGACCAAAGTGTAGTGGAAGCCTACAATAATCAATTTTTAAACTCTACACTTTACGACTTAATTGCATTTAATAAGAAGAGTTTTTACGCAAAAGGAGGTGAAATTTATTTAACTAATAAAAGTGATAAAAATCAGTTAAAAATAAAATCAGATTTATATAGCAAAATTTTAATAAATGGTTCTAAAGTTAAAAATGAAAAAATAGATCTTAAAAGTATATATTAACCGTATGAGAATAGAGATTAAAATACCCTACAATTTAAATAATGTGCATACCATAGAAGGTAATTTAGAATCTTTAAAAAATTTAAGGCAGCACCATCCTACCAGAAAAATAAATAGTATATATTTTGATAATTTGAACAACCAAATTGCAAGAGATAATATAAATGGAATAAGTAAAAGGTGTAAATTTAGAATTAGACATTATGGAGATGATCAAGAAAGTAATTGTTATTTAGAAATTAAAAAAAAATTAAATAAGTTTGGTTTTAAAAAAATTATTGATATGCAAAGTAAAATTAGTGATGTTAAGTTGAATGAAGTTTTTTTGCTTAATAACAAAATCTACAAAGAAGTAATTAATGATTCTTATGGTAAAGAATATATTTTTCAGGATTTTATGTCACCACAAGTACTAGTAAGCTATTCAAGAGACTATTTTATAGTAGATAAAATTAGGATAACTCATGATAAAGCAATTAGCTTTGAACCTTTTGGAATTGATAAGCTTAGTACACAAAAAAAAATTAATGATTATCTAAATGTTTTGGAAATAAAATTTGACTACGAAAATTTAAATGATGCACAACATATTTTACAAAAAATTCAAGCAAAGCCAAAAAGATTTAGTAAATACCTTAGGGGTTTGTCATTTTTTAATTCGTCTATTTACATATAAATTATTTAATAATCATTCTGCATGAAAAATCAATAAAGTGTTTAATTATATCTTTATTTTCAAAATATTCATCCACAGCTTTTCTTGAACCTTTCCATTGGCCATAATCATCTATAATAAGCACACCACCCTTAACTAGTCTGGGATATAATATTTCAAGTTCTTTCTTCGTACTTTCGTACCAATCTGTATCCAATCTAAGTATAGAAATTTTTTCTGGTAAATTTTTACCTATAGACAATGTTTCTTCTACTTTACCCTTGATTAATTTAGTATTTTTTAACAAACCATCTTTAGAATTATTTATTATATTATTTCTTACTTCATCCAAGCTCGAGTAACAATTAAATGAATGGTTTACGTTGTTATCTTTATCTCTATCCCATTCTTTTTTAGCATTTACATCTAAATAATTATTGTCATGAATTGTTGGTTCGCTCATTCCCATGAATGTATCAAAGCCAAAAATATCTTTTTTTAGGTTATATTCTTCATTAAGTTTATTAAAAATTATTAAATTTCCACCTTTCCAAACTCCACACTCAACAAATTCACCTTCAATACCCTCATATTTAACATATTTAATTGCATTAATTAAAGCCCATCTTCTTGTGAGGCTTGTCATAGAATACTTGCTAGAAAGGCTTAACAGTTCAACTTCGTTTTTTGTGGCTTCAATTATAGGAAAAGTCTTTAATCCATAGTTAATTTTAGTAATTTTTAAGTTAAATAAAGCTAGAAACTTATGTACAACTTTCTTTAATTTTTTCATATTCTCAATAATCTTTACTTTATACAGATAATTTTTGATATAAAAAACTTATATAAAATATGCTGATTATAACTTAACTAAAATGAATTATTTTTTTTTAATTCTTGCACCAATAACTTTATATTTAATAAATAATTATTTAAAAAATAAATCTTATTTATTAAATTATTCAGGAGATACACATCAAATTTTTACCTTAGAAAAAAAAATTCCATTATCTGGAGGAATTTTTATTTTATTTTATTTTATTTTATTTTTTAATCATCAAATAGAATTAAATATCTTTATATCAATACTATTTTTATTAGGGCTATTTTCAGACTTAAAATTTTTTTATTCAGCAAAGATTAGATTTTTTTTGCAAGTAGCTATCTTATTTACTTTTATTTTGTGTAATGATTTAATTTTGAAAAATACAAAAGTAATTCTTTTAGATCAAGTATTAAAATATGAGCTTTATAACTATCTATTTGTATTATTTTGTATTCTTATTTTAATAAATGGTACTAATTTTATTGATGGATTGAATACAAATGTTCTAGGATATTACATAATTGTTTCTTATTTTATATTTGATGCAAACACAGAGTTTTTTTTAATAAATTTTAGTGCATGGTCTTTATGGCTAGTTTTTTTGATTATATTATATTTATTTAATTTTTTTAACAAATTATTTATAGGTGACAGTGGAGCATACTTATTAGGTTTTATATATGGATATTTATTAATTAAAGTTTATATGGACACCCAAAGTGTGTCTTCAATCTACATAATAACATTAGCTTGGTATCCTTGCTTTGAGACTCTTTTTTCAATCATAAGAAAATTTAAACTTAATCAGTCACCCATCTTACCAGACACTAAGCATTTTCATCAACTACTATACTTGTCGATTAAGAAAAAATTTAAATTTTCAAACCTAAAAACAAATGTAATGAGTGGATCTATAATCAATTTATATAATTTTATATCAATTTTTATTGCTTCATTACATTCAAATAATACACAATATCAAATATTAATAATTACACTAAATATAATAGTTTATTATTTTCTGTATTTACGATTATTGAAGAATAATTATTCTCTAAAAAATAGATTCTAACTAGCTGAACTTAAATACTTATTTTCTTCGAAATATTAATTTAAACATTTTAAATAAAATTAAAAAACCATCTCTAAATTCGTTTACTTTTTTCTCTCCAGCTATTCTTTTACGTTCGTATGAAGGTGAGGTAGTTAAAGACATTTTATTTTTTTTAGCCATAATTGGCAGCTCAACACAAAAACCAAAATCTTGAGTTTTCACGTTAAGTTTTTTATATTGCTCAACCTTACCTATTACATACGTGTACAAAATATCGGTTATATTTAAATTAAATAGAACATTGCCCAATGTTGTAAAAATTTTATTACCCAGTAATGTAAGAAAAGTGTCATCTTCACTTCCAGAGTTAGCCTCATACCTTGAGGCAAAAACAAAATCATAATTTTTTGAAATAATTTTGTCATACATTTTTTTTAATTCATTGGGGTTAAATGAACCATCAGCATTAAAAATACAAAATAGACCACCATCTAAAGAACCAATTCCTCTTATGAGTGCATCCCCATACCCTTTTTTAGTTTGATAGACTATTTCAATATCATATTTTTGAATTGAATTAATTGTATCTATATCTTGATTCGAGAGAATCACTTTTATTTTTAAATTGTATTTTTTTAATTCTTCCAAAACTAACGGTAAGGATTCCGATTCATTTTTTGCTGGAATAATTAGTGTTAAATCTTTCATAAAACTTGTTTTATATAATTTAAAGCTAAGAACAACAAAGAAAATAAATAAAAATAGCTAAATTTAATTTTCTTAATTTTCTTATTATTAAGATTGAGATCAAAAATACTAAAAAACAATATAAATAATAAAGGATCATAATATTTATGATAAATTGAAAATTGTATATTACTTAGAATTAACAATATAATAATTAATCCATTGTATGGGTTTAGCTTTGATAAATTTAAGATAACTATTAATGCTAAAATGCTAATTATAAAAAAAGTAAAATTATTATTAAATATTTTCTGAGATATTTTAAAAAAAATACCTCCACCAGTATAACTTGGGTCATAATCAAAATAAAATGAGCATATAAAAACAATTAATATGCTAAAAAAAACAATTTTCAAATTATTAAAATTGATTTTGACAAGTTTAGAAAGAAAAAAAGGAATCAAATAAAATAAAATTATAGAAGATATAATTAAAATTTTATTTGAAAAATTTAAACTATCCCTTAAATCAAAATCTTTGCCTGGAATAGCAGATTTAAAGAAAAAAAAACTTTCCAATGAAAAAGTATATACAAGTGCTGGTAAGGCTAATACTATATTAAATAATATTAAAAAAAATATTTCTTTTTTAAATTTAAAAAAATTAAAAAATTTCAAAATAAAAAAAATAGAAAATATCGCAAAGTTTAAACTAAAGTATGATGATATTGCATACCAAAATGTACATTTTAAAGCATCGTTTAAATTATTTTGTGTCTCAAATTTTGAATAATAAATTAAACTTATTACAAAAAATATAATTCCATAAATTCTGCTATCAGGCCAAATTGCAAGAGATATAAAGGTGGGAGATAAAAAAATTATAGAAGTAAGCAAAAGTGTATTTATTGTTCCAAATTCATTAAACCTTAAACGTAATAATTTATAAAATAATAGGGGTAAGATCATACAAAAATGAAAAGCTATAAGTCTTATATAAAGATCGGGCACACTAATTTTTTCAAAAATAGATAAGATTGAAAGTAACACTGGAGAATGGCGTGTATTAAACTGATCAAAAATGAATAATGTTTTCAAAAAATTTTCAGAAAATATTCTGCTTATTCTTTTTTGGTTTAAGTAGTCTAAATTAGCCCCACCATTTGGGTCTAAATTAAAGTAAAAACTTAATATTGTGCACAAATAAAAAAAGCCAATAATAAAATAAAAGTTATAATTATTAGCATTTAAAAATTTCTGTAATTTATTCATTATAAATATATAAATTATCTTATAAGCATATAAAATATGTAAAATCTAATAAAATAAAATTTACATTAAAGTTTTTTATGAATGATAGTTTACTTATTTTAATAATTTGGTACTTTTTTATTCCGTTTAGCGTCATCGGATTTGGCTTGTTAGCACAGAAGTTGATCATAAAAGACTTTGTGGATAACAATTTTGGCTATGCTGGAATAATGGGTATTTTTTTATTAATACTTTATTCTTATGCTAGTAATTTTTTTGTAATACACTCGAAATTACACAATACTGGTATTTTGGTTTTAGGTTTTTTTAGTTATCTATATTTCTTTAATTTAGATCGAAAAAATATTTATCAGCAATCATTAGTAATTTTAATTATTTTGCTGATTTTGTTTGTTGCATTATTGATTTATAAAAACCATGATGATTTTCCATATTATCATTTTCCATATACTTACTACCTAACACAACAAGACCTAGCTATCGGTATTGGAAATTTTGGTCATGGCTTTAGAACCCAGTCCTCAATTTTTTATCTTAATTCTTTATTTTATTTGCCATTTGTAGATTATTATCTCTTCAATCTTGGAGCCATTTTAATTTTATGTTATTGCAATGCAATACTCTTGCATAATATTTATGCAAATTTATCAGAATCAAAATTCAAATTAAATGATAATTTTATTAGAATTTTTAGTTTGTTTGTATTTTCATTCATAAATATTTTTTTTTATAGAATTGCTGAGCATGGAACAGATAGGTCAGCTCAAATATTAGTCTTATTACTTTTTATTGAAATAGCTTACTTTTTAAATTTAAGTACATTAAAAAAAAGCAATTTAATAACCATTTATCTTTTAGTGGGTTTAATTATTTCTTTAAAAGCATTCTATTTTTTATACTTTTTGGCTTTTATACCATTAATCTTTCATATCAAAAAAAATCAAAATAATATTTTAGATGTTTTTAATTATTTAATATTTAATAAAATCTTTCTTTTATTTAGTTTGCTTTTATCTTTTGTTTTAATAACAAATTTTTTTAATTCAGGTTGCTTTATTTACCCAATTTATTTTACTTGTTTAGAATCTATGCCTTGGTCAATACCCATACAGGAAGTCAAACAAATGAATAATTGGTATGAATTGTGGTCCAAAGCTGGCGCAAACCCAAATTTTAGAGTTAGCAATCCAGGAGAATATATTCAAAGTTTAAATTGGATAAATAATTGGATCGATCAATATTTTTTCAACAAAGTTTCTGACTTTCTGAGTGGCATAATAGTGCTCATTTTAACAATTTCTGCATTTTTTTTCAATCTCGATAAAAAAATTTTTCACAAAGGTGTAGATCTTAAAATTATTTATTTTATAATTTTATTATTATTAGCAGAGTGGTTTTATAATCATCCAGCCTTAAGATATGGTGGATATGCTCTCATAGCATTATTATTTTTTATACCAATATCTCAGCACCTTAGTAAAAAAAATATAAATTTAGATATTTTTTTTAAAAGAAGTATTATAATTGTAATTATAACAGCAACTGTATTTGTTGGTCGAAACGTTAACAGAATTAATAGTGAGTATAAGCAATATTCATACAACCCCACCAAATATTCATTTTACAACATTGATTCCAACCATTTTCGTATTGACCAAAGATTTAAAGAGACTTTAAACAAGAACAGGCTGTGTAAAAATAAAAAAGATTTCGATAAGTGCCTAGGTGAAATAGAAAAAACTTATATAAAATTTGGGAAAACTATTTATATGAAAAAAAAATAATGAAATTAGCACTATTAATCATAAATTTATTTGATTTTTTTCATAAAAGAAAAATAATAAATTTTTTAAAGATAAAAATTAAATTAGATAGAATTAATTTATTTCTAGATGTTGGAGCCCATCATGGAGAAACAATTGATCTCTTTTCTAAAAATTTTTCTATTAAAAAATTGATTTCTTTTGAGGCAAGTCCAAAAAGTTTTAAAAAGCTTTTTTCAAGAAAAGATTTTTTTAAAAAAAGATATAAATTTACCAATATAATCCTAGAAAACGTAGCCCTAGGTTCAGAAAACAAAAAAGTGAAGATTAAAGAATTTGTTGAAAGCTCTTCTTCTACAATTCAAGATATTGATCAAAACTCCAAATATTATAAAAAAAAATTTAGATTTTTAAATTTTATTGGTACTAAAAAAGTTTTTGAGGAAACAGAAATTGATATTACTAAATTTAAAGACTATTTAGAAATTAAAAAAATCAATAATATTGATTTTCTAAAAATTGATACAGAAGGATATGAATATGAAATAATAAAAGGTATGGAAAAAAAATTGAAAGATGTAAAACTTTTATACTTTGAGCACCACTATGACCTTATGATAAAAAAGAATTATACATTTTTCGACATAAGTAAGATTCTTAAAGATCACAACTTTAGAAAAATTTACAAAATCAAGATGCCTTTTAGAAAAGTATTCGAATACATATATATAAATGATAAAAATTAATAAAGATGACATAATTATT
>MDTF01015451.1_pt1 | contig 34820 bp, 31 predicted proteins | sample 811191 | NCBI WGS metagenome assembly MDTF01 (sample SAMN05326649, study PRJNA326480) | marine metagenome | isolation source: seawater | place: Southern Ocean | collected 2011 | reverse complement strand
GCTTTGTAAATTGTGCTGGGAGCATGATCAATCCTTAACGACTGTATTCATATACAGTATAGCAACAATTTAGCAGAACATAGCCAATACAATAAGCTGCCAAGGAATTGCTGTTTCACCAGCGACCTTGTTTTGAGGTTGCACCAGTGAATCAACGATTAAAAGGTGCGGCTCTCCTTTATAGTCTGCTTCCAGCAACGTAGGGCTCTGCGCATTTTTGTGTTCAGTCGCTATTTTAAGCAGTGAGTTATGATTGGTTTCCGTAAAAAAGTTCTCAATTAAACTCAATGAATCGTTGCTGTGAAAAAGTACTTTGCCGTTATCATCAATAACGGCATAACCAAATTGGTTTGGTAGTACTTTATCTTCAAACGCCAGTAACCGAGTACCAGCTATAAACATTTTTGTAATACTGGCTGTTTTGCCATACTCAGGCTTGACCTGAAGATTTGGGTTAATCTTTGGCGACAAAGCAAGCATCAGGTTTCGACGACCATCTTCAATATTAAACAGTCGCTGCATGTAGAGTTTATAGGCTTTTTTATTGGAAGATTCATCTTTATAAGACCAGTACTTTTCATTACGCCCAGCTCTAACATACTCTCTGTCGGTAATATCAATTTTCTGCGTATACGAAAGTGCTTGTGACACATTTATCACCGGATAGTCTTTGCTTGATATAACTTGTCCATCTTCATTAACGCTGCTAATCGATTCGATAAAAGCAGAATATTCCTGATTTTTGTTATCTACATTTTCTGAGTCATGACTGCCAAGAAAAATAGTGTGGTCTGTATACTGGCAATACGGCCATTCGGCAAATTCTCCTGGAGTGTGGTCACAACCTTGAAGCTCTACACACTTCTGGCCTTTCCTGTTTTCAGTATTGCAGTCTAAGTATGCAGCTGGCTTTTGTATCTTACCAATACTCTCTAGCAACGTTTGTAATTCGCTATTAAAATCTTCCTTTATTTTTGCGTGGATGTGCTTGAGTTGAAGCTTCTTAAAATCTATCAGATAGTCAAAAAACAGTTGCTGAGAAAAACCTATCGTCATAACCCCGACAGCCACTATTAAACCCAGTACAATCTGGCTTTTATCACCTTTTTGGATAGTCTGATTGGCGCTAATAAAACGCAGCTTTATCAATGGAATAACTGCGATCAATAGTAGCAGTGCTAAAATCAGCCACATTAATAAGTCGGGGGAGAGCTTTAGTTTTTGCGCATTAATCACACTTGTCTTGATAACACCCACTAAATAATACTGGGTACCATCAGCGCTCAGCCCCTTACTCGTAATCGGATGGATATAAGCCCTGTAATCACTTTCTGATAGTGTTACATCAACAAATCGGGTGCCTTCAATTGTAAATGCCGAACTGCCTCTTTGTGTATCACCACTGCAGTTAGCGTCGTCAGGATCTGATTTACAGCTATTTCCTGCAGACGTATCCGTCGACAAATTAGTCACTTTTCTCAGCAATAACTCTGCGTCATTGCTTAGATTAGCCACCTGATTAATCACAGATTTAACTTCACCGTTACCCGCCACAAGCGCTACTGTTTGGAAACGGTTTACCCGTTGTTTAAGGGAGTAGTGAATACTGCTTTCCAACTCTATAGAAAGGGTTAAGTCAGCGTTTTCATAGTATTTCAGTTGAGTAAAGTGAACTGTATTGAATTGAGGAATTTCGAACGAAAAGAAATGCTGCTCTTTTTTATAGTCAGACTTTGCTTCATCTTCAAGCTTTGGTTCAACACTTTCATCTCCTGTCTTTACATTACCACCTTTTTCATCCTCAGACTCTGCATTAACGTATTCGACCCTAAGTACTCTAATATCGGCTAGATCCGCAGAAGAATTTCGCAACTTCTCAAAATTACCTTTACTAGTTTTTCGCAGGTCTATTTTAAGATCCTTTTTGTCCTCTGAGCTCAGAGGACACTTGTCGCCAACGCAGATTGATTCAGGAAAAGAGTATTTTGCGGTGGCTCCAACCTTTTCCAAACTGCGTTGAATAGTGCCTTCAACCTGCTGGAGTTCACGAAAGAGCAGTGTATTAAGCGTGTCTTCGTTGCGGTCCATTTTCAGGTAATAGACCACACCAAAAATGATGCCACCCAATGTAAGAACAAGGGTGAGGAACAAAAGCCTTGAGAGGTTTCGTTTCAGTGGTGTCATACAGCATCCTGCTTATATAACGTTGCATCCTATCGATATCGAACTGCAGTAACCATCAAACGTTATAATTTAGTTATATTGCTTGTACATTATTTAGCCAAAGCATAGCGCCGGCAGCATTTTTGATCAACCAAAACTGTATAATTAACCAGCGCTATCAGGCACTGGCCAGCGCGAGCTTTACGGCAAAGTACACAAACAGACCGCCAGCCGCCTTATTTAACCAGAAGCTTAAGCGGCCAACACCGGACAGGCGCTTACGTAGCCACACGGTACCGATAACCAATAGCAAACACCAGGACGTCCCGGTAAGTGTAAATATGCCGCCAAGGGCCAGGAACATTGTGGTTTTATCAGCAACTTCGGCCGGAATAAATTGTGGTACAAAAGCCAGAAAGAACAACGCAACCTTGGGGTTTAATACATTCGTTAAAAAACCACCGGCAAAAATTCGCTGCAAACTGGCGGTGCGAGGTAACTCCACTTCTTGTTTTGCCTGTAGCTCTCCCTCTGTCTCAGTGCGGCCCTGCTGTGGCCGTTTTGCCATTAGCATAGAAAAACCGAGGTATAACAGGTAAGCACACCCGGCTACCTTAATCACCGTAAATGCCCAGGCGGAAGTGGCCAGCAAAGCACTGAGTCCCAGCGCTGCTGCCACAATATGTACGCTGACACCCGACATAATGCCAAGTAAGGCTACTACCCCGGCGCGAGCGCCCTGAGTAGCACTGCGGGCAATGATGTATAACGAATCCGGCCCGGGCAGAATGTTTAACAGCAGGCAGGCAAAGATAAACGGGATAACATTGATAACGTCAAACATGATGAACTCTGGCCTATCAGTAATAACAGTAAGTTACTCCAGCCACACCAACATGGCAATCCCGGCAACCGCCAGCGCGGACCAGACAGAGACATTACGACTTACTCTGTCGCCCAGCCACCAGCCAATGCCCAGAGAAAGCAACACACTGGCTGCCAGCAGGGTTTGTGCGACGGCCGCTTTGGTATAACTGAACGCCAGCATTTGTAAGGTCAGCGCCATAAAGGTGCCGATAAACACTGCGAGCGTAAACAGTCGCCAGGTTTTGCCCTTATCAGTGGTTGTAGGCAACCAGCGCTGTCTGGTAAGCACCATCAGCAAACAAGTAATCAGCAGGCCGCCCAGCAGCCGGATAAGGCTGGCATTAAAGGCACCAATCTCAAAGGAAGTCAGCACATCGCGGCTAATAACAGCCCCGACCGCCTGACAAAGCGCTGCCAGCGCAGCATAAACATAACCGGTTGGCGAAAATAAGGTTAACGCCGCGGGCTTGTGGATTTTTACAATCACGTCCACCGAGATGATTACCAGCGCCACCGCCAGCCACTGCTGCCAGCTTAACCACTCACCAATCCATGCCATGGCCAGTAAGGCGGTTAATACCGGTGCCAGTGTTTCAGCAATCAAAATAGACTGGGCGTCACCGATTTTATTAAGCGCCTGAAAGAAAAAAGTATCGCCCAGGCCGATACCAATAACGCCACTAAGCAACAACCAGCCCCAAACTGCGCCCGGAGCTTCTATGGGAGGAAACAACACCACTGACACAGCCAGGAGCAATCCGGCAGACAGCAGTCCTTTCCAGAAATTTAGCGCCAGTGGTGAAAAAGCACTGCCCAGTACCCTGAATAAACGGGCAGACACCGCCCAGCAGAGCGCCGCAGCCAGCGCGGCAAATTCGCCAATCATAATCTGTTCCCCAAATTTACCGCAAAAAAATACCCGGCAAAGCCGGGTATATTATTTGCAGCTAGTTTGACAGCTTAGAGTTCGCGGAGCCAGATATTCCTGAAGCTCACCAGATTGTCGTGATCCTGCAACTGGATAGGCGCGCAGCCGTGGGCTTTATACTTCGGCGCACCAATCCATTCTGTCGTGCCCTGGATTTCCACATGGTTTTGTACCACGACACCATTATGGATAACCGTTACATAGCCGGGCGATTCCAGAGCTTCACCGTCGAATCTGGGCGCGGTAAAGATAATGTCGTACTCCTGCCATTCACCTGGTGGGCGGGTGGCATTCACCAGTGGAATGGTTTGCTTATAGACCGATGCAGCCTGGCCGTTGGGATAGGTTTTATTCTGGTAAGAATCGAGCACCTGAATCTCATAGCGTTCCTGGAAGAATACGCCACTGTTGTTGCGTTTCTGCCCGTCCATATCTTCTTCTGGCTGTGGTGCACGCCATTCAACGTGTAACTGTACATCACAGAAAGATTGCTTGGTACGGATGTTACCCGTGCCAGGTTTCACAGTGACCGTGTCACCACCGAGAGTCCAGTTCGCTTCGCCGCCTTTCACTGATTCCCAGGCCGACAGATCGGTACCGTCAAACAGTACAACCGCATCAGACGGCGCTTTGCCAACCGGCGTTTCTACTGCTTCTGGTACAGGTTCCCAGACTTCGGTTTTTTGTGCCTGTTGCCAGGGCTCAAGATTTTCCTGCGGGGCAGCACAAGCCGCCAATGCAGGCGTTAACAGCGCCAGGCCGGCGACTGTTGCTAAATGATTGTTACGCATAAATTGTGTCCTCTTAATTGACAATTCATCAACGACCTGAAATCAGGTCGCCCAGGCTCTGTCGCCCTTCTCATAGGGCAGATCGCCATCAAACTTGCCAGGAATACCCACGTAACGCAGTACCTTGGTAGCGCCTACTTCTGACGTAAAGAAAGTAAACAGGGTTAGCTGCTTAAACATCGTGAAGTAATGCGGTAGCGGATCGGTATCATCGGCATCACGGCTGTTAGGCCGCTGATTAACTGCACCCCACAGGTTACGCTCGGCATTGTATTTCTTTGCTTCGGCATCCAGCTCCGTCAGCAACTCAAAACGCTGTGCATTGCTTAAGACAAGGAACGGCGTATCGAAGCGTTCGTCACTGGCCAGGTTGAGCTTACGCAGGCCATCTTTAAACGCCTGTTGCTGAACGGGCGTGTAACAGTCTGCTACCAGTACCGCCATCATTTGTGCACACTGGGCATCTTTAGCTCCCGGTGTGTCCGTGCGTGGCATAATGGTTTCAGCCACTTCGCTCATAAGGCTGATATCATCCTTACTGAGGCCCACCTTAGACGGGTCTGTAGCTGGCACCTTTAAACCCCAGGCCATAGCATTACTGCCTACAAAGGCAGCGCCGGTTGAGGCCGCAATCATTTTAAGAAGGTCGCGTCTATCCATCTTAGATGTTCCCCTTTTTCAGTTCTTCAACAGCAAAGTTAGCAGCCCTTGCAGTTAATGCCATGTAAGTCAACGATGGGTTAACACAAGAAGCCGAAGTCATCGCCGCACCATCGGTAACAAATACGTTGGGCGCATCCCATACCTGGTTGTGTGCGTTAAGCACTGAAGACTTAGGATCGCGGCCCATGCGTGCACCGCCCATTTCATGAATACCCATGCCCGGCGCGTAATCCGCGTCGTAACCCTGAACATTCTTAAGGCCCATTTTTTCGAACATTTCCACTGCGTCATTCATCATATCTTTACGCATGGCTAATTCGTTTTCTTTGATCTCAACGTCCATCTCCAGCACTGGTAAGCCCCACTTGTCTTTTTGTGCTTTATTGAGATACACCTTGTTGTCATGGTTTGGCAGCATTTCACCAAAGGCCGTCATACCAATCGACCAGCTGCCCGGCTCACTCAGGATGTTTTTCAGGTCGGCACCAATGCCCATCTCGGCCACGTTACGGTTCCAGCCCTGACGACTTGCCGAGCCCTGATAACCAAAGCCACGCAGATAGTCACGCTTATCATCACCCCAGTTACGGAAACGCGGGATGTAAAAACCAGAAGGACGGCGTCCGTAATAGTATTTATCTTCAAAACCCTCGATGTCGGCCGATGCGCCCACGCGGAAGTGGTGGTCCATAATATTATGGCCCAGTTCGCCGCTGCTGCTGCCCAGACCGCCATCCCACACATCGGTGGCTGAGTTCATCAGCATCCATACCGAGTTAAGGGCCGACGCATTCAGGAACACAATCTTGCTCTTAAATTCGTAAGTCTGATTATTTTCCGAGTCGAGAATTTCAACGCCGGTTGCACGTTTTTTGTCTTTATCGTACAGCACGCGGGTTACGATAGAGAAAGGACGCACGGTCAGATTTCCAGTTGCCATTGCTACCGGCAGTGTTGACGACTGCGTGGAGAAGTAACCGCCAAACGGACAACCCAGCCAGCACTTGTTACGGTACTGACAGTTCACCCGGTTTTGCTCTGGCTTTGGCTCGGTCATGTTAGCACTTCGGCCATTGATAATATGACGAGTGCCTTTAAACGCTTTCTGCAAACGCTTGGCGAGATCTTTTTCCACCACATTGAGTGGCATTGGCGGCTGGTACTGACCATCAGGCAGTACGTCCAGGCCATCGCGGTTACCGCTGATTCCGGCAAAACGTTCTACATAGTCATACCAGGGCGCTAAATCGTTGTAGCGAATTGGCCAGTCTACGCCAACACCTTCTTTGGCATTGGCCATGAAGTCCGCTTCATTCAGACGGTAGCTTTGACGACCCCATAACAGCGAGCGGCCGCCCACGTGGTAGCCACGGTACCAGTCGAAACGTTTCTTCTCGACATAAGGTGACGTCTGGTGACTTTCCCACATGCCATAGGTAGATTCATTCAGCGGGTAGTCACGCTTGATCACCGGCTCCAGTTCTTTCATTTCCTGGGTCGCCAAATCACGGTGCGGATAGTTCCACGCTTCATTGTGAGCGTTTACGTAATCCTTGATATGTTCAATATTACGACCACGCTCCAGCATCAGGACTTTAAGTCCTTTTTCGGCCAGCTCTTTAGCTGCCCAACCGCCGCTGATCCCTGAACCAACTACGATTGCATCATAGACATTATCTGCCATTACTTCTCCCCTTAAATCGTCTAGTTTTACTAACCGATTTTGTGTGTTGCCCAATCACACATCACAAATCAGAATGGCCTCGCGCAGCGATTCAATCTGACCCAGAATGGTTTTTGGGGTTGGTAAAAACTCCTGAGCTACATATCCGTTAAAGCCGGTCTTGTTAATTGCTTTGATAATCGCCGGATAAAACAGCTCCTGGGTGTCATTTATTTCGTTTCTGCCGGGTACGCCGGCGGTGTGGTAGTGACCAAAGTACTCATGGTTATCCCGGATGGTACGAATGATGTCACCTTCGCTGATTTGCATATGATAGATATCATAGAGCAGCTTAAAATTAGCTGAACCGAGCTGTTTGCACAGGGCTATGCCCCATGCCGAGTTATCCGCAAAGTAATCCGGGTGATCCACCTTGCTGTTAAACAGCTCCATTTGCAGAATTACGCCACGCTTCTCAGCCTGCTTAATGATTCGCTTTAAGCCGGTGACAGCATGTTGCAGCCCCTGCTCCGGGCTAACGCCTCGTTTGTTACCACTAAAACAAATCAGGTTGCGGTAACCCGCATCGGCGACTAAATCAATGTGCTTTAAGTAGCGCTCCGTTAGTTCGTCATGGAACTTCGGATCAGCCCAACCGTCTTCCAGGTTAAGCTCGGCACCATTACACATTGAGCTATCGACGCCATACTTTTTGAGCGCTGGCCAGTCGGCCGGTCCCACTAAATCGATGGCATTAAAGCCAATGGCTTTCGCCGCCATACACAGCTCTTCAATGCTTAACTCGCCGTAAGTCCAGCGAGCTACAGAATGATTGATATTCCCTTTCAGTTTTAATCCCGCGATGTCATCCGGCAATGCCGCCAGCGCCGACGAACTTAAACTGGCGCCGGTTACCCCGAGTACCAGTTTTTTGAGCAGGTCGCGACGCGCGATGAGCGCGTCGGAAATAGCAGGTTTCATTGGGTTATCAGGCATCTGCCTTAACCTCTTCTTTCTTGAAGATTAACAGGAACAGAACCAGTACCACTGCGGCAAACGCGGCCGGGAACAGCCAGATTTGCTGCCAGGCATGACCCGTATCACCGGCATAGTTGTCGGTGATCTGACCCGCGACCCAGAAGCCTACCAGCATACCTACACCGTAAGTCGCCAGCGTAATCAGGCCCTGAGCAGCACTTTTTACTTTGTCGCCCGCTTTGGCATTGGTATAGATTTGGCCTGACACAAAGAAGAAGTCATAGCAGATACCGTGCAGGGCAATACCGATGATCAGCAGGAATAATCCCGACTCGGCGTCACCAAAGGCAAATAATGCGTAACGCAGTACCCAGGCTGCCATACCCAGCAGTAGCGTCATCTTGATGCCAAAGCGGTTCAGAAATACCGGCAGCGCCAACATAAACAGCACTTCAGACACCTGACCTAAGGTCATTTTACCGGTGGCATTCTCAACGCCAATCTCAGTAAGAAACGGGTTGGCATTCTGGTAATAGAAGGCCAGCGGAATACAAATCAGTACGCTTGATGCGAAGAACACAAAGAAGTTACGGTCTTTGAGCATTGCCAGCGCATCCAGGCCCAGTAACTGGCCAAGGCTGGCCGCTTCTGAACCTTTTGCAGCCGGCGGCGTGGCAGGCAGCGTAAAGCTGTAAATACCGAGGGCCAGTGAGGCAATTGCACACAGCATGAAGGTGTTACGCAGCATGCCGTCAGCAATACCTTGCTGCGAATCCCACGAGAATACGTAGCTGATAACCAGACCAGCGACAATCCAGCCGATGGTGCCCCACACCCGAATTTTACCAAACTCTTTAGACGGGTCTGACATTTGCCCGAACGATACCGAGTTAACCAGTGCCAGGGTTGGCATGTATGCAATCATGTAACCCAGTACGTAAGGGTAGAAGCCGGCAAAGTCGGTCGACATGTACATCATGTACATTAATGCCGCGCCCACCAGGTGCAGAATGCCCAGAATACGCTCGGCATTAAAGAACCGGTCAGCAATCAGACCAATGATAAACGGTGCAATGATCGCGCCCCATGACTGGGTTGAGAATGCCATACCGATTTCACTGCCCGACGCGCCGAGCGTGCCGCCGAGAAAGGTTCCCAGCGTTACAAACCAACCACCCCAGATAAAAAACTGGAGAAACATCATAATACTCAGACGTATTGTTATTGTGTTCATAGGCTCCTCGCCAAATGTCTGTACTGACCGTACTTTTTGTACCAGTTACGTGTTGTTATTAATCTTTTAAGCCCAAGATTCGGCGGTTACGTTCTTCACTCGCCTCTGCGCCGGCAAAATCATCAAACGCATGCTTGGTAGGTTCAATGATATGGCTGGCAATAAACGGCGCGCCCTCGGCGGCCCCCTGCGCAGAGTCTTTCAGGCAGCATTCCCATTCCAGCACTGCCCAGCCGTCAAACCCGTACTGAGTTAACTTGCTGAAGATGGATTTGAAATCAACCTGACCATCACCCAGTGAACGAAAACGTCCGGGACGTTCCTTCCAGTCCTCATAGCCGCCGTAAACGCCGGAACGACCGGTAGGGTTAAACTCAGCATCCTTAACGTGGAACATTTTGATGCGATCGTGATAACGGTCGATAAAGTCCAGGTAATCCAGTTGCTGCAGCACAAAGTGGCTGGGGTCAAACAGAATGTTGGCACGCGGATGGTTATCCACGGCTTTCAGGAAACGTTCAAAGGTTGCGCCATCGTGCAGGTCCTCACCGGGGTGAATTTCATAACACACATCCACACCAGCTTCGTCAAATGCATCCAGAATTGGCATCCAGCGTTTGGCCAGTTCAGCAAAGCCTTGTTCAACCAGGCCAGCGGGACGCTGTGGCCATGGGTAGACAAGGTGCCACAGCAACGCACCGGAAAAGGTTGCATGAGCTTTCAGTCCCAACCGTTCGCTTGCCTTAGCGGCAAACTTTAATTGCTCAATCGCCCATTCCGTGCGTTCCTGCGGTTTACCGTGCAGGTATTTGGGTGCAAAGTTATCAAACAGCTCGTCATAAGCCGGATGCACCGCCACCAGTTGACCTTGCAGATGCGTTGAAAGTTCGGTGATTTCAATGCCGGCATCGCGACAAATCCCCATCACTTCATCACAATATTCCTGGCTATTAGCAGCCAGTTCTAAATTAAAAATATCGTCGTTGCCGGTAGGCATCTGAATGCCTTTATAGCCATTCTCAGCAGCCCACTTAACAATGGTATCCAATTTATTAAATGGCGCTTTATCACTGACAAACTGGGCTAAAAAGATAGCCGGGCCTTTAATCGCAGACATAGTTTACTCTCCTGCTTAATTCGTTAATTAGGTGCGTGTTATTCAACGTCGAAAAAGTCGGTCCATTTGGCGTCACTTGCCGTGCTCGCCAGCATGGTTTCGATAAAGGCGTTACCGCGTAAACCGTCTTCCAGACCCGGCACCCCTTCGGCTTTACCGGTTTGCCCGCTGCGAACCGCTTTGGCAAAGAAGGTATACAGGTTAGCCATGGCTTCCAGATACCCTTCCGGGTGACCACCCGGAATGCGGCAACGGGCGTTAGCTTCATCACAAAGACCAGGCATTCCGCCACCTGCACGTAGGGTCACCATCGGACCGCTCAGCGAACGTACCAGCAGTGAATTGGGATTCATTTGCATCCACTCTAAGCCACCTTTTTCACCGTAAACACGGATTTTCAGGCCGTTTTCTTCACCTGCACACACCTGGCTTGCCATCAGCACACCAGATGCGCCGTTTTCAAAGCGCAGCAGTGCCGCACCATCATCATCCAGACGGCGTCCTTCCACGTGAGTATGCATGTCGGCGCACAGTTTAGTTACCTTGTCGCCAGCCACAAATTCAGCCATGTTAAGCGCATGGGTACCAATATCGCCCATACAGCCACTGCCGCCGGATTTGCTCGGATCGGTCCGCCAGCCAGCCTGTTTGTTATCCTGTAGCTCGATACCTTCGCTTAACCAGCCCTGCGGGTATTCCACAAATACTTTGCGGATTTTACCCAGCTCGCCGTTAGCTACCATGTGTCGCGCCTGCCATACCATGGGATAACCAATATAGGTATGCGCCAGACCGAGTAATACCGGTTTTTCCTGCAACACTGACTTGAGTGTTTTGGCTTCATCCAGGGAAATAGCCAGTGGCTTTTCGCAAAACACATGAATGCCAGCTTCCAGTGCAGCCTTGGTAACTTCCACGTGGAGGTGATTAGGTGTTACTACCGCCAGCACCTGTACGCGCTGCTCTTCAGGCAGCTTCGACTCTTGTTCGATAAGCGCCTGCCAGCTGTCGTAAGCGCGGTCCGCTGAAATACTCAGTGACTCGGCAGTTTCCAGGTTATTTTCCTGGTTGCGGCTAAACGCCCCACACACCAGTTCGTAATGTCCATCCAGCCCGGCTGCATGACGGTGCACCGCACCAATGAAAGCGCCCTGACCGCCGCCGATCATGCCTAAGCGAATTTTCTCAGTTTTTGCCACGTTCAAACCTCGATTTGCAGTTTTCGTCCAAAACGCACTTGTGTACTTTTTGTTAATGATGTAAAAATGTAACGGATTACATCGGAGTATAACAAGATTATTCACCAGATCTAGTCCAAATTGATGACAAATATGTTAACCAAATGGAGTAGTTTTTAGTTAATGCGCGGAAAACACGCATTTTTAGCTAGCTGAAAACAGAAACTTTGTTAACATAAAAAAACAATAAATGTTATCGGTTACATTGTTTATCCAAGCTTGTGAGGGCGATTAGTTGTCGAATATAAGAGAAGTTGCTGACCTAGCAGGCGTTTCGGTGGCCACGGTGTCACGAACGTTACAGCAACCAGAATTGGTATCGCCAAAAACCCGGGCCAAGGTGACCCGCGCTATTGAACAGCTTAACTATAAGCCCAATCTGATGGCGGTAAAGTTTCGCTCTGGCAAAACCCACAATATTGTCGTTCTGGTGCCAACCGTGGCTAACGTATTTTTCGCCAGGGTGATCCGTGGCATGCAGGAGGCTGCTGCTGCTGAGGGGTATTCATTACTGCTGGTAAATACCATGGGTGATAATGCTACCGAACAAAATTACGCCCGGATGATCCATACATCACAGGCTGATGGCGTGGTACAACTGCGAGCCTTTAACCCGTTTAACGATAATGATGCAGATGAGCAGGGTTTATTACCCATGGTTAACGCCTGTGAAATTCTCGATACACCACAGTGCCCCACTGTCTCACTGGACAACCGTCTGGCCGCTGCCGCAATGACCGAACACCTGGTTGAACTCGGCCACCAGCATATCGCTATGATCAAAGGCCCGGCCTCCAGTCCGTTAACCCGTGAGCGGATGCTGGGATTTAAAGATGCCTTACAGGAAGCCGGACTCAAATACTGCGAAGAGCTGATGTTTGACGGCGACTTTACGCTGCAATCCGGTTACGATGCCGCCGACCGCATTCTTAGCCAGTCACAGCCGGTAAGCGCCATTTTTTGCGAAAACGATGAAATGGCGCTGGGCGCTATCAGCCGCCTGAAAGCCGCCGGCCTACGCATTCCTGAAGACATTTCAGTGTCCGGCTTCGACAATATCGCCTTTGCAAAATTCAGCGATCCACCATTAACCACTATCGCCCAGCCGGCAGAGGAATTTGGTGAGACCGCCATTAACCTGCTCATTGATGTTTTAAAGGGCAAAGCCAAACGTGCAGTAAAAGTCATTCTGCCGTACCAGTTAATTATCCGAAACAGCACAGGGCCAGCCCCGGCGCAACCGGTAAACCTAACCCGGTAAGGCTGTGAATTTGCCAATAAAAGGGAGAAAACCTATGTCGCAACACCGTAAAAACAGCTCAATTATTACCACCGCCTCTGCCAGCAAGCTGAGTCGTCGTCGTTTTATGCAAATGTCGGCCACCGGCGTTGGTGCACTCTTTGGTGCCGCAGCCTGTGGTGGAGCATCCACGGTGACCACTGCCGCCAAAGACAATCGCGTTGGCCTGCAACTGTACACGCTGCGCAGCATGATGGAAAAAAGCGTAACTGACACCTTAAAACTGGTTGCCAGCGTAGGCTACAAAGAGCTGGAGTTTGCCGGTTTCTACGACAACGACCCCAAAGACGTCAAAGCGTTAATGGACGAACTGGGTTTAACCGCGCCGTCCTCTCACGTTTTACTTAAATTTATGTCTACCGACGCTGACGTCGAAAAACAAATCGAAATCGCTAAAACCATGGGTCACAAATACGTGGTAGTGCCGTATATCTTCCCTGAAGATCGCAGTACTGATATTGCCGGTTATCAGCGCCTTGCCGAGCGTTTAAACAAACTGGGCGAAACCTTCAAGGCCAACGGTATTCAGCTCGCCTACCACAACCATGATTTTGAGTTTGAGAACATGAACGGCCGGGTGCCATACGACGTGCTGCTGGATGAGTGTGATGCCGACCTGCTTGCCATGGAACTGGACTTATACTGGACAGTCAAAGCGGGCCTGAATCCGGTAGATTATTTCAAGCGTAATCCGGGGCGCTTTAAGCTGTGGCATGTAAAAGACATGGATGCTCAGGGCGAATTTGCCGACGTGGGTAAAGGCACTATTAACTTTGACGATATTTTCGCCCATGGTGAGTTATCGGGTATTGAGCATAAATTTGTTGAACGAGACAAAACCGACGATATGGTCGAAACCATCAAGCAGGGCTACCTGACGGTTAGTCGTCTGAACGATAAGTACTAAGTCTGTTAGCAAGTATAAAAAAGGGGCCTCGGCCCCTTTTTTGTTGTCAGCATTTACGCCTTAAGATACTCACGGATCACGTAATGCAGGATGCCGCCGTGCTCGTAATAGGTAAATTCATTGGCGGTATCAATTCGCACCGTTAAATCAACAGTCAGAGTGCTGCCGTCGACCTTGGTAACGGTCATTTGCGTGCTTTTCTGACCACGTTCCACCGGTTCAATAGAGAACTGTTCATTACCCTCCAGGCCTAAGGATTCGGCACTGTCGCCGTCACTAAACTGCAGCGGCAAAATACCCATCCCAATCAGGTTGGAGCGGTGAATACGCTCAAAGCTTTCGGCAATCACTGCCTTAACGCCCATCAGCGACGGCCCCTTGGCTGCCCAGTCACGGCTGGAGCCGGTACCGTATTCCTTACCACCAATAACAATAGCCGGCACCTTTTCTTCCTTGTAACGCATGGCAGCATGGTAAATCGACATGGCATCTCCACTTGGAAAGTGAGTGGTAGCACTGCCACTGGTGCCCGGCGCCAGCTGGTTTTTCAGGCGTACGTTAGCAAAGGTACCGCGCATCATCACTTCATGATTACCCCGGCGTGAGCCGTAGGAGTTAAAGTGCTCCGGCGTTACACCCAGTTCCTGCAGGTACTCACCTGCAGGGCTGTCCGGCGCAATGGCGCCTGCCGGTGAAATATGGTCAGTCGTGATAGAATCCCCTACTTTTACCAGACAGCGGGCGTCTTTAATGGCACCAATAGGATCCGGCGTCGTCGACATCGTTTCAAAAAACGGCGGATGTTCAATGTAAGTAGAGTCCGGCCAGTCATACACAGAGGTGTCAGAGACTTCCAGTTCATTCCATACACCGCTGCCTTTAAACACGTCGGCGTACTTGGCTTTAAACAGCTCGCCAGACACATTGTCTTTAATATATTGCTGAACCTCTTCAGGCGTTGGCCACAGATCTTTAAGATAAACATCGCTGCCCTGAGAATCTTTACCAATCGGGCTGTTTGCAATATCCATTTTCATGTTACCTGCCAGCGCATAGGCAACAACCAGCGGTGGCGAAGCAAGGTAGTTAGCGGCTACATCCGGGTGGATGCGCCCCTCAAAGTTACGGTTACCCGAAAGAACTGAGGTTACCGACAGTTTGGCTTTGCGGATAGCGGTTTCGATAGCATCAGGTAATGGCCCTGAGTTACCGATACAGGCAGTACAACCATAACCCACCAAATTAAAGCCCAGCTGTTCCAGATAAGGCATCAGACCAGCGTCTTCCAGATACTGAGTGACCACCTGCGAGCCGGGTGCCAGTGAGGTTTTTACCCAGGGTTTACGGGTAAGGCCAAGTTCGGCAGCCTTCTTGGCCACCAGCCCCGCGGCAATCAGCACCGACGGGTTTGAAGTATTGGTACAGCTGGTAATAGCCGCGATCACCACCGCGCCATCTTCCAGGTTAAAGGCATTATCCCCGAGTTTCACGTAAGAGGCGTGATCTTCATCAACCACCGGCGCATCGCCGCCTTCGGCAACAAAATCGGCTTCTTCGCTAACATCAGCCACGTCGATTTGCTGCGACAACCATTCACTGTAAGCCGCTGCGGCGTTATCCAGCGCGATGCGATCCTGTGGACGTTTCGGTCCGGCAACAGACGGAACCACCTCGCCCAGATCCAGTTCGAGGGTTTCATGATACTGGGCATCCTTGCTGTTATCGTCGTGCCATAAGCCGGTTTGTTTAGCGTATGCCTCCACCAGCTCAATTTGCTGTTCATCACGGCCGGTCAGGCGCAGGTAATCCAGCGCAACATCGTCAAGCGGGAAAATACCACAGGTTGCGCCGTACTCAGGCGCCATATTGGCAATGGTCGCGCGATCCGCGGTAGTCAGCGAACTGAGACCCGGGCCATAGAATTCAACAAATTTACCCACCACACCATGGTTACGTAACTGTTCGGTTATAGTGAGTACCATATCGGTTGCCGTCACACCGGCGGGCAATTCGCCGGTCAGTCTGAAACCGACCACACGAGGCAGCAACATCGTTACCGGCTGGCCCAGCATCGCCGCTTCCGCTTCGATACCGCCAACTCCCCAGCCCAGCACGCCAAGGCCGTTAATCATAGTGGTGTGCGAATCGGTTCCTACCAGCGTATCCGGATACACCAGGGTTTCATCGCCCTGTTCTTTGGCAAAGACGCAACGTGCCAGGTATTCAAGATTTACCTGATGCACGATACCGCGGCCCGGTGGCACCACCTTAAAATTATCGAAGGACGATTGTCCCCATTTTAAAAACTGATAGCGTTCTTTGTTACGCTCAACTTCAATGGCAGTATTTTTTTGCAGCGCGTCTGCTTCGGCAAAATGATCGACCATCACCGAATGATCAATGACCAGCTCCACCGGATTGAGCGGGTTTATCGCCTGCGCATCGCCCCCTAAACGATTAATGGCATCGCGCATGGCGGCCAGATCAACGATCGCCGGCACGCCGGTAAAATCCTGCAGGATGACCCGGGCTGGCACAAAAGAAATTTCATGGTCGTCGCCATCACTGGTATCCCACTTAGCGATGGTTTCAATGTCGGTATCACTGACAAAGTCTGTGTGCTCATGTCGTAACAGGTTTTCGAGTAAAATTTTGACACAAAAGGGCAGTCTTGCCAGATCGTACTGTTCGGAAAGCTTGTCAAAACTGATCGCAGAATAGGAATGATCATTCACCTTAAGTGGCGAATAAGTTTGGTATTTCATGTTTTACGCTTCCTTTTTCATTGCTGTGATTACTAGCCTTAAACCGTTCATGCATTTTCCTAACCAGCCAAAAATCCCATTAAATTCTTACACTTACATATTTAACAGTAGTGCATGTGAACGACTTTATGAAATTTATACGTACCCGGGTGTGTAATAAGTTCAATGCCTTCTTCCACGCTCTATTTTGCAGCAATAAATTAACATTATTTTAATAAAATAGATGCACATTGCGTTGCCCTTATGTATGCTAAATTCTGAATCAAGCCGCAACGGCCTGGATTTAACACTTTTCTGCCAATATCGAGAGTATTGGTTATGGCCCCCAGTGGAGTAATAAATGCATCCTTTAGTGAATAAACTCGGTCTGGAACCGCATCCGGAGGGCGGCTATTATCGCCAGATTTACCGCTCTGCCGCAGAAGTCTGTTCGCCTAAACACGGATTACCTCGTCCTGCCGTCACGCATATTTACTTTTTACTGCTAAAAGGTCAGGTCAGCCGCTTTCATAAAGTTTTGCATGATGAAATCTGGAACCACTATGATGGTGCGCCACTCACGCTGTTTCAATTGCACCAGCAACAGCTACATGAAAAACGCATTGGCGGACCAGAGGATGATTTGGCAACTGTGGTCCCCGGAGGCCACTATCAGGCAGCCACTAGTACCGGAGACTACTCGCTGGTAGGTTGTTCAGTTGCGCCGGGCTTTGATTTTACTGATTTCAGCTTTATTGATGAACCCTGCCAAAAGCAGTGGATAGAGCTGGCACATCCTCATTTGAGTAAATTTATCTAGCCGAACTACCCGCTAATTAATAAAGAACATCTGATGCAGGTTGGCGGTTTTCAGTAATCGCCGGGCATGCGCATCAGCACCAATAATTTGAATAACAATCTGGTTTTCCACCAGTTGTTTTTGCAGTCCTACCAACGCCCCCAACCCCGACGAATCAAGAAATTCAACCTGCGAAAAATCAATTTTAAGCGCCTTGTTTTGCAGCGCTTCCAGAGGCAGGTTTTGCATCGCCGAGAATACCGACAGAGAATTTAACCCAGTCCAGACCGGCGGCAGAACTAGCGTGTCCGGCGCCACAATTTTTCCGGTAAAACAGTAACGACAGGCTGATGTTGCATTGTTAACGTCGGCGTGACGCAGATAGCAGCCACCGCAGTGCTGGGTGCTGTTAATTGCTCGCAATGGTTGATTTGATATCTTCTCCTTCGAATTCATCGTGCCATCCATTTCACTTGTCAATGTTATCAATCATAAGCCTTTAGAATTACTGCCATATATAGTTCAAAGGTAGTACAAATTAGAAAATCTGCGCAAAGTTTCCTACGCTTGTAACGGAGCCTGTTGATTGGGTTGATCATTTTTTTGGCGATACAGGGAATTCTAAGCCCGGCTCTACCCCAATCGTAAACCGCTATTAGTAGTTGCAGTACGTTAATTTACTATCAGATGAGCCCCCTGTGAGCCAGAACATCAACTTTGAAAGGTTTAACCGACTCTCGGCAGACCTCCAGTTTGTCACCGTTTATAATGGTGATATTGTGCATTGCAATCCCGCCGCGCAGCTATTGTATAAGCAGGCTGGCAAAGAGCAATCACCCATTACGATGATTTTTGACTTTGTCAGTGCCGACGAACTCCACTTTTTTCTTTTCAGTTAGCACAGTCGGCAGCCTCCGGCGTAGGTAACAAGTATCTGATTCGCTATGCCAGCGCCTCGGGTATCCGTTGGTTACTCTGGCATACGGATATCGATCAAAGCAACGAGCACATGTACTGGATTGGGCTGGATGTCACAGAATTAAAACGCAGCACTGTCTCGCTGGAAATTCTTGAGGAAGTAACCGCCACGGGCGTTTGGGAGCTCGACAAACAAACCAATACCCCTTACTGGTCGAAGAAAACCCATCAGATTCATCAAACCGAAAGCCAGCACTTCACACCCCTTATTGATGATGCGTTGTCTTTTTCCCGCCTGCCGCGCACAGCTTGCCACCCCGAGACAATGTCTGACCCCATCAGCACTCCACCATCTACTCCTGAAACACCGGATATGAGTCACTTAAGGGTGCTGATTGCAGAAGACAATGAAATTAACCAACTGGTTGTCGAGGCTTTTTTGCTGGATTGTGGTACTCAGGTTACGTTTGTGGATAACGGCGCCAGGTTAGTCGAGGCGGTAAAGTCGACACAATATGATTTGATCCTGTGCGATATCAGAATGCCCGTAATGGGTGGTATTGAGGCCTCCACCAAAATACGCGAATTCAACCCTGACATCCCCATTTGGGCTTTCACAGCCAATGTAATGCAGGACGATGTTCGCGCCTACCGCGAAGCTGGCTTTACCAATGTCATCAGCAAGCCGGTGGAACGTCTGAAGCTGTTTGAGCAACTGGCCGGATACTCACAGCCGCGCTCCTAAAGGGTAGCCTGGCGAAGGGGAGGAATGACAGATCCATACCTTCATGCCAGGCACATCACTGCACATCACTAACACCCAGTTGAACGTTTGTCTTTAAGCCAACGAGTCAGCAATGGATAGGCACTGATTAAGCCAATAAACAACGCCGCTGAGTTCTCCTGACCTTGCATAAGCCAACTGCTCAACAGCATTGCGGCAGCAAATATCAGTGCGATAGTGATATGATTTTTTGAGTTACAGGTTAGGTTGTACATAAATTTCTCCGCTTGCTAAAGGTTACTCGTCCTGAAATATTTCTTCGATGGTTAAGCCAAATAATCGCGATGCTTTAAACGCCAGGGGCAGACTCGGGTCAAACTTGCCCTTCTCGATAGCGTTGATAGTTTGCCGGGACACATCCAGTCGCTCGGCCAAATCGGCCTGAGTCCAGTCTCGCTCTGCTCTGAGCACTTTTAATCGGTTTTTCATTGATACTTCTTCACTCCCTTAACCATGGCAACCAGATAAGTCAGCGCAATAAAAACGGCTAGGTGTGAAATTTCCGCATGGAACGGTAATATACCGGTCTGACTCAGCGCCGAATAGGCAAAGCCTCCTACCAATCCGGCGCCTAATGCCAGTGCCATGGCTTCCAGTTGAACTTTCTGCTCCAGCTCATCCAGTCCGGCAAGCAGTCTTTTGTTGGCGATCATCATTGCGATGCCCGCAATAATATTGAGCCCAACCATTGCGGCGGTTACCAGAGCCGCTCCCCCCCATAAGTAGCGATGGCCAAAATACACCAGAGCTAACGACAACAGCCAGACCAGAGTAAAACCGGCCAGTCGGCGGTGATTAAGCTGATTACGTTGCCGGCGGCTTAGTTCCTGAGAGTCAACCATATCAATTAAACCTTCCATAAAGTAAAACAAACTTTACTTAATGTAGTTTGAAAAAAGACAAATGTAAACAAAACTTGTCTTTTTTTGTTCAAATACGCTAAGCGCTCAGTGTGAACTATGAGAGTTGGTGTGCTTTCTTTGCCTCTTCAATATGCCGGGTTGACTGATAAATCGACTCACGTTCTTCAGTGCTGATCCGGTCACTGTAACGTTTTGGTTTAGCGAAGTAATAGCCTTGCAGGTAGTCCGCTCCCAGCTCGGTGAGCATTTCCGCCTCAGCTTCAGTTTCTATCCCCTCAGCAATCACTTCCGTACGATTTTTACGGGCTATCTGAATCAGGTGCTAAATAATATTTTGTTTATAAGCGTTTTCGTCGATGCCGCTGATTAGCTCCATATCAATTTTCAGGTAGTCCGGTCTCAACTGCTCCAGCAGATTTAAACCAGACCAGCCTGAGCCAATATCATCGAGCGCCACCCCAAATCCTGAGCTGCGGTAAAATGACAGTATCCCCTTTAAGTGGTTCATGTCATTTGCGCGGTGGGTTTCTACAATTTCAAACACCACATCTGCGGGCTTGAGACCCAGTTCATTGATAGCTGAAGCCGCAGCACGTAAGCAATAAGCCGGATCGTAAATACTTGAGGGGTTAAAATTAATGAACACCTTGCCCTTAAGTTTAGCCCGTGAGAAATACTCAACTGCCGAACGTCTGGCAGTAAGATCCAGCGCGAACAACAAGTTACTTTGCTCGGCCAGTGAGAACGCAAAGCCAGGCGGTATTAAGGAATCGTGAGCATCAAAGATACGGAACAGTGACTCATGGGCAAAGATCGACGGGTCTGCCACACCGCTGCCGGCCCTGACAATAGGTTGAAACCAGCTTTCATAAGTATGCTTGTTCATGGCTTCGGCCAGCCACTGGGCCTGATAGCGGCGGGTAAGCACCTCAGCTGTAGTCATTCGACTTATTTCTTCAATGTTAAGTTGTGATGGCTGGGCGGAAGTGGTTACCTTGGTACCGCCAAATTCAGGCCCGTCCAGACAACCATTGAGTTGATTGAGAAAGTTCCCCGTCTGGCTTTGCTCAACCTGCACCCGCAAACACCTATGCTCCACACTTTCCAGCGGATACTTCGCATACTCAGCCATTTTGGTGACTTTATTGATGGCTTCGCTGGTGGGTAAAAACAACCAAAAGTACGTAGTGGAATAAAAATACTCGTCAATCGACTCACACTCTGCACACCACATAAACTGCCTCATTATTTGATTGTGGTATGAGTACCGTAAAAGCGCCGCTACGGTTCACTTCGGTGTTGTGTTTTCCTCACATAAATGTGCAGGCTTCAGACTCATTAGCTGTTGATAACTCTGTTCGGCACTTTGAATGCAATAACATAGATATGGATCAGCAATTCACAATGCCTATCAAACCCTCCCTCAATTGCCGGAATAGGAGTATCAGGCAAGAGATAGCGCTTTTTGTGGCTATCAGGGGCAGCAACGGTTTGTGATAATGACCAGAAATCATGGCAATACCTGACCCTGCAGCAACAAAGAGAAGACTCAAAATGAAAAGCGTTATAACCGTATTACTGATTATCGCAGCCACACTCATTCTGGGTGGTTGTGTGGTCCTCAACCTGGCGCGGTTTGGCGCGACGCCGGACGCACAACAGCAGAAGGCATATTCGGGGTCAGCTAACTACAATGCCGGGGAACAAACTTTTCATAATCAGGTAACCACGCCGGTACTTAAAGAAGGCATCAGTACCTGGTCAGTGATGTGGGGTAACCTTACCTCATCGGCCGATAATCTGGCACCGCAAGGGGCGATACCGGTAAACAAAGTAGACTTTAAAAGCCTCCCCCGCGAGGAAAACCTGATCGTCTGGCTTGGCCACTCAGGCTTTTATCTGCAACTTAACGGCCAGCGCATTCTGGTAGATCCGGTCTTCAGCGACTACGCTTCGCCGTTCTCGTTTATGGTTAAAGCGTTTAAAGGAACAACCATCTTTACAGTGGACGATTTACCAGAGATTGATGTGCTGCTTATCTCTCATGACCACTATGACCACCTCGACTACAACACCACCGTAGCGCTGAAAAACAAGGTAAAAAAGGTGTTTGTTCCGCTGGGTATCGGCGCCCATTTTTCTCACTGGGACTACACACCAGAGCAGCTGCACGAAGCAGACTGGTATGACAGCCTGGAGTTAGACAATGACGTACAAATTCACCTGGTACCGGCCAGACACTATTCAGGACGCAGCCTGACCCGCAATCAGACCTTGTGGGGCGGATTTGTTATTACCAGCCCGCAATCTCGTCTATTGCTGGGCGGGGATTCAGGTTACGGCCCGCACTTTAAAGCCATTGGCGAACGCTTTGGTGGCTTCGATCTGGTGGCGCTTGATACCGGGCAATACGATCCACGCTGGCCTTATATTCACATGACCGCCAGTGAGTCAAAGCAGGCAGCGATAGATGTTAACGCCAGGGCATTGCTGCCCATTCACATTGGTCGCTTCGCGCTGGCACGCCATCCGTGGAAAGAACCCTTCCAAGAAATTCGGGCTCTCAGCGAAAACGCGCCTTACCAGCTACATACACCGCTGATTGGCCAGCCCATAAATCTGGCATCGCCGCCTGCCAGCAAGCCATGGTGGCAGAGCATTGACTAACGCTTAAGTCACTCAGGTTGTTAAACAGGCAGAGAGCAAAGCGGTTTATGTGTTGCTTGCTATCTGTGGATATAAGGTAAGAAAATTCACCAGGCAGAAGGAAACAGATGCGCCACAAATTGGCGCTATTCGTCCAAGCCGGTATTTATTAGTTGATCCCAAAAGGCCTGGGACTCGTTAACAGGGAAAACCCAACAGGCAAATACAATGTTTGGATTATTCAAAAAAGACCCGACCGCAAAACTTCGAAAGCAGCACTCGGCCCTGCTCGAGAAGGCCATGCATGCGCAGCGCAATGGCGATATAAAGACCTATTCAATGCTCACTGCTGATGCAGAAGCACTATGGCAAAAGATAGAGGAAACTGAGAAATCGCAATAAACCTCTTATTCGGCCAGATAGCATCATTAAGAATATTGTCTTTAAGAGACCTTTGCTTTTTATCTAACCGGCTGTGGTAAATCGAAGAAAGAATAAGACTTGCGCCCTTCTTCAGTGTTGTCATCGGCCCTGGCAGACATAACAAACTGGAAGAATCATCATGGATGAGGATTCAGTCGATGCGGCACAAGGATGTGCCGTCATTGACGGTCTAGTTTGTTCTGTCAGGTCCGATGATGTTGTTCACTGTTAAGGGCTGCGGGGAGTCCAGAGTGGTTCACGGTCACCGGGTCGCACAACACCCTTTGGTCGCAGTCGGCGACTCCGACAAAAATGTTCAGATATCTTCCGTTACGAATCGCCGACACCACTGGCAAAATCATCTTGTAGAATTTACTTTTTTAGGTGATTAAGAACTGAAAGTAAAAGGGCACACCAAAGTGTGCCCGCATTGCTGTTTTTACGGAGAACAAGCAATAAAAACTATTCCTTGAGGGATTGTGCGTAGTCTTTCGCCTGTTGTAACAGGCGCAGCACGTTATTCCCCCAGATATCAGCTAAATCTTCTTCGGTATAGCCCTCTGCCAGTAAGCGCTCGGTAATTTTAGGCAGTGCGGCCACATCCATCATGGTTTCGACACCACCACCGCCATCCCAGTCGGCGCCGACACCGGTATGCTTTGGTCCGGCGACTTCAAGAATATGAAGGAAATGCTCCATATAATCCTCAAAGGTTGCTCTGACCGCGGGGTGTTCCATATCGATCTGTTTGCGTTTTGCTTTAAGCGCTGCAATTTCGGCTTCGCTCATTTGGGCAATGTTACCCATTTGCCGGAATAATTTGCCGTAGGCTTTTCCACGCTCCGGATCCTGAGGTAATTCCTTCAGGTAAGAGCTATAGGCATTTACATGAATAACGCCACCGCTCTCCACCAGCTTCTTAAGCAGGCTGTCATTCACATTGCGAGGGTGGTCATAGATCGTTTTGGTGCCGGAATGCGATAGGATCACCGGAGTTTTGGATAACTCAATCATGTCTTCCAACAGATCATCGTGGGCATGGGAGCCATCCAGAATAATGCCCAGCTCATTGGCCTTTTTCACCAGCTCTTTACCCAGCGGCGACAGGCCGCCGTACTGCTGTCCATCGGGGTCAGTTGAGCTGTCACCAAACTGATTATTTTTAAAGTGGACTGGTCCCACCATGCGCAGACCCATTTTATAAAAGGTGTCCAGCAAACTCAGGTCTTCCCCCAGCGGGTATGCATTTTCCATGCTGACATAGACAATCTTCTTGCCTTGCTCAGCAATCGCTTTAGCGTCTTCCGGTTCGGTTGCCAGCGCAAACGTATCAGGGTTAGCCGCTACCATTTTATGGATCGCCATAGCGCGCAGTAACGCGGTATCACGGGACGACTTAAATCCTGCTTCGGTTACCGGCCCCTGCGGCGTGTAAATCACCCAAAAGCCACCATCCAGACCACCGCTATTCATCCGCGGCACATCCACCTGGGAGAAATCGTCGGCAAAAGTGTGCGAATGCATTATGTCGAAGCCCGGTTGCACGAGTAGCGCAGGCGTATCGAGATGCGTGTCCATAACCACCAGCGAATCATGCAGTTTAGCCGCATCGGCCATGGCGAAAGCCGGGCTGCATGAAGCAGCCACAGCTAACGCGCACAATGTTTGTTTAATTTTTATCTTCATTAAAAGTCTACCGTCAGGGTTGCCTGGAAGGTACGCGGGCTAAGCGGGCGACCAAACGTCGAACCGGTAAAACCAAAAGACATCACTTCTTTATCGAACACATTGTCGATGTTGAAGCGAAGACGCATATTTTCAGGCATGCCAAAGTTGTTAGGACCACCGATATCGACATAGGCCTGTGCTACCAGGTAGCTGTCCAGTTCAATAGATTCGGCGAAGTCGGTGTAGCGCTTACCGGTATATTTAGCCGAGAAGTTGGCTACCAGCCATTCTGTCGGCTCGTAGGTAACGCCACCAGTCATCAGCCATTCCGGGCTGTCTGGTAACTGACTGCCAGCAGGGTTACTGCCAAATCCATCCACCAGCTCAGCTTTTTTATAAGATAAGTTGGCATTAAAGTAGAGCTCGCGATCAAAGACTTCTGGCTGGAACACACCGCTTAGTTCAACCCCGTAGGCCTTGGAGGCGCCTGCATTCACGTAGAATGCTTCAGGCTGACCGGTGGCGGGATTCATTACACTGCTGGCAATTAAGCGGTTGTCGAAGCGGGTATAAAATAAGGCTATCGCTCCGTTATAAGTTTCGCGGTTGGTTCTGAAACCGAACTCATAGTTATCGGCTTCTTCCCCTTTAGGATCCGGGGCATCAAAGCCAACAGCGTTATCGAAGATATCGTCGGTACCGGCCGGTAATGCATAGTTTTGTGCGAATGAGGCGAAGATCTGATCGCTATCATTTAACCGGTAAACCGCGCCCACCATGGGTAAGAAGTTGTCGCTGTATTCAGCTTCAACCGACTGTGGGCCATAACCCGGCTGACTGTCAATTTCGTAATCCGCGTAATCACGGTAGCCATCCAGTGAGTAATCGATAGACAAAGACTTAAAGCCCACTTCCAGCATCAGATTGTCATCCATCATGCTGAAGTTGTCTTTTACGTAAAGCTGGGTGGTATCGCGCACTGCGGTGTAATTACGACGGTAATAAGCCACCTCATCCATAATTACATCACCGTCGGCGCTGCCGCCGGTTTTATTCAGGCGTGCCTGGGTACGGTTGTAGGTATCGTCTTCAATCCAGCCACCGAACTCAATTTTATGGTCGCCCATAAACCAGGTCAGGCCGGCAACTAAACCTTCACGTTCTCCGCCCACCGTGGATAAACCATACTGCACACCGCGTGGATGCACCACATCCAGTCCTGCTGCCACTTGCCGTTTATAAATACTCAACGTATTTTCATAAGTGTCTGGTGACACACCATAGCCGTTTTTGTCTTCATAATATGCGGTAACATCCAGCTTTATATCTTCGGTAAAATAGGTACCAAAACCCAATGAGTAGAGTTTATCGTCGCGGATATTGATGCGATCTTCGTAATAAAGGGTACAACTATCCTTGCCAGTTGAACCAGTAAATACCGGTATAAAATCCTCGTCATTGATCGTCCCATCACCATTAAAGTCATACACGCCAGGCTTGGGCTCAACACAGCCTTCAGGAATACTGCTCAAATAGCTGTAGTAGTAATCGTCAGCAAATTGAGACGCTGGTGCAGACGGTGAATCGTAGTCAAAGAAATCATTGGCAACATAGGTGGCACGGATGTAGCTGTCACCGAACTCATACAAGGCTTTAGCTTCGATATGTTCCCGGTCAATCGTACCGGGGCCACGCCACAGGTCGCTGTCAGTTTTAGAGCGACTGACATACGCTCTGAAACCGTCGATATCGCCGGTTTCCAGTTTTACGAAGGTCCGTTGTAAGTCGAAATCACCCACAGTGACGGCCACCATGCCACCCATGTCTTCAGATGGACGAACGGTGCTGTAAGACGCAATAGGGCCCAGTGAAGCATAAGTTGGTGCCGAAACATCGCCGGCACCCGGTGAAGCGATAACGGCGCCAAGGTTTTCATTGTCGACATATCGGAAAATAGGACTCCCACCAAAAGCGTCTGAACGTCCCATGGGAATGCCATCCAGTACAAAACCCATCTGACTTAACTGGAAAGCCCGAACCTGTACCGAGTTACCAAATTCATAAAGACCCAGCGCGCCATCAGTTTGTACGTTAAATCCTGGCAAATTTTCCAACATCTTGAGACCTGAAATGCCTGACGGAGCAGAAAGAAGCTCATCGCGGGTAACGGCCAGGGTGTTGGTCGCTTCATCGGTACCTATGGCGATGTCGGTTTGTGAAATACGACGGCCGACGACAACGATTTTCTCTTCTTTTTGTGCTTCGGCTTCGTCACTGGTTTGGGCAGCTGCCTGGGAACCAATCAGTAGCTGGCCAATAACACCAGCCAGTAGGGAAAGTGAAAAGGTTTTGCTTGTGTATTTATGTGCCATATCGTTATTTTCTCAGTCTTGTTTCAGGGAGTTTGAATTCGAGACCGTGTTGTTGTTCTGCGCCCTTCCGTAGACGGTATTCACACAAGCGTTTCAAACCCTGTACCAATTCACTGATTCGACGGCTGTTTTGGGATAAATAACCAGCAGCAACCGACAGTCTGCATAAAAGATATCGTATACAGTATCTTTAATACAATTACTTAACAATCTATTCCTGAGTAATAATCAGCGCTGCACATTTTTTGTGATGAAAAGCTGACCAATTGCACCACTTTAGACAAAAGCATTAGAAGATATAATCCGTTATCTATTACACAAAATTCACGTATAGTAATACTCATAATTGTTACCGAATTCGTTTAAGGGGGTCAGAATGAGCAGCACAAAACGGATGTCCACCGGCCTTAAGGTGTTTGCCTGGCTGATGGTGCTTTGGAATGGTATTGGCGTGGCGGCATTTTTCAGTCAACTCATGATGACGCCGGAGATGATTGCTCAGCTTCCTGAGGCGCAACAGGCAGCCTATCGGGACATCCCGGTGTGGTCTTACAGCGCTTACGCCCTGGCCGTTTTTGGCGGCTTAACAGGCAGTATCTTACTGGCTCTGGGCAAAAAGCTGGCTTTCCCTGTGTTGGTGATCTCCCTCGCCGGGGTAATTGTGCAGCAGTATTATAATTTTGTGGTCATTGATGCCATCAGCATCATGGGCTGGGGCATTGTAGTAATGCCTGTTATCGTAACTTCCATCGCGTTATTACTGGTACTAATCAGCCAGCGCGGTGTTCGCGCAGGCTGGTTACACTAAAACAAATAGAGAGTTTCATGCAGTATTCTGACCGCGCCATGGCCATCACTCCATTCTATGCAATGGCCTTCGGCGAAAAAGCCACGGCGCTTGAGCACGCCGGGCACAACGTTATTCGTTTAAACATTGGCGAGCCTGACTTTGGCGCACCGCCAGCGGTTCAGCAAGCCATGCAACAGGCCGTTGCAGAGAATCAGTTACCCTACACCGGGGCACTGGGCGACTACCGTCTGCGTGAAGCCATTGCAGGCTTTTACCAGACCATGCACGGGCTGCAGATCGATCCGCAACGGGTAGTGGTAACCGCCGGTGCGTCAGCGGCGCTGTTACTGGTGTGCGCCGCACTGGTTAATCCGGGTGATGAAGTGATGGTGGGCGATCCCTCCTACCCTTGCAATCGCCAGTTTGTTACCACATTCGGCGGCAAGGTTAATCTGGTCCCAACTGCTGCTGCCGACAGATTCCAGTTAACGCCTGCATTGGTAGAACAACACTGGCAGGAGACAACCCGGGCGCTGATGGTTGCCACACCATCCAATCCCACCGGTACAGCGGTATCTGCTGACGACCTTGCCAAAATGTGCGAGTTTGCCAAAGCCCGCGGCGCGTGGCGGATAATCGATGAAATCTACCTAAACCTGAGTGACGATACCAACGGCTCGCCGCAATCGGCGCTGTCGTTTGATAACGACGCGATAATTATCAACAGTTTTTCAAAATACTTTGGCATGACCGGCTGGCGGTTAGGCTGGATGATTGTACCGGACGACATGGTGGCGGTTATCGAGCGACTGGCGCAAAACTTATATATTTGCCCCTCCACACCGGCCCAGCTTGCGGCTTTAGCCTGCTTTACACCACCCACCCTGGCGCTTTGTGAGCAACGGCGGCAGTCCTTACTGTCACGGCGCAAAATCGTTCTGCAAGGCCTGGCTGACGCGGGCCTCAGGGTTCCGGTTGAGCCTGACGGCGCGTTTTACGTTTATATTGACGTTAGCCAGACCGGCATGTCTGCCATGGAGTTTTGTGACCGCTTACTCAGTGCGGCTCATGTGGCCATGACACCGGGCAATGATTTTGGTGTTGTCGGTGGCGACCAGTTTGTCAGGCTGTCTTATGCCACGTCGGAAGCGCAGTTGCATGAAGGTCTGGCGAGGATCAAAGCATTTACCGACAGATTGAAACAACGCTGATCAACAGAAGTGATTGAAATAAGCCCCGCATCAAGGTCTACTTATAACCAAAGCAATTATAATTAACCACTATCCAGGGGCTTACACCATGAAACGACTCTTTTTACTCAGTGCGGTGGCGCTTACGCTGACCGCCTGTTCCGAAGCACCACAAACCAGTACTGCTTCACAACCTGCCACCACAGCCGAAAGCGCCCAGCTTAGCGAATCCGAGCGGTTGAATGCCTGGTTTGAAGAAAAATACGAGCAACAGCTGCAGTTTTCCCCGCTGATGATGACCCGCCTTGGCCGTAAGGATCTCTACGACCAGATTGATGACATGTCGGAACAAGGCCAGGATAAACGTCTGCAATGGATGGCGGCCACCGTTGACGAACTCAAAGCCAATTTTGATTACAGCAAGTTAGATGAAGACACTAAAATATCCTACGACATCTGGATGTTTCAGTTTGAACAGGCCAAAAAGCAGGCTGAATTTCGCCGCCATAATTACGTACTCACGCAAATGAATGGCATGCAGTCCATGCTGCCAACTCTGCTGATTAATTATCATAAAGTCGCCGAAACCTCAGACATGGAAGCCTATATTTCCAGACTGGAAGGCGTTGGCCGGGCGGTTGAACAATTAACCAGCCGGGTTGCCATCAATGCAGACGAGGGCGTTAAAGCGCCGTACTTTGCTTACGAAGGCGTTATCAAACAAAGCAAAGCGATTATCTCAGGCAAGCCTTTTGACCCCGACAGTGACCAGGATTCTTCATTGCTGGCAGACGTAAAAACCAAGGTGGCAGCGCTTAAGGAAAGCGGCGAGATCACTGCCGAACAGGCAGCAACCTTTATTGAAGAAGCCGAGACCGCACTGCTCGATAAAGTCATGCCAGCTTATGGCAAGCTGATTAGCTGGTTCGAAAATGACCTGCCGAACATTTCCCGAGAAGCAACAGGCGCATCTGCACTGCCGCAGGGCGAAGCTTATTACAACTCTGCGCTGGCCTTACGTACCACTACCGATTTAACCGCCGATGAAATTCATAAGATTGGTTTGAACGAAGTAGACCGCATTCTGGCTGAGATGGAAAAAATTAAGCAGGCAGAAGGCTTCGACGGCACCTTAAAAGAATTCTTTGCCTACATAAAATCGGATAACACCGATGAACGTTTTTATTATCCTAACACCGACGAGGGACGCCAGGCTTACCTCGACGACGCAACCGCCTTCCTGGATAACATAGCCGGTAAATTACCGGAATTCTTCGGAATCCTGCCCAAAGCCGATTTAGTTGTAAAGCGGGTAGAACCTTATCGTGAACAGGCTGGCGCTCCGCAGCACTACTTTGCCGGCTCGCCGGATGGCAGCACACCGGGTGTGTACTATGCTCACCTGATAGACATGACCACCATGCCTAAGAACGAAATGGAGGCAATCGCCTACCACGAAGGCAACCCCGGCCATCATATGCAAATTTCCATTGCTCAGGAACTGGAAGGTGTACCTAAATTCAGAACCACGTCGTTCTTTAACAGTTATGTTGAAGGCTGGGCGTTGTATGCAGAGCTGGTGGCTAAGGAAATGGGCGGCTACCAGAATCCTATGTCTGATTTTGGCCGCTTAGTCTCTGAAATGTGGCGCGCTATCCGTTTGGTGGTAGACACCGGCATTCATGCCAAAGGCTGGACAGAAGAACAGGCTAATCAGTTCTTCAGAGATAACTCGCCCATTTCTGATGGTGCGATAAAAACCGAAGTGCAGCGCTATTTTGTGTGGCCGGGTCAGGCGACTTCCTACAAAATCGGCATGCTGAAAATTCTTGAACTACGAGAGAAAGCCGAGACCGAGCTGGGCGATAAGTTTGATATCCGCGCCTTCCACGATGTGATCCTCGGCAGTGGCGCGGTGCCTCTGACCATTTTAGAACGCATGGTAGATAACTGGATTGCTGAGGAAAAAGCCGCTTAGTTCATCACCACCGTAACAAAGCCGGCATATTCGCCGGCTTTTTTGATGATGTCGCTTAATTAGCAGAATATTAAGACCACGAGCTTGTACGCCACCAACAATTGCGGGCAAGGTGGTATAAAATATTCAAAATACAACAACATGAAAATTTCACAGCAGGATCTAGATATTTGTTGTGGGCCTGAAGCCTTTGTCTCGCAAACGGATATCCAACCCGTAACACAACCCATTCACCAGACTTCGCTGTTCTCCTACAGCAAGTTTGAAAACCTCTGCGCCGCGCTGGTCAATGAATACAGCACACCGGTTTATACACGTGGGCGAAATCCAACAATGACCAGTGTGGAAAAGAAACTGGCTGCCCTTGAGCGGGGCGAAGCATGCAAACTGTTTGCTTCCGGCATGGGCGCTATTAGTGCGGCGATTACAGACTGGTATACACTAAACCGGGCTTCCAGGTTATTCGCGCTGTAAGCAGCAGAGGCTTCGATACTGGTCACTTTTTCAGGTTTAAGATCGCCCGCCACCACTGAAATATCTTCGCCATCGTAAAGGTACTCATCGATAGTAAAACCATCGCCAATTTCTTTGCCTCTGGCGGCCTGAGCAAACCCAAGGCCAAGCGTCCAGGCATCAGATAACTGATAGGATAAGCCGGCATTCAGGCTAATTTCGTTGTCATCCAGACCTGCGGCAGCAACACCTGACGCCAGTGAACACACAGCACCAGCTAATACTAAATTTTTCAAGGGAATGTACTTCTGACTCTACGACTTGGAAATAAGAAGCATTCTCATCTTCCTATCCAACAAAGGACAGTACTTTTACAACTGTTACATTCTGTGCACCAAACCATTAAGTGAAAAGGAAATCGTTAACCTCTAGCGTAACTAATCCGCCCATAAGCTTTTAACGGGGCGTTTGAGTACCACTTACTCTGTATGCCTGAATCGCCAGACCTTCACATACAGAGTTAAAAGCGTCATTTTCGAGCAGTGGTAACCCTGCCAGTAGCCCAGTGGACAGTGTGTCGCGCAGAACAGGAGACAAACTCATGCCACCGGTGATCATAACCACCTCTGGCTCAATATCAGTTTGAGCCAGACACTCTTTTATTAGACGAATCACCTTACTTAGCCAGGATTGCATTGACTGAGCTAACATCTGATTGTCGATACTAATGCTGAAGTCTGGCTCTATGTACGACAAAGGCAAAGTAATTTGTGCTTTCGACGACAATAACTCCTTCGCCATTCGCGCTGAGTTCACTACTCTGGCCGAAAGCTTCTCTTCCTGAATAATCAGCAGTCGCTCAAGCCGTTTAGGCTCTTTAACAATCGACATGGTTTGCATGATTTCCAGCCCGTATTCGTCTGAAAAGAACCGGGTGAGCTTGGGAATATCATCTACGGCGCACATATCAGAAAAATAAGTGGGCGGCACAGGCAGCCCGTTCTGCATCGACAGGTCTTGCCCCAAATGCGGCGCAATGGCTTTTAGCACCAGATTTTTATCACACTCCATTCCGCCCAAACGCTTGCCTGTTACACCTAGTACCGGCTTGTTGTGTTGTTCTGGCTGCGCTGACTCTGAGCCTAATCGGATACAGCAAATATCCGTTGTCCCGCCACCCACATCCACCACCAGCGTAGTGGTTTCTTTTGCTAACGTACGCTCAATTTTGTAGGCCGCGGCGATGGGCTCTTCAAGGAAACTAACGTTGTTAAACCCGGCCAACGCTGCAGCTTGTTGCATGATATTTATCGCTTGCACATTGCCGGTCTCTCCGCGTGTTCCGTGGAATTTAACCGGCCTGCCAATTACCGCCGTATCGACTGCTTGCTGAAGTTGTGTTTCTGCACACTGGCGAAAATAACCAAGCTGCTTGGCAATCATTCCAACAAACGCTTCCTGCTGTTGGGCGTCTAAGCTCGCGCCCAGAAAGTTCTTTGGTGAATAGATTAATCGGCCCTTCTCCGGTGTGGCCAGAAAACGTCTGAAGCCTTCTTCACCAAAGGCAAAAGTACCGGTTTCCACTAACTGCTTAAGCGACAAATTCTGAACGGTGAGATCTTTCAGCAGTAATTGAATTGCGCGCTTTTGTAACCCAGGGCGGTCGTGAAACTGACCGCGCAGGCTTTCTATTCTGTCGCTATAGACCTGTTGCTCGTTAGGATCCTTAGCTTCATAAAAACGCTGCTTTTCTTTTTCGATTTGCTCACCGATAACTCGCTGTAGCTGCGCCACTTTGGCTTCGACAATCTCATCGGGCGGCGTGGGCAATTCGTCCGGGTAATAAATAAAAATCGACGAGCGAATTTTATTCCCGTCTTTTACCTGAGGATCGAGTTTTACGTGAGAGTGATGATTACCGTCAAAAAATACCACTTCTGAATTGGATGTACCGTAATCAATACCTATTGCCGCCATGCTTTGCCTGTATTACTGAGAATAACGTTTTGCTCTATCGATAATGCGAGCTTGTACATACTCATTATCGTCGGGGATCATGACGGACTGATAATAAAGTGCAATCCATTTTTCTGCATTTTTGCTCAGTAAAAGCCTGTTTTTTTTATGTTAATAATAAAAGCGAGCCCATTGGCTAATATAGTTGGTCATCGGCCTGAGATTGAGACTCACGGTTACCGGCAGGCGACACGCGCGTGTCCCGTTTGCTGAGAAATTTCTAACGCCGGGATCAAAAAAGCCCTCGCATTTCTGCAAGGGCTTGGATGATGGTGCCTCGACCCGGGATCGAACCAGGGACACGCGGATTTTCAATAGACAGCTTAGCCATAAAAATGATATAAATCAAAAACCTAATTAAAACATAAAATAGCTTTGCAAATTCTTTGCAAATCAACATATAACCTGTTCTACTAGCAGCATGGCTAAACAGATTGCTAGACATGACATAAACGACACGCTGTACATCTTCAAACAAGATAACAGCGAACGTTGGTATGCGCGATTTGTACTGTTCAATACGTGGTACTGCAAATCAACTAAAAAGAAAGATAAAGATGAAGCCATCGCTATGGCACATCGAATATTTCTCGACCACGAAATCCGAATCGAAACCAATACGCTAGTTCAAAGCAAAAGATTCCGGTATGTAGCGGAAAGAGTTATTGAAAAACTTGAACGAGAGCTTAATGTCACCTCTCCTGAAAAACCCAAGGAACGAATCCCTGAGACCTTGATTGACTTTATAGAGAGCCAGGAAGGGAACAAAAATACCGAAAAGAAATTTCGTCATGACTACTCCCTAGCTCTCCGCAAATATCACATCCCCTACTTTGACAGAACATACGTTACATCGATAGACCAAGACGCCATTAAAAAATTTGATGAGTGGCGTATTAAACAATTCGGCAGAACACCGGCTTCATCAACGTTAAAGACCCATAATGCTGCGCTTAACTTAGTGTTTAAAGAAGCTATTGAACACAAGTGGATGATACCGATACAAGTGCCAGTATTGTCGTCGAAAGGTAAATCTGGAACACGCCGAGCCGCATTCTCAGAAGAAGAGTATGACGCTGTAATTGATGGTATTTACGAAAGTGAACGTTACGCTCACACCGAGAAGACAAGGCAAATCAGAGAGCTACTTTATGATTACTGTGAGATTGCAGTAAATACCGGCATCCGTCCGGGCACAGAGATGGAAAGCATCACCTGGGGTGATATAGTGCGTATTCTGATGTTCTCGATCGCTGATTCTGGCTAGCCCGATCAACTCTATTCCGGTCATTCGATCACAGACTTTTTCTTCACCACCCGATCAGTC
>MDTF01004976.1_pt1 | contig 34863 bp, 4 predicted proteins | sample 811191 | NCBI WGS metagenome assembly MDTF01 (sample SAMN05326649, study PRJNA326480) | marine metagenome | isolation source: seawater | place: Southern Ocean | collected 2011 | reverse complement strand
TAACAATGGAATTGATTTCTCTTCGGAGAACGGTATGTTTGAATTTGTTGTAGTAACAAGAATTGTAAAGATTACTCCAAGAACTGGACCAACATTGGGTGGCACTAAATTGTTTGTTGCGGTCGATGCTCTTTCTGCATCACACATAAACAGTGGAATCTTTTGTCGTTTCGACAACAAATATTTGGTAGAAGCAAGTATGGTCATAGAAGCTACTAACAGTGATAATTCTCACCAAGTAGTTTGTTTTTCACCTGCTCAACCTGTAGGACTGGTTTCTGTGGAACTGTTTGTGGCTGGAAATGATATTACAAGTTCGGACTCGAAATTTTTAGTGTATAATGCTCCTGTTATGACAATTGTAAGACCCTCGGCAGTCAAAGCAGAAGGAGGTTCAACAATTACAATTCATGGAACCAATTTTGGAAATACCGAGTCTGTTTTTTGTAGGTTTGGAGGCACTGAAACAGTAAGAGCAACCTGGTTAGCAGATACGTTGCTTGAATGTATTGCACCTGAAAGACACCCTGGTCTCGTTCAAGTGGATGTCACTCTGAATGGAGTTGATTACACGAACAGTGAACAAATGATTTCTTATGTAACAGATACTACTATTGCTCAAGCTGCACCTTTAAAAGGAACAATGTTGGGTGGAACAGTAGTTAATATCGTTGGTAGTGGACTTATATCTCCTGGATCGAAGTCTGTACCAGTATGTCTGTTCGGAAATATTCGTGTCGAAGCACATACATATAATGCAACACATGCCAGTTGCAAATCTCCAGTGTTGCCAGCTAATATGGCTTCCACTTTATCAACATCGCTTGCTGTTCCTTTCAAAGTAATTAATTCTGATTTACTTAAAACAGCAACAGATTACTCCAAATCCATCAATGGAAACATCGTAGTAGGGGAAGAAAACACTCCATGGAAGTTTGTATACGTGCCAGAAATTAGTGTCACATCCGTGGCACCATTGTTTGGACTTCGTACTGGTAAAACTTTATTAACTATTTCTGGAGCAGGTATTCCAATCTCTGCTAATAATGTTGTTTCTTGTATATTTGAAATCACTGGACTTGCTCCAATTGCTACAGAAACAATTGATAGTCATAGTACAAATGTTTCCTGTATGGCACCAATGGTATCAGAATCAGCCATTGCAACTGTTCGACTTGCGGTAGATTCAGTGATCACATTGTCATCTGTGCAATTCACATTACATGGACCACTTGAAATTACTGGATTTACTCCTACACTTGGAACTGAAAGTGGTGACACCGTTTTGACTCTTTCACTTGATCGTGAAAGTGGCGTTGCTTCGTTCATTCCATTGCTCTGTGTATTTGGTGACAAACAACAAGACATTACTCCAGCACGTTACATTGGACCAGCCAATGTGCAATGTACAACACCTTCTCATCTACCGGGAGCTGTCAAATTGGTTCTTCAAACGGCTGGTATAAACGCAGCTGTAAGTAATCCTGTTGATTATACATATCATGAAACAATTACGATTGCATCTCTTTTACCATTAGAAGCAGTCGGCAATGGTGGTACCATGATTAATATTCGTGGCACTAATTTTCTCAATGTTTCAACATTGGTATGTCGATTTGGTGATGTTGCAATTGTGCCGGCTACTTTAATTAGTTCGTCACACATACAATGTACTAGTCCAGCTATGAATGATGCGTTAATTATCAATATGATTCATGGTCAAGCTACCACGGTTAACGTTTACGTCAGTGCAAACGGAGTGCAATGGACAGAACAAGCACCATTACCATTAACATTTCTTAGTGGTGTATCACAACTTATAGCACTTTCGCCATCAAAAGGACCATCTACCGGTGGTACAACAGTCAGAGTTACTGGTTCCGGTTTCAATAAACAAGTCAGCAGTATGCCTCAAGCTTCGTTGTTGCTTCGTTGTCGGTTTGAAGGTTTAGTAGAAGTACCGGCAACAAAAATGTCAGACAATGAAATTCAATGCATATCACCACCACCTACATCAGCGTTTGTGTCAGGTACTACGTTATCATCGAATGTTGAAATTACGTTCAATGGTGTTGATTTTACCAGTAGTGGGTTATCTTTTGTTTATTACAGTACACCTGAAATTCAATCAATTGTTCCTCATCTTGGAAGTGAACAAGGTGGTACACGAGTTCGTTTCCTTGGTTTACGTTTCCCAAAAAATCACAGAAGTGGGGATGTTGTCTGTAAATTTGGAGATTTAACAGGAACAGGACATGTCTGGATTTCTAGTACAACATTTGAATGTGTTGCTCCTTCTCATAATCCTGGCAAAGTTGTTGTATCTCTTTCGTTTAACGGTGGTGCAGATTTTACTACTGCATCGACTGGTGTTGTAAGTTTCGAATATCAAATGGCAGCTAGAATCTCTAATGTTGTCCCAACCTACGGATCACAACAAGGAGGAACAATCGTTGAATTGACTGGTCAAAATTTTATGGCCATTGGTCAGCAGAAGAATTTGTTTTGTAAATATGGTGTTTCGCTTACTACAGCAACTCTGGTCAATGATACTGCCATTACTTGTCTTACACCACCACACAATACAATTGATTCAGTGACATTACAAGTTGTTACGGAAGACGGAGATTTCATATGGTCAGATGCAAACTTGATGTTTGAATTTGTTCCAAGACTTGTTGTCAATCATGTCAGTCCAAGCTGGGGAGCATCTGGAAGCAATACGTTACTTACAATAAGATGTTCAGGTGCTCAAAACGTCACTTCTAGTGCGTGTTTGTTTCGATCCATTGGAGCCGCATTGAATCCAATCATTGTACCAGCAGTATTCATTTCAACGGTGCGAATTGCATGTGAAACACCTTCCACTTTGAAAGAACCAGGTCGTTATTCTGTAGAGATATCAAACAATGGTATAGAGTTTAGTGGCAATGGTGTTCAATTCGAAGTCACTGAGTTAGTTTTGTTAGATCGATTAGTACCTACAACAGGAGTACCGGATGGTGGTACACAAGTACAAATTATGGGCTCAGGATTCATTAATAGTCCAACTCTTGGTTGCAAATTTAGCGAAAGTTCTTTTGTACCTGCTGTTTTCAAAAGTACATATCACATTTCGTGTACTGCACCAGCCGGGATTCCAGGTGTGTTGGCTGGTGTCAGTGTTACATTGAATGGTATGGATTACTCTGCGACTTTGGATTTTGAATATCTAGTTGTATCTAGATTAGCTAACATTAATCCAAGTGATATCAGTGCACAAAAAAGTGATACTACGATAACTTTGACTGGAACTTCATTTCATAATCGTACTGGTCTCAAATGTAATTTTGTTGATAGCAATAGTTTGGACAGCCATGTGGTTTCACGTGCTGTTTTTATCAATGATACCGCTATTGAGTGTGATAGTCCGTTGTTTGCATCGTTTGCAACAAGTGTAGGAGAAGCATCTGCTTTCACTTCATATGTTTCAATCACTCACAATGGGCAAGATTATTCCAATTCAGTAAATATATCAATATCAAGACTTCCAAAAGTGACATCTGTGACACCATCGGGAGCATATGCAGGAGCTGTTGTGCCTGTAAATGTTACAGGTGCACATTTTCGTGACAGCAAATCTCTATCATGTGGTATGGCAACACTGTCTAAACAAATTATTAACTTTGATACTATTTTTGTTACATCAAATTTGATCACATGCAATGTTTTTATTCCAGCAAAAACTCCATCGCAAAGTAAATTGAAATTGGTAGTTACTAATAATGGACATGACTATTCTAAAACAGGGCCAGCTTTTTATCTAAAAGAAGCACCACGAGTGAGTCTCATTGAACCAACGCTTGGGCCAGTCACAGGGGCCACTCGTGTTCATATTACGGGTAGTGGTTTTCCGGCACGTGGAATTGCTTGCCGTTTCGCTGGACTTCCAGACGTTGTGGCAGAACGTGTGAACAATGCAAATACAAGTGTAGTGACTTGTTTGACTCCTGTTTTTGAAAGACCTGGATCTGTACAATTTGATCTTATTGTCGATGGCAATCCTGTTGTACCGTTGCATACACAATTGACATTTATGGTAATTGCAGAACTTACCATTTCTAGTATGCTTCCAAAGTCAGGTATGGTTACTGGTGGTTCCAAAGTTCATTTCTATGGAACTGGTTTTCGTGATCTTGCCACTATTTTATGTTCATTTGGCGATGTTTTGGTGACTGCAGAATACGTATCTGCCCATGAAATCGTATGTATTACACCACCTCACAATGCAGAAGCAGTCCTTGTCAGTGTCACTCAAAATGGTGTAGATTTTCACAGAGTAGTATCAGATGAATTTATTTATTTGGCAGTACCAATTGTCACTGGAGTTGCACCCAGAACAAGTCCTCCTCAAGGTGGTGTTAATCTTCTTGTCTCGGGTCTTCATTTTGTTGCCAACAGTGAACGATCTCGAGAACATTTAATGTGTTGTTTTGATGGTGCTCCGATGACAAATGCAACACTTGTGTCCGCTTCTACTGTTCGATGTGATGCTGCACCACATAACATTGGAACTTCCAACTCTGTATCTCTTTCCGTCACGGTTGACGGAAAGTATTGCTCTGGTTCATCCGTTCAACTTCTGTATCGTAGTGATCCCGTCATCTATTCCATTTCTCCAACAGTGGGCACTGAAAGTGGAGGTACTGTTATAACTGTTGCAGGCAAAGGATTTGGCTTTGGATTTGAATCGTTCAATGATAAAGATAATTCACGTCAACACTTGCGTTGTCATTTTGGTGAAAGTGGATCTGTTACTTTGGCTACCAAAGGTGTTGCTGCTACTGTACTGAGTGATACTGTTATACAGTGCACAACCCCCTCCAGTAGTGCAACCAAAGTTGGTGGAGGTGTTGGTGCAGTCAATCTCTTTGTAAGTTCTGCTGGAAGCATTGTCGTTACAGGTAATCAAGTTGCATTTACTTATGTACCACAGGCTTTCGTCACATCGTACACGCCAGATGGAGGTCCAAGATCAGGAGCAACATTAGTTCAAATTTCTGGTTCAAATGTTGGTGGTGCAAAATTCTGCCGTTTTGGTACAAAAGATGTAGCAGCAACGATTCTGAATGTAAATTTGATCTCTTGTACAGCTCCTACCAATGAAGCAGCGATTGTTCTCTTATCTCTGTTTGGTGAAGATAATCAAGATCAAGTGGTTGTTGGTAATTATTCATACTCACAAAGAGTGACAGTAACTTCAATTTTCCCTAATCGTGGTCCTGTTCAAGGTGGTACTCGTGTAATTGTAAAAGGTACCAATTTTGTAGATAGAAGAAGTATATTATGTAGATTTGGAACATCTACTTCATTTGCTCGTTTTGTTAGTGCTAAAAAACTTGAATGTACAACACCATTTGCTCCAAATGCGTCAAGTGTAGGCGTTCAAACTGTCACATTTTCATTAAGTGAATACGGTGACAGTCAATTCCAAGACTTTACAGATCTTGCATTTACCTATTATCAACATCCTATGTTGTCAAAAGTTACACCTCGGCGTGTTCATGAAAACACTAAAAACATCATTCGTATTCAAGGAAGCAATTTTATTGTATTGGGAGCAGGAAAAGAACAATCTACACTTCAAACAGCATTGCGATGTATTTCAAGTGGAAATGTAGCGACCAAAGCAGTTTGGTTGAGTAATGATATTATAGAATGTAGTATCAGTGTAGGTTCACCAGGAGAGAATGTTGATGTTGCGGTATCTATGAATAATGGATTAGATTGGACTTCATCTAGTGTTTCTTTGGAAGTACTTCCATCGTTGTCTGTACAAAAACTCAGTCCGTCTACTGGCTATATTGGTGCACAATCCAGCGTCTCAGTACATGGATCTGGATTTGAAAATACAACAGAATTGGCATGTTATTTTGGTGTTGAACCAGCTGATTGGTTATTGTTTGTATCTCGGACTCAAGTCATCTGTGGTGTTCCTCGTATTCATATAGCAACAATTGAACATGTAACAGTCACTGTTGATGGTTCGGTCTATTCTACTACAAGTTCCAATACAGCCTTTCATTTTGTTCATAGTCCATCGGTTGAATCAATTTCTCCATCTTCTAGTTTATTGAAAGGTGGTTCTTTGGTTACTCTGGTTGGTTCAGTGTTTATAAATACAGAAGGTTTGTCGTGCCATTTTGGTGCAAGTAATAGTGTGTCAGAAAAGGTAGTTTCTGCAAGGTTTGTCAATTCCAGTGCTGTACAATGTGTGGTTCCTTCTTCTAGTATTTCACGTCTTACTGAAGTTCGTGTATCACTTGACGGAAGTTTCGTTTCCAACATGGGCAAAGATGCAGCTCTGCTGAGATATCTTCGTGCTCCACTTGTCACGAGCGTAAAACCCACTGTATTGTACCCGGGTGCGCTTGTGACTGTTACAGGAAATTATTTTAACGAAAACCCACATCTTAGTGTACGTGTAGGAACAGAATTTTTGAATGCTTCTCAACTAGCTAGAATCAGTGCTACCGTGTTTCGATTTGTAGCGCCAATCCATCCAGCAGGTCCAACCCTTTTGTCTGTTGGATACAATGAAATTGGAGACTCTGGATCTGGAAGTCATGTATTAGAGTACAAAAACATTGCAGAAATTACACTTCTGACTCCAAATGCAGGAATTGCACCAACAGGTGGAAGTGTTATTCAAGTTACAGGTACTAATTTTGCTACCCATGACGGTTCTATTTTATGTCAATTTACATCAATGCATGAATATCCTCAAGACTTTCGTCTTGGTAGTTTGAATGCAAAGTTTGCTGCTCTTCCCATCAAAACAGTTGGAGTGTTTGTTTCATCTTCAACTGTGAACTGTTTTGTACCACCTCAGTGGTCTGGTGGACGGTGTCTTGTTGAAATCAGTTGTAACGGCGGACACGATTTTACATCCAGTAGTATGTCATACGAATACGAAGGAAGAACAGCTGTTTCAGAAATTGAACCAGCTTTTGGACCTGATACTGGTGGTTCACTGGTCATTATCAAAGGAGAAAACTTTACTGCTCTTGAGTCTAATGTGATCAGTTGTGCATTTGGATCGTCAAATGTAGTACCTGGTACTGTTCTTTCGGATACTCGAATCTCTTGTATTTCACCGTCTCTTGTCACACCTAATTTCACTTCTGTTACATTAAATTTGGTAACACCACAAGGAGTTCTTAATGGCAAACATATTGGTGAAGATGAATTAGTATACACATATTTTGCCAGTCCTACTTTACTTGCAATGTCTCCGTCAAGTGTACCTAGTGGTTCAGAAGAAGATGTAGTTTTACAAATTGATGGTACTGGTTTTTTCAGATCTGAAAATATTACATGTCACATTGACAACGATGTGGTTTTGCAAGCAACATTTGTTAGTTCTACTCTGATCGAATGCAACCCAACATTGCCTTTATCTATGGAGCCAGGACGTTACAATGTTGCTATTAGTTTTAATAACGGACATGACCTTACAACAGGTTTATTTTTTGATGTTGCAGTGCAACAAGAGATCACAGGACTTACACCCGACATGGGTTCCAATCAAGGAGGTACTTTAATTACAATCACAGGTCGTGGATTTGATACACAAGTCAACGGAGGTGGTGTTACTAAAGGTTCAGTAACAACCCCTTCTCGTGTACTCCCATTTTGTCGATTTGGTGGCATTGAAGTACCTGCTGTTATTATTAATACAAGTGCTATTCAATGCACAACACCATCGGCACTTGAAGCTAGCATTAGTGAAATCACTTCAGTAGTAGATGTTGGTGTTTCACTACGTTTTGTCAATACCAAACGTAAAATTACATTCAATGTACCAGAAGCATTGTCGTTTTCATATCATGAATCAGCCCAACTGAATGATTTTGAACCCAAAATATGTACATCGCGTGGAGGCTGTACCGTTGAGTTGCAAGGTGACAGTTTTATGGCAGGCGAACATTTTTCAGTTCAAGTTAAATTGATTGAACGTTCTAATGATGGTACTTCAATAGTTTCACAATGGCAAAATAGTACAGGAACACAGATGATTACTATTGTAGGTAATGTCATTTCATCCACAAGAGCACAAGTTATACTACCTCCAAATCCAAATGGTGCTTCGGCAGCTTCATTTGCTACTTTATATGTATCCAACAACGGTGTCGATTTTTCAGTGGAAGGTCCAATACTTCAATATCAGACAGATATGATTGTTGATTCTGTCTTTCCTTCCATGATACCAGAGACTGGAAATGTATTAATCAAAATAAAAGGCGAACATTTTGTTGAACCCCTCATTTCTCAAGGTCAATACAAATGTTCTTTTGGTGGATCATCTTCCTCGAGTACATATGTGAATGCAACTTGGCTCTCTGAAAATGAATTGAGTTGTCTTTCACCACCTGGTGAGGTAGGAATGTCTACACTTGAAATCAGTGCTGATGGAATTGGATTGGAATTTTTCACACAACAACAAATTGAATTGAAATACTTCAAAGTTCCAACATTAAGTCATATTATGCCAGAATGGGGAACTGAATTTGGTGGAGCAATAGTTCATGTAGTAGGTACAAATTTTGATTCAGAAGTGCTATTTGCTTGTCTGTTTGGAACAGCAGAATCAACAACCCCAGCCATTGTCATCAATACTACACATGTTACTTGCATTGCACCCGAAATTAATTTGGACGGAATGTTACCATCTGCTGCAATTGTACAACTACGAGTGATTCCACAACATGTAGTAGAAGCATACGGTGGTATTACTTCCACACTGCTATCGGTGTATACAGATGGTGCAACGCATGCTCAGTTTGAATATCTGCCTGCTCCAACGTTAGATTCAGTCTCACCTATGATGGGTCTTGCATTTGAATCTAGTACAACATTAAATATTCATGGAAAGAATTTTCCAGATGCAAATTTTGTTACTGGCTCCATTAGTGAAGCATATTCATCTATGGCATGTAGATTTACATTTGCAACTGCAAATGTATCTTTGTATGCTCCAATTAGAATTATACGTTCGACTCATATTGTATGTTTAACACCCAGCAACGTCACATTTTGGATGCAAGGTGAAGAAAGTATGACTGCGACACTTGGTCTTGTGTTGAATCAAAAAAGTTTCAGTACTAACATGTTGCATTTTACATTTTATGGTGTATCACCCTCAGTCTCTTCTGTACTTCCAACATCTGGATCTCTTAGTGGTGGAACAGTGGTTCGTGTAATGGGTTTAAATTTTGTGAAATCAACACTTCTATCTTGTCGTTTCGGCACATCCAATCCTGTCGAAGCAAAGTATTTGACGTCTTCTACTGTTATTTGTGTAGCTCCAGCTTCAATTGAGTTAGATGCACAAGTCAATGTCGAAGTTTCCGTGAATCAAGTCTCTTACACGAGCAACAACATTAAGTTTCAATATGTCTCCGGTGCAATCATATTATCCAGTACGCCGTCTTCTGGTCCATCTACTGGTGGTACAAATATAACTGTATTTGTTGAAAATGTGTTGAATAGTGAAGATATCTATTGTCGATTTTCTGCCGGTACTGAAAAAGATGAAACATTTTTTGGTGTCTCCGGTTCTTCTGCATTAAGTAAAGCAACTCTTTTGACGACAAAATCTTCAACCGGACAATATGTTGGTGTATCATGTTTGACACCAGCATTTGAATCAAATATGGTGGTATCCTCAAATGGTGAATTGATAGAGCTTGATATTGTATACAGCAAAAATGGTATGGTACCAGAACCAGTCACTGCAAATGGAATAGGATTTGTATTTTTTGGTCAACCAGAGTTATTATCGTTGTATCCAACTTCTGGACCTACTTCTGGAGGATCAAAATTAACAATATATGGCAAGGGATTTCAAGCATTTGGTGGTAACATTACAGAATTGAATTGTGTATTTACCGGTTCAAACAGTGAAATACAAATCGTTGTACATGCTGAACTTGTTTCATCTGAAAAATTAGTATGTATGACACCAATTTGGAGTGTATCAGAAATTGTTACAGTAGAAACAACATTGAATGGAATCATATCCATTCCATCTATGTCAAAAAATCAATATGGTCTTCAATATTCGTATTACAAGCATCCTGTATTAACAACACTGTCACCTGAACGTGGAATATATTCTCGTAGCAACGATGTGAAAGTGTCTTTTGTAGACGCTTTGTTTCAAGCTCCAATTAATGCAAGTGATTTAATTTGTGATTTTGGTGCACCTGAATTTGAAAATAAAGTTACTGAAGAAAAGAAATCCAGCACAACATACAGAACAACAGGTCGCATGACTAGTGATACAGAAGTAGTGTGTCCAACACCAATTATTCCAGTAATACCAGTCAATGAAGTACAACGTGTGACTTTGCGTGGGTCTCCACCATCTGTTGACAAACAATGCATTGAAGCACGCAAAGTTTCTGCAGATAGAGATGAAGTGCAAGTAATTACTACGGCAGCAACTGGTCAAGCTTATGAAATTCAAGAGATAACGATGGATGCACGTACTGACTCTTCTGAAGTTCAAATGATTGAAACAGATGCAACATCTCGAGATGAAATTCAATCATTGAAATTAGTGACATCTCCATCTATTGCAGAAGTGCAAAGTATTATTGTTACATCTGATTCACAAGTACAAGGTACATTTAAACTCAAGTTACATTTTCCAAGTATTCGTGTTCCTGTTGTTGTAACTGGAGTCGATTTATCAGTTGCTAATACACATGAGACACAGGACTTAACTTGGGATTTTGGTACTGATGGACCTTTGGGTCAAGATCTGTCTGGTGGTCCAGGAACTGCATCTGTTCGTGCAGCATTGTTTCCATATGTTGGTGATACCAGTATCTTTCGTCATCCATCGGTTAACTCTGGTGGTACTTATACTTATAGATGGGATGTGACGTTTGTACAGCTGCAAGATCTAGATGTGGGTGACGTAGATCTGATGGTTCCAGTGTCAGATAATTTAGTTGGAACTAATCTTCAAATGAATGTGGTTGAGACAGTACCAGCTACATCTAAAACGTACCAACAAGTGCAACAAACTACGTCTGGGGCTATGTCTGGTACATTTACATTATCTTTTCGTGATCAACCTACATGCATACCTGCATCAGCAAATGTTGCTTGTAGCAGTATATCCTCACCAGCCAACCAAGCAGCGTGTGATCCACAAAGTGTGGGTACTTGTTCAGGTGGTTCAGGTGCAGAATGTACCAGTGTTGCCAATGGACCTGCAATCACCTGTACTGGAACCAATGATGATGGTGGCAATGCGTGTGTGTGGACTTCTACTAATGTATGTACGTATTCTGCACCTATTGCTACTACAAATAATCTGGCTTACGATATTACGGGCAATGATATGAAGACCCAACTCGAACTTCTAACAACCATCGGTTTAGTTACAGTAACACGATCTGGTGATAGCTCTGCTGGATTTGCATGGGAAGTTGTCTTTGATGAAAATATCGGAACACTTCCTGTACTGGCTCCAGACAATACATTACTGGTAAACGGTGTCGTAGCGTCATCCACTACATTTGCATCGCCTTCAAGTGAAGTTGGTGGAACGTTCAAATTGTCTTACGGCAGCAGTGTAAACTCAGTACCAATTGCACACGATGCAAATGGAATTGATGTCAAAGCAGCAATTGAAGGCATTGCAGATATGCCAGCCGGTTTGGTTACTGTAACACGCTCGTTGGCGGATTACAACAGTGTATATGAATGGATGGTTACTTTTACTGTTCTTCGTGGTGACCTTTTGGACTTGGTAGTGGATGTGACATCTATTACTTGCTCCCGAGGTGTTGCAACAGGAAGTGGAGGTCTTTCAGATATTGTTCAATTTCCAGAAATGGATGTGACAGAACAAGTCTTTGGAACTAGAGTTGGTGGATTGCTTGAACTTTCATTGCCAAGTATAAGTGCACTTACTGTCGATGTTGAATCTACAGAAACAGTAATGCAAACAGCAGTCAATTCTTTATTAGCATCTGCTGGTTTTTCTGATGGAACTACAAATGTACGTCGTGTTGGACCAAATCATGATGGTGCATATCAATGGTATATTACCATAGGAGGTTTAGGAGATGTGCCTGAACTTGCAGTCAGCAACACACAAATGACATGTGGTAGTAAACCTGGCAGTCTTTCAGCAGGTTGTAACCCAACCGTTACTGCAGTTACTACCACTAACGGTGCCTTTCCATGGGTTCAAGAAATTTCGTTCGAAGTCTCAAACAAAATTGAAAAGCAACAACTCATTGTAGCTTCAGTGCCTAAAGTACAAGAGATTCAAGAAATTAGACTAGTTGCTACTGGTGGATCTTTCAAACTCTCATTTGGACTTCAACAAACCGTTTCTTTGATTGCGATTGATCCCATCTCTACTTTGGCATCTCGTGTAGATACTGAATTGGAACAACTTTTTGGAATTGGTGAAGTGACCGTCGTACTTACATTACCTGCCAACGATCAGATTAATTTAGCAGTAACTTTTTTGTCACGCAATGGAAATGTTCCATCATTGAGTATCAACAGTGCAGGATTAGTACACAATGAAAATGACAATGGCGTATATGTTATTACTGGTGTTGTGTCTGGTACTGTCGTTGAAACTGTGACTGGTGTTGCTTGCGAAGAACAAGCAATGGAATTATTAGTGAACGATCCATTGGCTCGTGGTTTTTTTACTTGTACATTTGGTAGTGATGCAACGGTGTCCAATCCTATTTCTTACGACAGTTCGGCGGCTACTGTCCAGAACATATTATCTAAATTGCCATTGGTGGGTCCTGTGACTGTCACAGAAAATCCAACTACAATTTCAACCTCAGGTACAACTCACGGTCCCGGTTATCGTCGATGGGACATTACCTTTATTAGTTACGTTGGTGAAGCGACTGGAACTATTGTTTGTACAGCACAAAGTGAAGTTGGTTCAACTCTGCCGGCTGCTACTGTTCGAGTCACACAAATTCGACCCGGTGAATCTATCCCAGCGGCTGGAACGTTTGGTCTTGGCATTCCTGCTGGAAATAGTGAAGTTAATACTGCACATGCAGTTGGAATTACAACAACAGCCGCAAATATAAAAACGGCTTTGGAAGCTTTAGAAAATGGAATTATTAATACAGTAACCAGAGAAGTCTATGGATATGGTGCAGTCGATCAATATCTATATACAATTGAATATCCTGCCTCTACTTCTGCCAATGGTGCATCTGGTTTAACTGGTTCTTCGGTTTTTTCTGCTGGTACTCTATCCTTTTTGGAATTTGTAACAATAGACGATCAAACAGTACATGAAGTGCAACATGTTACAGTCAGTACAGATGAATCTTTTACTCTTAGTTTCAATGGAGAAGAATGCACAAGCACATTTCAACGCGGTTCTACAACAGCAATGCAATTGCAAACTGCATTAAACAGTCTGTCTACCGTTGGTTCTGTATTAGTGACTGAAACTGAAAATCCTACTCATTTCTTTTCTGTCACATTCACATCCCCTCTGTCAAAACGTGGTGCAATTGGTGGAACTCTTGGAAATAGTCATTTGAATTGTGAGTATGATTACGAACGCAAACAATGCCGTCAACAATACGTACATGCACATTCTTGTAGGCAGTACGATGGGGTCAATCGAGAGCAATGTACTTTTAACAATATGCCCTGTTCTTGGGACGAAGGAACACAACTGTGCAGACAAGTAGGGTATTATGTCGGACAACATTTTGAATGCAGAATACACGATGGTTTTCATCAAAAATGTGGAATCAAAGCACTTGAATACCCACTACTTGTTGGTGCTGGAGGTGGTGTTGCTTCAAATGTTGTCGTTACACGTTCTGTACCGGGAACTGTGACAGCTTTAGAAGGAAGTTTCCGATTGAGTCATGGAATTCATTCTGTACGGCTTCCTCATGATATTAGTGCATTAGGAATGGAAAAAAGTTTAACTGATATTCTTGGTATTGGTAGTGTGTCAGTACAACGAACAGAAAATCCTTCTTCTAGTCCTGCTGGATATGGTGCAATTAAATGGCGTGTTACATACACCGAGTATTCTGCAATCACCATGTCTGTGTTTAGTGTTGATGTCAGTGCAGCTGATTCTTTCTTTTCTCAAAGTGCTATCATCACTCACAAATTAGTGGCACATACTCATCTTTCTGTTGGTGACACTGTTCATGTACAAAACGCTGCAGTTACTGGGTTTAATAAATATTGGACGGTGATATCTGTCGTTTCAAGTACTAAATTTACAGTGAATCTAATGGAAAAGGATCGAAGTGAATTTGCAAAGGGAATCTATCAACATTCAAACTATATTAATGACAATACCGCACTCTTTGGCTCTGCAGTGAAAGAACCAACTCTTATTCTTGATGCCTCTCAATTGTATACAACAGGAACCCTTGAAACTACTGCATTAGTAGTCCGTGCAGGTTCAGATACGTGTTGTGTCACGGGAACATTTAAATTAGCACATCCTGACATTCAATATCAACTGCCTGGAAAAGTCTTTGCTTTAGAAGGTTCTCCTGTAATACAAACATCAACAGATCTTACAACAACAGCATTACTTTATCGAGGTGCATCCATTAAAATTGCAGGTGTTGTATACACAATTTTAGAAAATGGAGTGTTTGATACAAATACAATTACATTGGATAGAATATATGAAAGTTCAGACTCTCCTGGAGGTGGTGATGATGCCTATCACCGTGAATTTACTCCTATGCTTTCTTCGGATGCGTCAGCAATAGAAGTAGATAATGCTTTGAGTCTTTTAAGTTCTTTTTCATCGGCAGGTGTTTCAGTTATTCGTGGACAAGCGGATAAAAATTCAGCATATGTATGGACTGTTACATTTCTTCAATCCATGAGTGACGGTAACCTTCCCTTATTGGAAACTGCCATGTTGGCAGGCCAAGCCAGTGATCTTTCACTGTCTGGTGCAGGTGTGTTACTTGGAGTTACGGAAGTAGTTTCAGGAGCCCTTGCCTCTGTTCAAAGTATCACTACAAGTGCTTCATCGTTTTTGAAGGGTACTTTTACTATTGAATTTCGTGGTCTAACTACCACTGCAATTCCCCATGATGCTACTACAGATGTTTTAAAAGCACACTTGGAAGCGTTGCATAGTATTGGTCGCGTCCAAGTGAGTCGTTCTCTTCCTACGCCACTCAACGGATACACTTGGGAGGTTACATTTTTAAGTTCTGTTGGCACAACGCAACCTTTATTGGTTGGCAATGTTGGTGCTGGTATGCTCACTGGTATAACAACTAATGATGCTACCATTGTTGTAGCACATGTCAGGTCAAGTACCACTGTGGCAGTTGGAGGCACATACATACTTTCGTTCAGAGGTGCTGCAACCGATCCAATTGCATACGATGCTGTGGCTTCAACAGTACAAAGTCGTTTGGAAGCATTATCAACGCTGGGTGTTGCTAATGATGGTCGACCTGACATTGATGTCACCCGTTCAGAACTCTCCAATGTGGGAACATATCAATGGACAATAACTTTTCGTAAAGCAAAACGTAATTCTCGTGAAGCATTTTATGATTTGCCATTGCTTGAAATTGATACAACATCTTTAACTGGGACATTGTGTACAACCAAATATGCATTGTCAATTGGATGTACACATTTAACTGAAACAACAGAAATTAATTCAGGATCTTATATTGACGGTGCATTTAATCTTGCATTTGCAAGTCAATCAACCACCTATCTTCCACACAATGCTTCCGCAAACGAAGTACGTGATGCGATTGTTGCACTTGATGCCGAAAAATTTCATTTCGTTACAGTTGTACGGTATGATATCAATACTACTGCTTCCAATAATCTGTTGCTTCAAAGAGCCAGAGATGCTTCCGGTACGTTTGGAGGAAATAGCAACGATGATGCCGTACGTTATCAATCTGGGTATCGTTGGTGTGTAGAATTTGTAAGTGTCATTGGTGACATTGATACATTGCATATTAATGGATCGAGATTGGAAGGTGCGGGTGTATCCATTGCATCCGAAGAACAAAATGCTGGTTACGAGAGATTACATGGTACATTTTTGTTAGAGTTTGGTGGTGCAAGTACAACTCGCATTCCACATGATGCATCTTCAGAAGAAATGACAACAGCACTGGAAGCATTATCTACAGTGGGAAGTGTATTTGTCACACGATCTTCTCTTAGACATCCTGGAGTGACTGGAGGTCTGGGTTTTGATTGGAACGTTACATTCACCTCTTTGTCTTCGCCTTCAAATGTTGGTCCTCTTCCTTTACTTTCTACTGTCAGTTTGATGGTGACTGGAACAGGTATTCACAGCTCAGTGTCTCGTGTCACAAATGGTTGTTGTAGTTTCCGTTTGTCTTTGAATGGAATAGATTATACATCTCTCTCATTACCATATCGTTTTGATTCCGTTGGTTACGTGACATCTGTTTCACCCACAACTGGACCGGCATCGGGTGGTACAATTCTTACAGTAAATGGGGTTGGATTTTGGGATGGACAAGCTTCTTGTATATTTGGTGAAATTCCATTTCATGTTGAAATACCAGCAATCAGAGTCAGTGACACAGAAGTCAAATGTGTAACTCCAGTTCAGATGCGAGGTCCAATCATTGCCATCAGAGACAGCGGTGAAGTCATGAACGATATCTACCAAGGCAATTTGAGAGATCGAGGTTCGGTACGGGTACGTGTTAATATTGGTGGCAGATTTGCTGCAAATTCTACTGCCGATAGTAGATCTTATTTTACTTACAATGCACGATCCTCTATCACGGCTCTTGTACCTAAAACAGGACCACCAACAGGAGGAACACACATTCGAGTGCATGGTCGAAATTTTCCCCAACAAAGATATGCACGTCAAGATGTCTTGTGTAAATTTGGTGATGCCACATCTCTAATTATTGGTACATATCTATCTAGTACAGAAGTTGAATGTAAAGCACCACCTGTATCAACACAAACACAAACTTCTAGTACATCCACTGATAAAGAATCAATGAAAACATTTGTGACCCTTGAAATTTCTTTCAATGGTGGCAGTGATTTTACTTCTTCTGGGTTACAATTCTGGTATAGACCAGTAGCAACCGTGACTGCTGTCATGCCATATCGTGGTCCTGTTCGTGGTGGTACAACGGTACTTGTTTCTGGAGAAAACTTTGAACGTTCAACAGCGTTGGCCTGTAAATTTGGTAACAGTATTGAAGATGAAAGTGATAGTAGTACTCGAACAGACAATTCCATACTGACTGGTTCTAGCATTGTACCAGCAACATGGATTTCTAGTAGACGTTTGTCTTGTGTGGCACCACCGTTGGAACCAAAATCAGAAATTCAAGTTCTTACATTACGAGGACATGAAATTCAACGTCCAATTCAAATTATTTCTACAACTTCTCCAGGTGTTGGTTCTGCAATTAATTCGGGTACATTCAAAATAACGTTTGGAGATTATGATTTAGTAACTGGAACACATCTTGATGGTGAAGTAACAAATGCTTTAAATTATGACATTAGTGCTGCAGACATGAAAGTAGCTCTTGAACTTCTCAACAGTGTTGTTGATGTAGATGTAACAAGGACAGGTCCAGAAAGTTTTGGTGAATATGCATGGACTGTTACTTTTGCATCTAGTGCATTTTCAGTTCCAGATCTTTTTGCAAGTGACATTTCATTGAATGATGATTCATCGGTTGACATTTCAAATGTTGTGGAAGGATCTAATTTTGGTGTCACTTTACATCAAGAAAAAATATCTCTGGTTGGACCAGCACCAAAATCTTCCATTCAAAAAGTAACAATGACAGCGGACAATCTTGTATTTTCCGAACAAGTCATTTCAGTGACTACAGCTTTGAGTAATGCACTCATAGCAGGAAATTTTGCGTTGCGTTTTGCAGGAGAAACAACGGTGTCGTCTTCACTTCCCTACGATGCAACAGAGGAACAAATGCAACTTGCTGTCGAAGAAACACTAGCAACATCCACCTTTGCTGAATCTATAGCTGCTACCGTACATGTGACACGTTCACATTCCGCAACGAAACGTGGATATCAATGGACAATCACTTATGTTGGTATTCCTTTTGAATCACAATTTGCAAGTTTTGATGGAATAGAACTGGCAACATGGACATTAACTCCATCGGCACCATCTATTACACCACCTACTACACCATCTATTCCACTTGGTGGTACATATACTCTTGCGGCAAATGGTAAGACATCGTCAATACTGTCTTTTGATACATCTGCTGCCTCTGTTGCAAATGAATTGAATTCTATGTTTGATGCAAATTCGGATGAATTAGTTTCAGTCCAAGATCTTGGTCCATTTACTGGCAAAATAGAATACAAAGTTACTTTTGCTGATAGTATTGGTCATGTTCCATTGCTTACTTTGGATGCTTCCAGTCTGACTGGAACAAGTAAATCGACTAATGTAGTGAATGAACAAATGGGCTCGGTACCTTCTTTAAGTGGTTTTACATTACAAGTTCATACGTTTGGATCGACTGTAGAATTTGCACATGATGTCTCTGCGAAACAAGTAGAACTTGCTATTGAAACGATTGGTGCTGCTTCCAATCTAGATGTTCATGTGACTCGTGAAGCATCTCTTCCCGCAACTCTTACTTGGATTGTTACTTTTCCAGAAACATATGTTGCGGGAATATATATCACACCTACTTTGGTACAAAAAACAACAAACGATGGTATTCCTGATAGTTACATTGTTTCTTCTACCATTGAACAACAAGGAACATATCAAACCTTGTCAGGAAATTTCGACTTAGGATTTGGTAATATTGCTGAAAGTTCAAGTCCAGCAGTGACTCCTTCTAATTCAATTGATAATTTAGGCAATTTAATTGAAGGTAAAATTGCAACTTTGTCTACAGTAACACTTGCATGGGATAGTACTGCATCACAAGTACAAATAGCTCTGAATGCACTTCCAAATGTTAAACATGTAGAAGTTACTCGCACTTCGCCTTTGGTGCAGGAAGGAGATGAACTGAAATATGTGGGTTATGTTTGGAGCATTACTTTTATTTCTTACGGTACACATCGCCATCAAGGAGCTGTACCAGTCTTAGCTCCGTCTTTTTTGACGACAACAACACCATTAATTGGAAATGAATTGTTCTTAAATGTAGATGTCTTGCAAGAAGCCAATGGTCCAAGTGTACCTGTTGAAATTACAAATAACGGACAACAATATACACATTCATACATTGAATTTGAATACCATCCAAGTATTGTGCTTGGTGTTGTACATCCATTGAGTGGACCCTCTATTGGTGGAACAAAAGTTGTAATCGAACTTGCAGAACATACGTTTGAACATTCCACCAGCTTTTATTTTGATCCAGAAGATACAGATCCATTGGAACTGGATGGTGCTCGTTTGAATGGTTTGACGTGTAAGTTTAACGATTCAATTGTTCCTGCTACTGTCCTTTCAACCACATCCATTTCTTGCATTACTCCGCCACATGTATCGGGCAATACATCATTGAGAATTAGTTTGAACGGTGAAGAATTTAGTACTAGTACTCTTCCTTTTCGTTTTGATATATCTTCTAGAAAACTTGTTTTAGAACCACTCACAGGACCTATTAATGGTGGTACTATTGTCACTGTTCGTGGATTAAATTTTGGAGGCACGTGGAATATGGATCGAATCAAATGTTCTTTTGGTGGTGAAGTTGTCTCTGCATTTCAATCAACGCCGCATATTATTAAATGTCGTACTCCTCCAGTAATATCACCTCGTGTAGTAAGTGTAGAAATTTCTACTAATGCAGGAATTGATTTTACAGATCAACGTGCGCAATATAAGTATGAAGAAATAAGACATGTAGCTACGGTATATCCCAGAGTTGGTCCATCGACTGGTGAAACTCTTGTAACAATAAATGGTGGACCGTTTGTAAACTACACTGACACTTTACTGTGCAGATTTGGTAATCAAGCAGTACCAGCAACATATGTATCTATTGATGCATTGCAATGTGTGTCTCCCCATCTTCGACCAGTTCGTGAGGTGCAAAAAATTACATTTGGACCAAGTGCAACTACTGCTGATCTACCAACAGGAAGTCAATTTGCAATTCAAATGGGTGAACATTGTACAACTGTTGCATTTGTGGACGATACAAGACAAAATGCCTTTTGTCAAGAACAAACAACAGAACTAATAAATTGGGATGCATCTGCACTTGATATGAAGACTGCATTAGAATCACTTCCCTCCACTGGTATTGTTCGTGTGACACGTGTTCCCGATGGTACTCAAAAGGTCTACTGGTTAATTACATTCATGTCTGAACTTCAACTTGGTAATATTGAACAAATGATTATTAAAACTCCAACTGGATTTCCAGCGCTGTACGAAACGGCAGTAACTACTTTATTAGATGGTTCAAACGAAGCAATTGGACGTGTTGCAGTTGAAGTCAGTTCCAATGGATTAGATTTTACCAACGATGGGGTGGTCTTTGAATACCAACGAATTATTAAAGTCAATCGTGTCTATCCAACACATGGTCCTATTTATGGGAGAACAGAAATTTATGTTTATGGTGAAAATTTTCGAAATACATCTGGATTATTTTGTCATTTTGGACGTGAAAATAGAGGTGCCTCCGTTCCTGCAACGGCCTTCATAAATTCAAGTTGTATTAAATGTGTCTCACCACCAGTACTGTATGTTCGCAGCATCCGATTGGAAGTCTCTAACAATGGTGCCGATCCTTCTCAACACAATCAATCTTTTATGGGAAGATGGTTTACCTATGATCGAATAGTAACAATATCAAATATTTATCCAAAATCAGCACCTACCACTGGCAACAGTTCGATTCGCGTTGTTGGTGATCATTTCTTGCCTACAGATGAAATGAAATGTAAATTTGGATCACGTATTTCACAAGGGGTTTGGTTAAATGGCCACGAAGTTGTTTGTCGAACACCTAAAGATCATTTGTCGGGTTCCTACAATTTAGAAATTACTGTCAATGATCAAGATTATACAACGCAAGAACTTCCATTTTTATTTTACAAACCAATTTATATGACCGAATTGTTACCCGTCAGCGGACCAGCATGGGCTGCTGGTACAGCAATGCATATATATGGTGGTGGTTTTATGAATATTTCATCCCTTTCATGCCGTGTGGCAGATACAACAGTACCAGCAGAATATGTTTCTGACACTGAAATTATCTGTTATACACCACCTTGTTTAAATTCTTATACAGGTGGGAAATGTAATATGTTGTATCAACCTCTTAATGCACACGAACAAAGAATAAGAAGTCCACGTACTGGTTCAGTAAGATTGTTTCCTACATCTCATTACTACCCATTGTATTATTCCAAACTTGTGAACGTTGAAGCAAGTAATAATTTTCAAGATTTTACAGATAGTGGTATTCGTTACTTGTATCAAGAAGATGCAGTTATTGAATCTATTACACCAAATCCAGCGAAAGGATGGGATACTGGAAATACACCAATATTTTTATTGGGCAGACATTTTGTGAATTCTACTAGTTTAAGATGTCGTATTGGTGATCGAACAATTCGTGCCACATTTGTCACTGCTAAATTAGTCTTTTGTATCTCTCCAAAACATTCTACCATTGAAATGAACCACGGGCAACACAGACATGGTAAGTTAAGTCAAGTCAATTTTATGCAAGGTGACAAAGGTTTAACAAGAGATTCAGTTTCCATCGGTAACGCAGGAAATGTATTTGTTGAACTGACAAACAATGGTGAAGATTTTACAAGTAGTTTTACTTTTTTTAATTACACTGGATTATGTCCAACCGGATACTACTGTCCAATTCATGCCCTGAGTTCGAGTGCGACATGTCCAAGAGGAACGTATTGCAGAGGAATGGGTAACCGTAATTTTACACTCTGTCCGCAAGGAACATATCAACCTTTAATGGCACAATCGGATTGTCGTAGATGTCCAGTCGGATACATCTGTCCAGATGAAGGTATGCTTGTGCCGCGTCTTTGTCCAGCAGGTTTTGTCTGTGACGTAACAGGAATGATCTCGGCAGAACAGCCCTGTCCACAAGGTCATTTCTGTTTAGAAGGAACTGCAACTACAGCAACAACATGTGGTGCTCCAAAACCTTCGAGTTCTTTGTTTCCTACATTGAGTCATGCAGAAAGATCAACTACAATTCGATCAAGTCGTAAAGCAAGAGGACATCAACTCGTTTTAGGAGCTAGAAATACTGCATGTTGGCAAAACGTTACGACCGACTTTGCACTGCAAGTAAATCCATACCCATCTCGTTTTTGGATGGAAAGACATGCACTTCCATTATCTCCTACTGCACGATTTAGTCCTATTCGTGGTCGATATTGTCTTGACGACCGTTGTCTTCGTTTACAAGATGAAGATAATTTAACAGTCAGTGATTACATGTTTGATTATGGATCTGCTGCATATGCGTTGCGTCGACCAATTCCGTGTCCATCGGGTACATATTGTCACCCAGGAACTGCAGTTGGAAGTGGTACAATGAAAAATTTCACAACCCCACAACCATGTTTTGAATCAATGTATTGCCCTGAAGGATCGCAAGAACCAACCGGTGTCGGTGATTGTCCAAAAGGTTATTACTCACCGTTTGGTGCTCGAATTGCATGTCCTGCTGGAACGTACTGTCCAAACGAAGGCCATTGGGATCCGTTACCCTGTCCTCCTGGTAGATTTAATAGTATGATTTCACAAATTGATTGTAGTATATGTCCTGAAGGTTTTCTATGTCCTGGTTTTGGTCGTGTCGATCCAGCAATTTGTCCACCCGGTTACATTTGCTCACAAAAAGGATTGTCTTCTCCAAATGCACGTTGTCCATCTGGATTCTTTTGTCCAAATGGTACGTTGACTGCTGATCCATTTCGTAACGATTCCACGCTTCGTCCATATCCTTGTAGTCCTGGTACTTTTTGTATGGGTGGTGCAGGTTTTGATTTTGTTAAAAGTGGTGATTTCTTATACGCACAAAATTGTACTGAGGGTTTTTATTGTGAACTTGGTTCTAGTTCTCCACTTGGTAGTGGTTTATGTCCAAAAGGTTTTACATGTCCATTGGGAACAGCCGTACCTGTTCCAACGCCACCTGGTTTTTTTGCCAAGTTGCTTGGTATGGTTCAACCGGCAGCTTGTTTGCCGGGTTATTATGCACCTACCATTGAAACAGTGGAATGTTATCCATGTCCACCGGGTACTCAATGTGAAAACGACGCTACTTCTGTTGCTACTATCTGTCCACCCGGTACGTTTCGTGCACGTCTTGGTGAAGTGACCGGTGATACTTCAGGTACACCAGGTACCGGTGTTATTTGCGCAGGTTGTCCACAAGGTACTTGGTCTAAAAATTGGGAACTCCGTTCAGGTGCTGAATGTACAAGATGTCCACCTGGAACGGTCTGTCCTATAGATGGTATGACACGGCCTTGTACTCGTTCTGATTTTCCTACACCATATGTACCTACAAATGCAGGAGAAAAACAATCTGAATGTTTAAAAAAAATTGGACACTTTTTTGGTGCTTTGGTGGGACCTGCAGATCAATGGTATGAAACCAGTGCGACTGGTGAAGAAGTGGCCAAGAAACGTGGTCCAATTTTTCAATCTTCACCAACAGGTGGTGCCGGTGCATGTTATCGCAACGATCAACCAGATGGCAGTGTTGTATTTCAAAGAATGCGTGATTACTATGGTCCCTTGTATCCAATTCAAACCAAAGGTAATTACCATCAAGGTTATGGTAACGAAAAGTACGAAGGTTATTTTGGTCGTGGGTCTCTTTACATTGATCTTCCAGTGTCGCGTCAATTTGAACCAGCAAGAAATTGTACGCCTGGTTATTTTTTCTTTAATCGTTCCAGAAACGAAGATAAATGGGTTATTGGAACTTGTGAAGCCGATATTATTTGTAATTATGATAGTACGGCACAGGCACAAGCATGCAGTGAGGGATATGTGTGTGACGAAGGCACAACAGCTCTGACTCAACTGAAAACAAAGTGTCCTGAAGGTTATGTCTGTGATTTTGGAACAACACCCGATACTAGTCTTTATGCACCGCGGAGTAAATATAAAGAATTGTGTCCCGCTGGATATTTTTGTAAATCTGGTACAGGTGTGGGTCAAAAATATAGTAACAAATGTCCAATTGGATTTTTTTGTCCGACTGGATCGGGTGATGTTAGGTTTGGTCGTATGGCAAGTGATGCAGTGAAACAAGGTTTGACGGCAGCAGAAGCAAATCCATTTGCAGCACCGTATCCACCTGGTGGTAAAGATAAAATTCTTCCAGGTGAATTATACAAACGTGACGTAAATGTACATGATGAAAATTGTTTTAATAATATTAATAAAGGTTTGATTCATGCGTATGAATACAAATACACGGAAGATGGCAAACCCGACCATGCTTTGTACCAAGATGGCACTGGGTGGAACCCATTTGCAGCCAAAATCAATTTGGCAGCCAAAGCTGGATTAAAATGTGGAAGAGATCATAAATGGAGAATTGTGCAAGATGCATTAAATCGACTTGAATGTGATTGTAGAAGTCAAATTTTACGTGTCTTGGCAATTTGGCGTCTTTGGCGTTGTACCAAAAGTTGGAATCAAGTACCAGCGTGGCCATCTCAGGCAGATAATACAGAGTGGCCACCATGGGCATATGGCGCAGGTAAAGTGAATTTAGGATCACCAAAACAATGTGTTTGGCAAATAGATAACGATAACGGTGAAGGTTCAAAAACAATTAATTTAGAAGAAGAAGGACTACGTATGCGTCTTAATTGGCTTGATATCGAAACAGATTCGAATTTTGGTAATAAGCGGTGGTCCCATTGGAACACTGGTCTTGCAAAAAGTGGGGATGTTTGGGAAAAACCAGGTACAACAATCAGTTGGACGAAAGTTCAAGATCCAGAAAATCCAAATGCAATGAAAACAGTAATTAAATTAATGCAAAGCGGAAAAGAATTAAAAATTGGTGGCGTCAATTATTGTGAACATTTTGCATCACTCAATGCCTATGATTGTTTGCGTTCCTATATTACTGGAGAATTCAGAGACCAAAATTTAGGTAGATTTGGTGGCCAAGAAAAAAATGGTATTTCTGCTAGAAACAAACAACCATTTGGAAATCGTGCAACGATGGATCGCTCGTTGCCTGGTTACGATAGATTTGATCCATTTACTTTCGATGCACATTTTGCAATTGAAATGATCGAACTATATGGAGATAGAGTAGGTGAATTAATTGGTTTGTCGGGTGTTGATCCCGTCAATCCCTTGCTCAAATTTCCACTTCGACTGGACATGTGTCAATGTGAAACTCTGACCAGATGTCCCAACGGTACATCCTCACCAGTAGGATCGTCGAATGCTTATGCATGTGTACGTACCGGACAAGAAGTCTTGCTTCGAACCACACCACTTTCGGAGGACGATGCTGATTATGCACGTACAAATATGACATTGAATCGTACGAATGCAGATCTTTCTGGAAAAGCTGGTCGAAATGTGATCCCTGTTACCTTAAAAGCCTATGAAACAGCAACATTTACTATGGATATGCGACCATTGCCAACAAATATGACATACGGTGCACACTATCAAATTAGTGTCTATTTCAATTGTTTGCCATGTCCAGCCAGATATGTCTGTACGACAGCAAAAACAGCATGTACCTATCCAGACTTGGATCGACAAGCCAAAGAATTTGGAGTGATGTGTGCCGATTGTTGTTCGTGTGAAAGAAAAGCAATGCCCTATTATTTTACAGATTCTACAGGTGGATTACAAGGTGCAAAAGTAAGCGAACCGTACGATGAAAGATTTTATATGTTGCCCGATTCAAAACATGATATTATTCAAGTTGCAGTGACACCCTTGAAAGATTCATTTCTTTACTTTGTAGTTGAATTGATTCATGGTGATTGGTATGGAGCTTTTGAACAATTTGTAGCCGATCGTGGTCAATTCAGTGTCTTTACACCACATCGTGCTATTCCCAATGAACTGTGTTCGATGCCTTGTAAATATCCAAAATCAAATCCCTGGAACAGAGGTAAAAGTTGGGGAGGATATATTTTGCCCGATGGTGGTGGTAACGCTCAACAACAACTGTGTGAAATGGCTCGACCAGAATTTTGTAACCGTGCCGGTATTATGGCCTACATTATGAGAGACGATTATGAAGGTTCAACACCTATGAATATATTGTACAATCATCCTGGTGATTTAAGATTCGAAAACGATTTATTTATAAGTCGTATTGCTGATTGGTGGATTGGAGATCCAATGTTTAGTATGGATCCACTGCATATAAATTCTACTTTTGGAGCCAGAAATGCACTTGAACGTCAAGCCAAGCTCAACAAAGGATGGATTGAACCGAACTTAAGAGTAGTCACTCCAATCGAAGGGAAAGGATTGAGTATAATGCCTAAAAATTATCAAAAAGAAAATCGAAGAAAAAAAGAAGGTGGTTTTAAACCTGGACCAAAAATATATCAACATGGTCATGAAGTCTCCTATGAATATTTGACAGATTCGAGAGCTACAATGACCGCGCAAGAAATTCAAGATTCTGTATCCAGATATGAAGGAAACATGTTTTTAGGTTCTAGATTGGCTGTGCCATTTAGTTTAAATCCAAAATATGATCCATTGTCGGTCAATAACACGGTCAATATTACGGCGCAAGTTCCATATCAACCTCGTTTTCATCCACGTGATCGGCCAGAAACACAGCAATTAGATGTGACTTGGTGGGATAAAGCAGATAACAGAGGACCAAACGGTGCCGGTCTTCAAATTATGGCATTGCCGTACTTGCCTTTCTTTTCTAATTGTAGAGGTTATGATTCACATGTAATGATTGCCAAATTATTAGAAGATCATCCAAATTGTTCTCGTGTTGCAATGCAAGAAACTGAATTTGTAGCTCAACTTTGGTGGCAAGGACCCACAGGTGTTGCACAACGTCCAACATCGGATGAGTGTACTTTGTCTTATCAAGAATCTGAAAATTACAACACTTTATGGCGAATGAGTCCACCCGATGGTTTTCCAGACGAAGAATCCATTGATTATCGTAGAGAAAGCAGTGAAGCATTAGGTCATTATTATTTGACTCCTGTAATGCCAGCTGGTGGTAATATTCCAAATCCAGAACAGAAACAAAGTGGTAGAAAAGGTGTGAAATTGTCATGTCAATATGAAGAACCCATATATTCACCGGCTGCTACTCCTAGATGGTACCAACAACCTACTGCAAAACCAATTTTTTGGTTAAGCAAATGGCCTCAACCAGTACAAGATTTTGCTGCAATTCCTGGTGATCCCGAGGAACCAGATGACCCTGGCTTTGGTTGGGGTCGTACTCCACGTGTCTTAGATATGTATGAAATTTCCAATCGTGAAAAATTGGTACCCGTCCAAGTGGGTGGTTCATCCGGACCAGGACCAGGTCAAGCTTTAATGGTACCACGTACGGTAGTCATTGATATTTCCTTTTTTCAACGTTCGAAAGGAACTCAAATTGTAGACGGCTTAGATTATCGATTAAGTCGAGAAGATCCAAATGCAAATGAAACAGAAATAGCTGCAAACAAAGAAAAGGAAGGAAGTCGTCGAATGCGTCAACTGTTGCAAGCTGGTTTAGCTGGTCTTGCACCAAGTCCATCGAATTTGGGAGGAGATGCAACTGGAACAGGACCAGCATCAGCTCCAGTTATAGCTAAATCACAAACTCTTTATCAAGATGAACCTCCAACCGTACTTGCAGAATCTTCGAAAACCTTAGTCAAAGCTTCGATTGATTTTTATGACAAATGTGCTATTACTGATGTACCCAAACTATTAACACAATTTGCTAAATTAGAACCTCCTGTATTTATCTGTGATGCTGTTCAACTTTCTTATTGTAATATGGATACCAAAATGTGTGAAAGTCCAGTCAATTCAACTTGGTACGTTAAAAATTCGAAAAGTTGAGATCTAATTAATCCAAACAGTGTTACTAACATTTTATTTATTTTTCTCTGTTATATCTCTAACTACACTGCTCCTGCGTCGCTTTTTACTTTTTTATAGGACGGGACAAGAGGATGGTACTCCAAACGGTCGATTTGAACCAAAGGTACAACCTTCCGGTTACAAAAATGGTGGCAGAACAATGAGTCTTTCGCGTGGTCTTCTTAAAGAAGGTTTTCATTGCGAGCGACAGGAAGACTGTCGGCATGCTGAATATTCACTTGAAGTCTATTACTTTGGTTTGTCGTGGTTTGGTTTGTTGAATAGTTTCGAATTAGAGACTTCAGTTTATATTATGATTTTTTTTCTTATTGGTGGAGTCTCCGTCATGGCTACAGCAATCTTTTGGGCCTTTTTCAGAATGACTACGCGACTCAAGTACCCACCACCGTTCCGGTGGAAAAAATTGTTTGTTCTTATTGCACCATCTCCTTTGTACGGTGTGGCTTTGGCAACGATTCCAATTGTCGTCGCTTGTGCTGGAATAAGGATATGGTTTAAAGGTGGGGCATCTACTGATCCAGTCAATCGACCCAGTAGTTATGCGTTTGAAGAACACAATGGTGATTGGCATTATACGGCGTTAATGACCTTGGACGTTATTGAAAGTTATCGTACCAAACGTATTGGTTACGCTGTCATCTGTTTAGGCATGTATTGTATTTATATGGGTGCAAAATTATTTGTACCGGATGCCGGCGGAGAAGATGGAGACGATTCCAGAATTGATGAAGTTATGGCTGCAAATGCTGCTGCCATGGGAGATGACGAAGAGGAAGAAATGTTGCCCCCCTCTGAATTTTGGACACCTCTCTTATGGAAACGTTCGCATCTCTTGCTTTGGACCATGTATGTGTTTACTGTCTTAATGATTGTCTGGGAATTTAGTTATAGTGAAATATTTTCAGGAAATATTTATTTTTGGATTATTGTTTTTAAAATGATACAAATGTTAATGGATCAAGTCTTAGCAATGGCTATGAAAGAAAATTTGTTAATTGCATCTTTAATGGTTTCCATTGAAATTACAGAATTTATGATTTCGATGGGAGCTCCTAATTTGATGGAATTTATTCAAAGTTATTTTGTTGAATTGGCGCTGATGGTTTTTGAACGTCTTATCTTTGATCCTGGTCTAAAACATATTGCTAAACTTTGGCCGAAATGGAAAATGTTATTAAAACGTCGTTTTGCCAAGAAACGTCACATGACACGTGAACAACGTGCTCGAGAAGAAGCGGAATGGAAACGTGTCAACGAAGAAATTGCTTTAGAATCAGAAGGTGTCGAACCATTGTTAGATTCGTATGCAGTGTATGCGAATGAAACGATATCAATGCTTTTAGGTGTATTTGTTTTAGGATTTATCTATTACTTTGACGAAACACAAATTGAAGTCCAATACAATATTAAAAAGTCGGAATTAGTGTTTTACATCTTTTTTGTCTGTATATTAATACCTTTCAGTTTATCAATGGATATGTTTCTATGGATGTCACAAGAATTAATACATGGTTGGAAAGTCTATGATTTTGTTGCTTATCAAAAATATCGTTTTTCTGTACGTGAAAACAGATGGCAAATGGAAGCCTGGGATACTTTGGATGAATCTATTGCAGAACCGTTACAAACAATTGATATGTTGTGTTTTAGTTCACAATTTTATTTTATTTGTACAATTCATGGTCTTGGTATGTTGTTGGTACAATTTGGTTTGACCATTACTTTAAGAAATGATGCAAATCCATTTTCAGATTCAATGCTGCCTGTCATTATGCTAGGAATCTTTTCCATGTGTACTATCATTCAATGGATTGGACGTCTGTTTGGTGATCTAGCAGGTATTTGGGTACGTAAAAGTTTACAGGGTACTGTGGATGATGAAATTGCTGCTAAATTAGCGATTGGGGAAGGAAGACAAGCTGATTTGGAAGCAGAACGTTTGGAATTGCAAGCCTTAAACAGTGAACGATTTAGACATCGATTTTTAGATCGAAGTCGTCCATGGGTCTTGCAACATTTAGTTGAATTATTAACGCCTAGAACATTACAAATGCCAGGTGCCGACGGCAGACCAGTCATTGAATACATTCGTGATGTGTATCATGAATTGATGGCGTTGGGTGAAGGTCGACGTCGACCCGGTGATCGTGAAGACATCTCTTCGGATTCGGGTGATGAAGGTTTAAGAGACAAACAAGCCTCTTGGTCCAACGCACCGTTAAGTAAACCAAGTGGAGCTTTATTAAGACATTGGTTGGAATTAGCAAGACGTCGACGTGCTTTAAAAAAATTAATAGAAGGTACTATTCAACGTGCCTGTGGTGAAACGTGTGCCTTGTGTGCCCGTACCAAAGAAGCAGGAAATGTCATGCGTTGTGATATTGCTAAAGATGGGGCTGCCAGTGATCATGCCATCGATGATTTAATTAAAGGATTTCAAGTCAAATATCCAGGCAGAAAATTTGAACCTAATTTATGGGTCTCTTACTTTCGTTCCGAAGCACAATTTATTACAAGATGTCAAAATTGTGTCAATAAAGTTGAACAAGCACGTGCCAGCAAAGTGAAAAAACATACGGGTGGTGGACGTGCTACCCGTGCTGCTGATATTTCTGACGACGACGAAGACGATGAAGAACAAGCGGTCTTTGAACCAATGGTGGTCACACGTACATCTGCAGAAGGTAAAGTGATGAGTAAATGGTTAAATGCAGCACGTCGTCGTCTTGGTGGACAATTTCCACGTCCAGGTGCACGTGCTGAAATGGAAGCCTATGCTGCTAAAATGAGAGAATACAAATTGAAAAAAGCTAAAGCAGACATGCGTGCTAAAGGCTTTATTTCAGATGATGAAGATGAAGATGGTAATGTGAAATTAAAAGTTGGTTATATTAATGCAGCTTCTAAAGCTTTGGCACAATTATGGTTGGAACGTGCTCGAGAATATCGTAAAACAACAGTGATTAAAGAAAGAGAAAATATGAAATTAGACATTCGTAGAGTCATGGAACACTTGACCGAAGAGCATGATTGGTATTATGGCCAAGATCTTCGTCTGACTGGATTAGCTTTGAAAGAAGAAGGTGATAATTTACAAGAAACAAGACGTCAATTTGATGCGGATGCAAAAGCTGAATCTAGAAATTTACAAGATGAATTAGAAACTTTTACATTGGAAAAAGAAGCACAAACTCAGAAAGAAATTGAAGAGATTGAAGAAAAAATGAAAGTAGATCGTGTAGCACTGCTTGAAAAAGCAGAAATGCGTATACAAGAAATTACACGTAATAAATCTAGATTGCAAACACAATTTGAAAAAGAAGTAAAACTTGCACCACCAGAAGATAGAGCTGGTATGAGTTCAGTACATAAAGAAGAAGTCAAAAAATTAAATGTATTAATTGAAAATGAAAGAAAGAAACAAGCTGAAGCAATACAAAAACGTATTGAAGCCGGCAATGCAGATCTAGGTGATCGTCAAAGAAAACGTGTGGATGCATTAGAAACAAAGAAAGATGTGATTGGACGTAAAATTAAAAATTTGTACGACGATGTTGATATTAAAATGAAAAAAAGTGAAACGAATTGGTTACATCGATCTGCTGGTTGGATTCATAAATCAGAACGTAAAGTAAAAGCGAAAGAAAAGGACGACAATGCTAAAAAGGAGGCGGAAAAGGAAAGGAAAAGGAGAAAAAGGATGAGGGCTTAAGAGAAAAAAAATAGAGTTAAAGAAGTGAAGGGAGATAGTTGTGAAATTAGTTGTGAAAATTAGTTGTGAAATTACACCGAAAGCAAACAGAAAAGAAAGAAATGTAAAAAAAAATAAAGAAAAATTTGGAAAAAAAAAAGATGTGAGCTTATGGATGAAGAGATTAAAAAAAATAAGCTATACCACCACATTGTGTTTTAGAATTGTACATGTATAACTATATATTTAAATAAATAAAGAATAAGATTCTACTTTGTATTTTCTACGTTGAACAGTTCAACAGGTGTGTGTATGCTGTTCTACGAAGGTAGCCAATACTTTGGACTTTCATTTTTTTCTTATTTTTTTTCATCATATTTTTTTTCAGTTTATTTTTTTCTAGTTTTTTAATTCTATAATTCCAACGATCAACTGCAATATACGTTGAAGGTGGAATTATGATATAATTTAACTCCAACATCACTTAAACAATATGGCCAGTGACCCAACACATTTTGTCGGGCCTGAAAAAGCATTAAATATAGAACTAAACAAAGAATTATGGATTGGATTAGCCATCGGATTTGGATCGCTCTGTTTAATATGTACAGCGCTTGTAATCTATTCAGAGTTTTGCCGTGATAAAAGACGAGCGTACGAAACAGTCGAAATGATGAACCGTAGACAGACTCACATTGATCGTGGTGATCATGATACTTGGGATATTTAGAAACAAACAAAAAATACAAAATACAATCTTACAAACAATAACGATCAACAATAACGATCAACAATAACAAATAATCAAACAACAACAATGCAAAATCTGGCAGAAACATTAACGACTGAAACATCTCCATGGGATACGATCGATTCTCCTGAATCAACATTACCGCCAATCACCAAACCTGAAATCCTTCCGGAACCAATTGAACCATCACCGCCTCCACAACCACCACCTCCACCTCCCAAAGAAATTGATCCAATCACCTTATTAATGTCTAAATTAAATAAATATATCATGGACAAACAAATGAAAATCAGTCGAATCTTTGGTGACATCGATACATCTGGCAATGGCATTTTAGATCTCATTGAATTTAGACAAGGCGTACGTGAAATCATTAAAAAAGCAGATTTTTTATTATCCAACGACGAATGCAAACAAATTTTTTATCGTTGCGACAAAGATCGATCTGGTGAATTAGATTACAAAGAATTTGAAAGAGAAATTAAAAATGCTGATTTAGCAAGAGCTGCCGCAATTAAAGCACGACGTGAAGCCTCTCAAAACGGCAGTTCGCTCGCAAAAAAAAAGAAGAAGAAAGGCAAAAAAAGTAACATGAAAAAATTAAATTGGAGAGAAAATAGACGTAAAATTATTCGTGCTAGTCCCGATATAGTCCGTTGGGTCGTGGGAGATGACTTTAATGAACAAATATTAAAACATGAACGAGAAGCTTTCTTAGAAATGGAAAAGAAAAGAAAAGCACGAACCCGAATGTATCGTCGTAAAAAAGAACCTTCCTTATTAAAACGTGCCATATCTAACTTACCTCCGTTACCTTCTGTATTAATCACTGGTGATTCTAAAATACAATTAAGAAATAAAGATCATCATTGTTCAACTTCGCAAATAGTTACTAAGTATCAATCCAGACATAAAATATTAGGAAATACAATCACAACTTACATACCAACCATGATCTTGGGTAGAAACAGTTTACCAATGCATCAAAAAAGTCACAACGATCTGTTTCACGATAGAGAGAGTGATACAGAGAGTGACGATTCATCCGTTGGAGAAAGTGGTTGGCATGTAAGTCGTGTAGATGAAGATGAAATTCATTCAAGCGACGATGATTTTGATGAAAATAATTACAACAATAAATATGATACGGATAATGATAAAAGATTTGAACAAGAAAAAGATTCCATTTTGTCTTCTTCTTTTTCAATGACATCTATATCAAATCAAACGCCACAAAAACCGGGTACAATAACAATTAATCACGGTTCTTTACGAAGCGGTGCATTTTCTGGTGCTATAGCTTCGTATCATAGTTTGATATCGACGAATAGTAAAGGACAAATGGATACGCAAGACCAAGGTGCTTCAAAGATGGAACCTTATTCAGAAAGCAACGTCAAAGAAATCAATTTATCAAACAATCATATTACATCGAACAGTTTAAGAACAATGTTAAATTCATATCCATCGATATCACACGTTGAAATTATTAATCTAAATCACAATGTGATCGGTAGTCAAGGTGTAACTGCATTAAGTAACGCAATAATAAAAAGGCCGATGAAAAACGCGTTGAATAAAAATCCAAATCGTGTTCGACATTTGCAATGCATACGTTTAGAAGGGAACAACATCGGTGATCGTGGTTGCAAAATATTGTGTTCTGCATTAAGAGTGTGTCCTCATTTAAAAACATTGTGTTTGCCATACAATAATATTGGAAGTATGGGTGGTACAAATATAGGTACGTTTTTTAATATTTTCTAACAATGCCCAAACAGTGATTAATATATATATATAATATATTACTAACTTTTTTTTTTTTCTTTTTCATTCTTTGTTTTGTTTATATAGGTGCATTACTCGGTAAAGCACCAAATTTAACTGAAATAGATGTCTCCAACAATTCAATTCGTGGCAGTGGTGCTGCTGCGTTGACGTTTGGTTTAGTCAAAAGTAAATCTTTGCTGTGGTGCGATTTGTCTTGGAATGCATTGGGTAAAAGTCCAGCTCGACAAGCAGCAAGAACACTAGCACGAAGTTTAAAAAAAAATAAAATGTAGGTTTAAATCTCTTGATGTTAACACAGCTAACACAGCTGCTATTGACACGTACTAATTTTTACATCTTCTTCTTTGTCTTGTTATTTATTGGTGTACATCGTCATCTTCTTTATCGTCATCTTCTTTGTCGTCATCTTCTTTATCATCATTGGTTAACACCTTAATCTAAATCGACACGGCCCTC
>MDTF01001637.1_pt1 | contig 35010 bp, 32 predicted proteins | sample 811191 | NCBI WGS metagenome assembly MDTF01 (sample SAMN05326649, study PRJNA326480) | marine metagenome | isolation source: seawater | place: Southern Ocean | collected 2011 | reverse complement strand
TTTTATACTCAAGAAAGCTAAGGTTGTAAAGTAAAAGAAATCATATTTGATTAAATTTTTTTCAATAAATAGTCACTATAAGTTAGTCTAATAGCTTCCTTTAAATTCATTTTTGCTTTCCATCCATATTTTTTAGCTAAACTAACATCCATAACCTTTCTAGGTGTTCCATTAGGTTTTGATTTGTCATATCTAATTTTTATCTTTTTAGAGGGTATTATTAATTTTAGAATAATTTTTGCATACTCAGTTATTGAAAAATCGTTTCCTGTCCCAATATTTATAACCGTTTCTTTAAATTTTTTATTCATAAAATACACACAGGCATCAGCAATATCGTCTACATATATAACTTCTCTTTTGGGAGTACCATCTCCCCAAATAACTATTTCTTTTTTATTTTTAATTTTTAATTCATGAACCTTTCTTATTAATGAAGGAAAAAAGTGTGAATTTAATTTATCATAATTATCATTTGGACCAAATGTGTTGGTTGGCATTAAACACTTATAATTTGTCTTGTATTGACGATTGTAACTTTCACACATTTTTATACCTGCTATTTTTGCTATTGCATATGCTTCGTTGGTTTTTTCTAATTCACCACTTAATAAATAATTTTCTTTAATTGGTTGTTTACACAATCTTGGGTAAACACAACTTGATCCTAAAAAAATTAAGTTTTTAATACCAGACAAATATGCTGCATGAATAATGTTATTTTGAATAGTTAAATTATTGTGCATAAATTCTGCAGGGTACTTGTTATTGGAATAAATGCCCCCCACTTTAGCAGCAGCTATAAAAATGAAGCTAGGTTTTTCTTTTTTTAAAAAATTATATACTTTGGATTGATTGGTAAGGTCTATTTTTGATCTATTTGCTGTTAAAATTTTTTTAAATCCTGTCTTTTTTAACCTTCTAAGGATTGCACTTCCCACTAGACCTTTGTGACCAGCAATATAAATCTTTGACTTAAGATTAATCATTATTGCTGATTTTTTTTAAATCATACTCAACCATTTCACTTACAAGCTCTTTTATAGTGGTTTTGGGTTTCCAGTTTAATTCCCTTCTTGCCTTGCTTGAATCTCCAAGTAAAGTATCTACCTCTAGTGGTCTAAAATATTCCTTATCACACGCAACTATGCAGTTGCCTGATTCATCAAAACATTTTTCATTAATTCCTTTCCCCTTCCAAAAAAATTTTATATTTAATTCTCTTAAAACTAAGTTCACAAATTCTTTTACAGTATACTGTTTTCCAGTTGATATTACATAATCAGAAGGTTTTTTTTGTTGCAGCATTTTCCACATTGCCTCAACATAGTCTCTAGCATGACCCCAGTCTCTTTTTGCATTTATATTTCCTAAATATAATATTTTTTGTTTTTTTAGCTTAATTTTACAAAGCCCTATAACCACTTTTCTAGTTACAAATGTTTCACCTCTTACAGGACTTTCATGGTTAAATAATATCCCGTTACATGAAAAGATATTGTACGCCTCTCTGTAATTGATGGTTATCCAATGAGCATAAACTTTTGCAACACCATATGGACTTCTTGGATAAAAAGGTGTTTTTTCTGTCTGGGGAATTTGCTTAACTTTTCCATACATTTCAGATGTTCCAGCTTGGTAGAATTTTGTAATTTTTTGAAATCCGTGGAATTTAATTGCCTCTAGTATTCTAAGGGCTCCAATGGCATCAGCGTTAGCTGTATATTCCGGAACCTCAAAAGATACTGACACATGAGATTGGGCTGCAAGATTATAAATTTCACTTGGTTTAATCTTTTTAATCAAACTAGAAACTGAAATAGCATCAGTAACATCACCATAATGTAAAAAAAAATTTCTATTTCTTTCAAAGGGATCTTGATAAATGTGATCTATTCTACTTGTATTGAGTGAAGAAGATCGTCTTTTAATACCATGAACTAAATAGCCCTTTTTTATTAAAAAGGAAGACAGATATGATCCATCTTGCCCCGTAACACCAAAAATTAATGCAATTTTTTTTTTCATCAAAACTAAAATTTTATAACTGATAACACAACTTTTATATCAATACTAAGAAATTAACATATTATTAATATATTTTTAATCTCTTATTCAATACCTTAATTAAACACTTTTTTGATATTTAAATTTAAAAAATTTAACATAAACTAAAGTATATATTGCAGCACTAAACAGGATTAAGAGTATTTGTATATCTGATTTAGTAATAAAATATAATCCTATAGAAAAAATAATTATATTATAGAAATTTATTATTTGCGCAGTCAAAGTATTTGCTGCAAAGGTATTTAGATCATATTTTTTACTTATATAAAAAAAAACTAATTGGTGGATATGTTTGGCATCTGGGCGCATCGGAGATCTTTTTATAATATTCTTTCTAATAATTGAAAATAAATTTTCATAAGTTGGATACCAAAGCAATAAAGCTATGAAAAATGGTGAAATATGTTGATTGAACTTGTAAATACTTATTAAAAAAATCGAAAAACTAAAGCCCAATAAATACGAACCTGAATCACCTAAATATACTTGATTTGTTAAGTTCAATAAAAAAATACATAATATTAAAATAAAAATATAAAATATTGATATATCTTTAATGATTATTATTTCATTAAATTGTAAATAAAAAATAGTAGCACTTATTAAAAGATAATAACCAATACACAATGTGTTCATACCATCGATAAAATTTGATCCATTAATAATAATTAGTATACAAAAAGTAACAAATAAATAATTAATATAATTATTATGTAAAATGTTATCTAAAAAAACCATCCTAGTATCACTTACTTGAACATCATTAAATACCACATAAGATAAAATCAAAAAAATTTGTAAGAAAAATTTTTTTTTAGCTGACTTAATTTTTTTAAGATCAGAAAGAATTCCTAAAATAAATACTATAAATGAAAAAAATATAAATGAAAAAATTTTCTCATTTAAAAAATAAAAATATCCTAAGAAAAGAAATAAACCACCCGTTAATGGCACTGATGATTTTGATGCAAACTTTTGATGAATATCTCCAGTTTCACTTATTAAAATATTTTTTTGAAGTAAAAATTTATTAATAAATAAAATGAATATTGTTAATATTGTCAAATAAAAAAAAATCATGTTATTTTTTTAAAATATAGTTAATAGAAAGTACAATTAAGCAAAATAGAGACTTTAATACGCCATATCGCAAATGAATTCTATAAACCCTGTATCCGTCTACAAGCTTTTGAATAGTAGATGATGATAGTGAATTTTCATTTTTTCTCCAACTTGCCAAATTTTTTTCAAAACCCTTCATTTCAACTCCATCCAGCGCTAACTTTATCCACAGAACATAATCTTCTTTAGTTTTAAGATTGGCAAATTGATAACTTTTATTTTCAAAAATATTTTTTTTAATAATTACTGTAGATAAACCAATATCACAAGAGTTCCTAAGTTTTTTAAAATTGACATAATTTGGTGCTTTTTTAATTTTAATAAAATTGGAATTCTCATCTATTATATCATAGCTTGTAAAACTAAAATCAAGATTAAATTGTTTCATAAAATTTAACTGAAGTTCAAGTTTATTATTTTTCCATAAATCATCACAATCACAAAAAGCAATATATTCCCCTTTAGATAGCTTTATTGCTTTATTTCTGGACGGACCTGCTCCTAAATTTTTATCATTATGTATTAATTTTATACGAATGTCTGAATTAGAAATAATGTTTATAAAATCTTTACTTTCAATATCATCATTAATTAAAAGTATTTCAAAATCTGTATGAGATTGATTTAATATTGATTGAATACTGTCTTTTATGTAAAGTTCTTTCTTGTAATAGGGCATTATTATACTGACTAAAGGCATATTTTTTAATTAATAAATAATATCTTATGTTTGTTTTTCATTAGTTAATATTTTTGTTAAACTCAAATGATGTCTAAATAATGTATAATTTAAAGAATTTTTCTTAGCTTTTAATTTAAACCCTTTTAAATTTTTTTCTTCCTTGGTAAAATTTTTTATTTTTTGCGTTAGTTCATTTTTTTTATTACTTTTGAACAAATATCCAGCATGTCCATTTGCTAAAAATTCTCTTGGTCCATTTGGGCAATCACTAGATATAATAAATAAATTAGAAAGTGCAGCTTCAACAATAACAAAACCAACCTCTTCCCATAAAGATGATAAAATCAATGCTCTAGCATTTTTCATAAATGGATAGATATTTCTTATATTGCCTAGAATAAAGATATTATTCGAAATATTATTTTGTCTTATTAATTTTTTTAATTTGAACTCTTCTTCACCGTCACCAATTATTAACAATACAGCTTCTTTGTTCATTTTTAGATAATTATTAAACTCAGATATTAAATATTGATAATTTTTTTGTTTAGTAAGCCTACCAACCGCTAAAAAATAATTATTATAATTTTTAACTTTATCTAAAAAATTTTTATCATCTATTTTAAATTGGTTTATATAATCTTGTATATTTAAAATTGCATCTTGCAGATAAAAAATCTTGTCTTTATCGAAAATATTTTTTTTTTTTAAATCAGATAAAAGATCGATGGTTGGACATGTAATCTTGTATATTTTTCTAGAGGAATGACGCCATAAAAATTTTCTAAATAAATTTAATTTTGGGAATCCTGAAATTCTTAATATAAACTTTGTTTTAAAATTGAAAAAATTATTTAATATTATTGGTAGTGATGTCAATAAATGCATAATAATAAAATCTGGCTTATCTCTTTTTAGAACATTCAAAAGTGGGAAAAATGAAAACAAAATTATTATAAGATATGAAATTCTGCTTTTCAAAAAACCATTTTTAGGCAAATATGAAAAAAACTTAAACCTAAATTCTATTAAATCAATATTATGTCTTTTAAAAATTTCTGAATATTCGTCCCACTCTCCACAAGCATTAATTATTTTTACTTTATATTTTTTTTGTGAAAATTTTTGTAAAGATATTGCCGAATTAATAGTGGATTTTACTGTACCAACTTTAGATAAGCATGGTGACCAATAAAAAACTGTTTTCATAAACTTATTTTTTTAAATTAAAATTAATTTTTATTTTCGTAAATATAGTCAAAGCTTTTTCTAAATGGCATTTTTGTTTTAAAAATTTTTTGGAACCCATTATTACTTAATAGTTTATGTATATCGCTAAAGTTATAGTTTTTAATTATCATATTGTCATAGTGATGTTCAAATAATATAAATTCCACTTTTTTAATATTTTCTTCAAGTCCCAAAAGGATATTATATTCAAAACCTTCTGTATCTATTTTCATAAAGTCAATTTTATCAATATTTTCTTGCTCCATAAATTCTTTTAAACGAATAATTCTGGTTGGCACTTTATTTTTAATAAACTTTTTTATTCCAAATAAAGTTGTAATAAATTTTTTCTTTCTAAAATATTTTGAATTAACATTTAAGTTATTGAAGGTATTTGATACTCCATCTGCAATCTCATTAAGAGGTAAGATATAATTTTTTTCACCAAGACCAAAAGGAGAAATTTCAATCTTAACTGATTTATTTTTTTCTATTTCAGCTACTTTTATTTTTAGTTTAGTAAAATTTTCTTTACTTGGTTCAAAAGCATATATTTTTTTAATTGAAAAAATTTCTAGAAACTCATTAATTGTATCTCCATGATGCGCCCCTACATCAATAAAAATATTAATATCTTTTAAAATCTTTTTTTTTAAAAAAGCATATTTTTTTTTTTGATAAAAAAAGTCAATAATCTTAAATAGAAAATTCATATGTAAGCCTCTTAAAAAAATATATACCTATTCTTATAAATTTTTTTAGCTTTATTTTCATTAATTTCTTTCTGCATTCTTTTTTGATACCGAAAAGAGTCTTCGTATAAAGGGTATTTAACATTTGTTAGTGGCCTATAAGAGTTAATTTTATTTTCTTTAATCAGTCTATTAAAGTTTCTGCCAAAAAACACTAGCACTGTAATCATAACAATCGCTATAATTTTTTTGTTTAGATTTGGCACATTCTTATTAAATTTTTCTAGGAATATGCTCATAGGAATAAAGAATAGAAAGAAAAATAAATGATACCCCCCATATCTCAGCGTTGGATGAAGTAAAAACCATATTAAAAAAATTATTAGCAACAAAAAAGATAGGCTTTTATATTTTCTATGAAAAATTTTTGCTGTTTTTTTTCCTTTAAATAATGAAAAAAAAATTACTACAATAAAGATTAAAGAATAAATTAAATCAGAAACTTTGTTAAAAAAATACCTGTCTAACCAATTACTAATCCAATTGAAATTAGAAATGTAATTTAATTTTTCACTTTGTGCCAAACTATAACCAGCGCCAGATCCTGCTTTTGCCCAATTTTCATAATGGAGACTCAAATAGTTAACTGTGTCTGCAGAAAGTGACCAAGTTACATTGAAGAAACAAGTTTTTTTCTCTGGAAATAAAAGGCACCCTGTATTAAAAAAATTTGTTAATAGTACAAAACCAATTAACAAAGAGCAAAGTAATAAGTTTACATTAAAAAAATATTTTACTGACTTAGTTTTTTCGTAAACATTTATAATTAATGGAATCATAATTATAATATAAATTAAGTATAATGCTTTTAATGAAGCAATTAGAGTAAAAATAATAGTAAAAACTTTTAAAAAATCTACATTAATTTTATCTTCATGTTTGTTCATAAAATAAAGTAAGTTTAATACCAATAAAATAATCAAGATCATTGCTGACCTATCAGTTCCATGTTCTCCCAATCTGTAAAAAAAAATATTGATAAATACAAATGATGTGAGACTTAGGAAGGTAATAAAAATATAATTTTTTTGTATCCTCTTATTAAAAATTAACTTCAGAATAACAAAATTAGAAAATATCAAAATATAGGCTGGTGCTAGGTGGAACAAACTGTATTTTGCACCAGGTAAATAAAATAAAGAAGATAGTAAAAATATTGATGAATGTGTTTTAAAGCCATGGTTTAAATTTCCCAAACCTAAAGGATGTGGGTATTCTGTTAGAGTAATAATATATGGAAAGTGATAATAATGGAAATCATCATGATTTTTTCCAATTAATATAAAAATAAGTGAGAATAAAAATATTAAAAATAATAATTTTAAATTTTTTTTACTAGGGTTAATTTCTTTAAAAAATATTAAAAATAAGATTAATCCACTTATCAAAATTAGTGAATTAAATATTTCCTCGTGTGCTAGGAATTGAGTACTTGCATATGAGATTAATAATAACGTAAATATTCCAACAATTCCCTGATAACCTAAATTATAATTTTTAAACTTAATAACTTTATTACTTATAAAAAAACCATAACCTAGTATTGAAATTAAGATTAAAGGATAATAAATGAAAATCATATTTATAATATTTTCTTAAGAAAAAATGTTAAGAATTTTGTTAAGTAATAATCAAAACTAGAAATGAATAAATTTTTCCTTTTTTTCATAATGATTCTTAAGTAAGAAAATGCTTCGGATCTTCTTATCCACCATATCATTGAATATTTTTTAATTTTAGCAGTAATGCCATTGTGATCATAATTATAATACGTTAGTTTTTTACTAAGGATATTATATTCATTCATGTAAAACTTTGAAAAAATTGTCAATCTTGCATCAATCTCAAGGTGTGGAAAATCTTTTTTATAAGCATTTTTAAAAAAATCTATAAGAAATTTTCTTCTCACAGATACACAGCTAGTAGGAAAAATTGTAGGCCATATTGATGATTTTAATAATTTTTTTTTTAATTTAAATCTAGCAAGACCGTGCTTGGGGATATCAAATACACAATTTAATTTTTTATTGTTATGAAAAAACTGATCAATTTTAAGAAGCTTATTTTTTTTAAAATAATCATCTCCATCTAACAAACAAATTATATTTCCTTTAGATTTCTTAAGGCCCTCGTATATACCATTAATTTGATTGAGTGGACTTGACTCTTTTTTATATCTAAATTTATTAGTTAGTAATTTTACTTTTTTATATTTTTTTATAATATCTATTGAACCATCTGTGGAACAATCATCAAAAATAATTATTTCATAATTATCAAAATTTTGACTACATGCAGCTTGTAAAGATTTATTTAAAAATTTCTCTTTATTAAAATTTGTAATTAGAATGGATATAAAGTTTTTATTTATCAATTTAAATTTTTCTTATTAACTAAAATATTAGTTCCTTAAAATTTTTTTCTATTTTTTTTTTATATATTTTTTTTAATTTACTAATATTTGCTACTAAATAGGTTTCTTCATTATTGTCTTTAATCTCAATTTTTTTTTTATAGTGTTTTGAAATATAGGTTGCAATATCTTTTAGATATATGGCTCTACCTGATGCAATATTAATTATTCCTTTAAATTTTTTTTTATATAAACAGAAAATAATTTTTGAAATATCTTTCATTGAAATAAAGTCTCTATAATGACCCAAATTGCTTAAAATAATTTTCTTCTTTGATTTTTTTATTTTTGCCTTTAGATCAGGAACTAAATAATTTTTTTTTTGATTTTTGTTGGTGGTACTAAATATTCGGCCAATACAATAAATGGTATCACTTTTTTCTAGATGTTTGATTATATATTTTTCTGCTAAGAGTTTTGTTTTTCCATAATATGAAACTGGTTCTATTTTAGACCTTTCACTAATTCTTTTTACTATTGAAGAATATACGTGAGATGTAGACGCAAAAAAAAACCATTTTATTTTATTTTTTTTAACTTCATCAATTATGTTTTTAGTTGCCACATAATTAACCTCATAAGCTTTTTTTTTATTATTATTAACTACCTTGATTGGGACTATTGCAGCTAGATGAAATATTGCATCAAATTTTTTACTACCAATCCATTTGGCTAATTTATTTTTATTTCTTATGTCTCCTTTAAAAAAAGAATAGTTCAAACCTGATTTTGATTTAACTATTTCTCTTCCTAGACTACCCGTACGACCAGTGATACCTACTCTTATTGACATTTAATTTATGAAATATTTCAATTATTTAATATATATATTTATTAAGATTGTATAAATTATATATGAAGAAAAAAAAATTAAAAAACCCTTTTTTCTCAATTGTTACTGTTGTTAAGAATGATGAGACTAATATTAAAAATACCATTAAAAGTATACTATCCCAAAATTACAAAAATTTTGAATATATTGTAATTGATGGCAAATCTACGGACAGAACTCTTAAAGAAATTAACAGATATAAAAATAAAATTTCTCATATTCTTTCAGAAGCAGATAAAGGCATTTATTTTGCTATGAATAAAGGCATTAAACTTGCAAAAGGTACTTTCTTATTATTTGTTAATTCTGGTGATTTACTAACAAAAAATGCCTTGAATGTTGTTTACAACACATACAAAAAAAACAATAAAATTGATTTTATTTTTGGAACAGTTAAACGGCATTATTCAACTACTACTATAATTAAATCTGGATATGATAAATTTAGATTAAATTATAATTTTGATTTTGCTACATCGCATTCAACTGGCTTCTTTATTAAATTAAAATCTTTAAATGAAGTTGGAAAATTCAACACCAAATACAAGTGCTCTGCCGATTATGATTTTTATTATAGAGCTATTATAAAAAAGAAATTAAAAGGCATTTCTACAAATAAGAATAAAATTATCGGTATTATGAAAAATGGTGGTTATTCAAGTAAAATTAGTTTTTTTCAACATTTAATAGAAGAAACTAAAATTAGATACAACAATGGTCAAAATATATTTTTAATATTTTTAATATTTTGCAATGCAATAATTAAATCTGCAATAAAAAAATTATTATAATTCAACTTTCTTGTTTATTTTGAAAATTAGTTCATTAGATAATTTTTCAATACTTTTGTTAAAATTGTTATTTATTATAATATCTGGTTTTTTAGGAAACTCTGGCTTAATATCAACACCAACTAATTGAGTTTTCTTTTTATAAATTTTTGTATATTTTTTTTTGATAATTTTTTTTAAACTTGTTTTAATATAAATTTCTAAATAATTTTTAATATTGATTTTATTCCATATCCTAACATCATCAAAAAGTGCCATCCCAGCAAATAATACGTTGATATTTTGATCGGTAATTTTTTTGAATAATTTTGAATATTTTATTCCACCTTTTTTTCTATCAGAATTATCGTAGCTTCTTAGATCTAAAATTTTTCTCATTTCATCACCATTTACATAAAAAGTTTTTCCATATTTACTTTTAATTCTGTGATAAATTTTATTGGATATTGAAGTTTTTCCTGAGCCAGACAGGCCTGTAACCCAAAATAAAATTCCTTTTTTTTTATCTAAAATCATTTGAATTTTTATACAATTTTTTGGATTTCTAATCTTAAAATACCTGGGCTCATTTTTACAATATTATTTGGCTTATTTTATAACTTTTTTTATCTTTTTATGATATTATTACTATAATCCAATAATTAATTTAAGTTCAATAAAAATATATGAAAAACATCAAGGTTTGGAAAAAAATTAAAAAAAGCAATTATAAGAATATAAAGCATTTATTAAATGATTTAACTCAAAAAGGACACATATTGAGTCCTTGGATTTACAACATTTTTAATAACAAAAAAAATAAAATATTAATAAACAACCAAAGTTTTGATTTATACAAAATTAATGTAAAAAGCCTTGGTTTTAAAAAAGCCACTAAATTAAAATATATTTATAAAAAAATCTTATTAAGTGATTATGATCTAGTTCCACCAGATTTAGCATTAAGAGCAAGATTATTTTATAGAGAACAAAAAATTGGAGAATGGCTGAGATTCGCAACTCCATTTAATTCCATGATTGATACTGACAAAGTTCCACACCTTCCAAAATTAGGGAGGGCCCTGCAAAAATATTTTATTGAAACGTACTGGTCATATCCTGATGCTATTTTTCATCCTCACAATGAATTTATTGTTACTAAAAAAAATGATATTTAAAAATTTAAAAATAAATAGTGTTAATTTAAAAAATCGTATTGTTGTTTCTCCAATGTGTCAATATTCATCTCAGAATGGAAGTCCATCAAATTGGCATTATGAACATTTACAAAATTTATCTACTACAGGTGCTAGTATGATTTTACTTGAATCAACCGCTGTAGATAAGCAGGGACGAATATCAGATGCTGACATGTGCCTATACAACGCTACTCATGAAAAAAATTTAAAAAAGTTGATTAAATTTCTTAAATCTAAAAATGATGTCAAATATGGTATTCAGATTTCTCATTCTGGTAGAAAAGGTTCAAGCTACGAACCTTGGATAAAACATAATTATCCACTGCCTAAAAAAAGATCCTGGAAAACGATATCTGCTTCAGCGATTTCAAGGGATAAAGGGTGGCCTAAGCCTGGTGAAATGACAAAATCACAAATTAAAAAGATTATACAAAAGTTTAAAAATACAGCAATTAGAGCTAATAGAATTGATTTTGATTGTCTGGAAATCCATATGGCACACGGTTATTTATTACATCAATTTTTTTCACCAATTTCTAATAAAAGAATTGATGAGTATGGTGGTAGTTTTATGAATAGATCTAGACTTTTAGATGAAATAGCAAAAGAAGTCAGAAAAGTTTGGCCACGTAATAAAATTTTGGGCGCACGTATTACGGGTACAGATCATTTAAAAGGTGGCTCATCTATTAATGATGCAATTGCTTTATCTAAAAATTTAAAAAAAATTGGTTTTGATTATGTTTCAATTTCAAGTGGTGGTATTTTGCCATTTACTAAGATGAAACAAAAGGAAGCTTTTAGAGTTAATATGGCTGAAAAAATTAAAAAACAATCTAAAATAGTAACTACAACAAGTGGGATGATAACCAAACATAAAGTGTCAGAAAGTATTGTAAAAAGTAAAAAAATTGATTTTATTACAATTGCTAGAATAATTGTAAGAAATCCAAGATGGATTTTTCAGTTAGCTAAGAGAAATAAAATTAAAAATTATATTCCAAATCAGTACAGCAGAATTATATAATATTAAAAAAATTAGTTTATATATAGTTCTTTCCATTTTTTTGCATGCTTAATACCAAGTAAAGTCCCTTCTGCATTACACATCTTGCATGGATTATCATTTCTCTTCCCATCAATTAAATTTTTTCTGAATTTATTCATTATTTTTCCATCCCAAATTTTAAATATATGTTCTTGCATCATATTTCCCATCGTTACTCTTCTTTGCCAATCTTGTGGGCATAAAAATATGTCACCATTCCAATCAATTAAAAATTGGTATGAAGGATAAAAACATTTTGTATATTTGCCAACTTCTTCTTGGTTCCCAATAGAAATAGTACCTGTTCTATTTGTTAATTTAAGTCCATAGTCTTCTTCAGAACCATGCCATCTATCTCTAAGTATTACAAAGTCAGCCGGCACACCTGAATCTTTTACCATTTTATTAAATTTATCAATTTGATGTTTTCCATCATACATGCTTATTAATAGTTTATTTGCATTATTTGCATAAAGCTCTCTAATTTTTTTTGATGTTAGTGGGTCTCCATTAGTTACAATTTCTACAAAAGCAACTTCTGATAATTTTTTAGAAATAATATTTATATCTTTGTGTAAAAGAGGTTCACCATAACCACATAAAACAACTGAACCTTTGTATTCTATTTCTCTTAATTCATTACACAATTTATCTATTAATGATAGTTGCATTTTTTGATGTGTGTCTGGTGCAATTTTTGGATCTGATTTTGGACAGAAAGAACAAGTTCTATTACAAACATCTATTAAACTCAGCTCAATCCAGCTGGGTATTGGTTTTCCCTTAAAGGTAGACAAAATATCATTAACTTTAACACTTCTTCTTTTAAGATTTATCGCTATAGTTTTAAAAAGTGGCTTGGTTCTATTTTTATTTTCTTCAACTTTATCTTCTATTGCAATCTCATAACCATTACTATTATGACCTATACCAATATTACTATGACCAGCTCCAAGATTGTTAGTTATCTTTAAATCTTCCTCTAATATCAAATCATCATATTGCCTCATAGTTTTTTTTATAAACTTAAGTGCAAGCTTAGTTTTTTTTGATATTCCCAGAGGTGTTAATACATAAAAATAATTAATTTTTTTCTCATTTTTTTTAAAATTTTTTATTTTAATTAAACCTTTTTTTTGCAATTCTTTAATGCAATAATTTAACTTACCTAAACTAAACCCAAGTTCTTCAGCAAGCACTCTCTGACTTACCTTAGGTTTTTTTGATATTTTTCTTAATATCTCAAAATAATCTTGGCTATTTTTTTTCATTTGTTCAATTATTGAACATATATTTCAAAAATTGAACTGTAAAGTATTTATTACCCAAAAGTGCCTAAATAAAATAATATCTCAAAAAAAATTGAAATTTTACGATCTTATCTAGCTTCAAACATTTTATAAAAGTAAAATCTAAAGGTTTTTTGTTAAATTTCTTATAATTATCTCTTTATCCTAATAGAAACTCTAACAATCAATTAGCTAGTGAAATAGTAAAATCTGTAAAGAAAATATTTCTTTAAAAAAAAATCAAGACATATCATTGAAAAAAATTACTCAAAAAAATTTGAACTAGATTAAAATAATCTTAACAATCTAAATAATTTTTTTAGATTTATTTTAATTATATATAAATTTAATTTGATAAATTAATTGCTTAATGAGTATTTATCTTGGCTTAACTTAGTATCCATTTTATCTTTTACATAAGCTCGTTCGGTACCCACACTTCTTAACCAATTTTGAGGTTTAATACGTACTACAATTTTTGAAAGAGCATTAAAATCAGTTCCATACCTCCTAAACATATCTTTTTTTTCTTTTTTTTGCCTATCAGTTAATCCAAAAAAATATTCTATTTGAGAATTTGCTTTGAAATTACTCAAAGGTGTGTTCTCTGGGGCATCCAACCACGACACAAAATTATAGTCACTTTTCATTATCAAAGTTTCATCTTTTGTATCTTCAAGGAATTTCCAAGTTTTATTTTTGTGGTATTCAGCTAACACATTTATCTCATGATTTTTTATTTTTAGATCTCCCTTAGTAATTTTTGAGTTTTTGTTATTTATACATTTTTTTAATATAAAGGTCAGGTATTCCATCCATTCGGGCATAGCCTCCACCAAGTTACGTGATTTATATTTGTACATTAAATTTCCACCTTCTTGACCTTTAACAAGTTTTTTATAATTTTCATCTTGCTTGTAATGCTTAACCATTTCCTCTTCTGAATCCCAGCACTCACCGCTAGCTTCGCTAGAAAACTCATTGAAAAGCTCTAGTAATTTTTTAGGTGAATTTTCTATATTCTCTAAAGCTGAATATATAAATTCAGAATTTTTTACACCTTCTGATAATGCATATTTAAAAAAAACATTAAAAATCTGATTGTTAAACATAATCTCTGCAATTAATGAGAATTTTCTAATATATACATAGTCATCAAATGACATATCTTTAGTTTCAACACAAACTTCTTCATAATCAAAAATTTTTTCACCATCATACTCTCCACAATTTAAGGGAATAATTCTATATTTTCCTCTCATATCAAATTTTGAACGATATCCAGGATCTTTAAACTCCGTTCCATAAAGCATCATTAGACTATAAATCACAATTCTTTGAATGCCAGAGTCAAGTAACTCAAGCGCTCCTTTAATAAAACTTTCTTTAGTTTCACCTGGAAGACCAATAATTATATCTCCACTTGTTACTCTACCAATTTTTTTAAGGTGTTTATTAATTTCTCTAAAGTGATCAAGTTGAATATTTGATCTCTTAACATTTTCTAAAACTTGTCCATCCATTGATTGAGTTGCCATTGAAACTTCAAAAGAATCTCCAAAAACAGAAGTGATATCAATTATTCTCTCCTTATTATTTTTTCCAGTAGAACCACAAATTGATGTAGGCCAATTATATTTTTCTCTCATTTCTACAATAATTGAGGCTACCTCTCGATCACGGGGAAACATCCCAAAATTAACATCAGCTAAATGTAAAATTGTATTTTTCTGCTCAGCAGCTCTCACTGCCATATATTCAAACTCTTCTCTAATTCTTTCCATTGAAAACATATGAATTTTTTGAAAATAATCATTGCCGGTATGGCAGAAAGAACATTTAAAAGGACAGCCACGATTAGTTTCAATAAATGGAGATAATCGACCATCAAAAAACTCATCTAACATTCCATTTAAATAAGGTGAGGGAATATCATCGAGAAATTTAATTCTTTCTTGAGATTTAGTACCCTTAATTAAACCCTTTTCTTTATTTGGATGAATGAATACTGAGCCATTAATTGGTTCGTCAAATAATTCTTGTTCATTATTTCTATCTTTTAAAACTCTATCTATAATATTTGAAAATGAAGCTTCACCTTCAAACATCACATGAAAGTTTGTGCTAGGTCTTTTTTTTAAAAACTCTAATTGTAAATTAGAAGCATGTGGAAAATTTGGTCCACCTTGTATAGTTACTATTTTTGGATTTATTGACTTAGCAATTTCGGCTGCTCTTTCTGAAAGAAGACTATTCCAAGAATAATTACTAAGAGCCAAAACATCAGGTGGATCATTTTTAACAGCTTCAATTAATTTATCTGCGTACTTAAAAAGAGAAATTTCAATTTTATCTCCAAACATTTTTTTTGCATAAGCTCCAATATACCCTACATTTAAAGGTATAGTATCTGAAACTAAAATAACAGTTTCATGAGTAAGGTCACATAAGTAAATTTTTAATGGATTCATTTTTATTGGTATTATATTTGTTGATATATATTTATTTTAACTAAACTTCTAAATCAACATATATAATTAACCATAAAACTATGAAATTGTACGAAAAATCCCTTAAAATGATAACATTTAGAATAATAGTTAAAGCAAGAACAATGGTAAGATTTATGATCAAGGAGAGTGATGTTCAGAAAAAAAAAATTATCCTGATCTTTAAAACTATGATCATGTTCTTTTAACTTATTAAATAAAAATTTTTTTTGAAATAATTTTTGATTAAGTCAAATAGGTATTGCTTTACAAAATGATTGAGGACCTTTTGGAGCAAAAGTACCCTAAGTGCCCCTTGTATTATTATAAGTTTAATGTATTTAAAAAACATGTCTAATTTAATTTTAAACGAAGGGTATGAAAATAATACTGATTTATTTTTTAGGGGACAAGATGAAAAAATTTTTACAAAAAATAAAAAATTTATTGATTTATCCATGTGTGCAGGTTCAATATTATTAGGTCATAACCATAAAATATTTAGACAAAGTATAGCAAAATTTATATCTAAAAAAGTTTCGAATTTAGCTGCACCAAATATTCATGCTAAAATATTTTCTAGAAATATTAAAAAAATAATACCGAATGCTGAAAAAATAATATTTTGTAATTCTGGTACAGAGGCTGTTTTAAAATCTTTAAGATTAGCAAGAGCCTTAAATGGTAAGTCTAAAATTGCTTTAGTAACTGGAGGCTGGCATGGATCAGTGGATCAATTACTTTATAAAACAGATAAAAATTTAAAACCAGTTGCACTTTCTAGTGGTCTCCCTATTGAGTCACCTAAAAAACTAATTTTGATTCCATATAATGATATAAATAAAAGTAAATTAATATTAGAAAAAAATAAAAAAAAAATATCCTGTTTAATTATTGAGCCAATTCAAGGTAGTTTACCTTATGAAAATATTAGAAAATATCTCAAATTTTTGGAAATTTATTGTAAAAAAAATGACATCATTTTAATTTTTGATGAAATGATAACTGGTTTAAGAACTAATTGCTCAAGTGTTCAGGATTATTATAAAATCAATCCAGACATAAGTACTTTTGGGAAATGCTTTGGTGGTGGGCTACCGATTGGAATAATCTCTATTTCAAAGGCTACATTTAAAAAAGTCAAAAAAATAAAACACAAGGTTTTTTTTGGTGGAACTTTTTCTGGAAATTCAATTGTTGCATTTGTTGGTAATGAAATTTTGAATTATATTATTAAAAATAAAAAAAAAATTTTTAAAAAGATAAATACAAATGCAGAATATTTTGAAAATAATCTAAATAAATTTTTTAAATCAAAAAATTTAGATCTTAAAATTTATAGATTTAAATCTATGTTTAGACTAGTCTTCACTAAAGATACCTTAAACGATCGTATTAGCAGAGATTTTTTAGAACTTAAAAAAAACAAACTAATTTTAAAATTCAAAAATTATATAAAAAGTAAGGATATATACGTACCAAGTAGTGGAGTAATGTTTCTGTCATATTCTCATGAAAGAAAACATATGGATTTTATAATCAAAGAATTTAAAAAGGGATCATTAAAAATCTTTAATAAAAATTAAAAGATATAAAGTGAAGTAAACTATTATATTTTCAAATTATTTAATATTTTTTTGTGCTCTATTAACTTAACTCTTTAAATTTAGACTCACAAAATTTTTACTTTTACCTACTTTTCCTGGTTAAGGTTTCCACTTTTTAAACAATATATCTTATTACAATAATTTAAAAGATTTCGGTTATGGGTAATAATTAAAATTGATTTTTTTAAAGATATTTTTTTTAATGTATCGAGAATATTATTTTCTGTTCTTTTATCTAGTGCGTTAGTTGCTTCATCTAAAATTAAAATTTTTGCATCATTAACTAGTACTCTTGCTAAACCAATTCTTTGTCTTTGCCCTCCTGAAATTTGCGCTCCATTTTCTCCAATAAATGTACGATCTCCTTCTGGCAATTTATCAATAAATTCAGATAAATCACACTGGTCTAAAACTTTTTTATAATCTTCATCAGATATTTTTCCATTATTCGCTATTAATATATTATTTTTGATATTGTCATCAAATAAATATATGGATTGTGGAACATATCCAAAAATTTTTCCTCTTATTAATTTTTGTTCAACTAGATTGTTATCTACATAAAATTCACCTTTGTGAGGGTTGTGAAGTCCTATCAATATATCTATTAGCGTTGTTTTCCCTGCCCCGCTATCTCCATAAATACCTATTAATTCACCTTGTTTATTAATTTTAAAGTTCAAATTTTCAATTATATTTTTCTTTTGCCCCTCATACTTAAAGCTTATATTTTCTATTACTAATTCTTTATTAAATACTACTTTTCTGTTTTTTAATTCTTCATTTTTAAAATCATTATAATTTACTGTTTCATCTAATTCTTTTTTCATAATATCTATTGATGGTTTGTAGGTTTGATATCCATTTATTGTTCTAATTACTGAGAGAAAAGCTGGTAGCATTTTTAACATCGCTAATAAAAATAAAGAGATAAAAGATAAATATGAATCTGTAGAAATATTAAAAGTATAAAAATAGAATCCTAATATTGCCAATGTGATAAGTATCAGTATCTCAATCCAAATTCTTGGCATAGATTTAATAGCAGTTTCTTTTGCTTTTGTTCGAGCGGTTGTCTTTAAATTTTTAACTAATCTCTCAATAAAATTATCTTCGATGTTATAAGATTTTATAAACTTAATTCCCATTAGAGATTCTAATATGAATTTATTTGCCTCTCCTCTTTTATCCATTGCTATTTTTGATAAGGAATAAAGTAATTTTTTTAAAATTTTCTTTATTGAAATAATAAGAATGATCCCAAATGAAGATACAAAAATACTTATTTTATAATCGAATACAAATAATAATGAAATTATAAAAATTACAAGAAAAAACTCTTTAGCTAATATTAAAATAGGCCCAACAACTCCATTAGAAAATCCCACAACTTCTTGTGTTAAATTTCTTAATAAAATGGAGGAGTTTTCTTTTAAATGAAATTTGTACGGTGAGTTAATATATTTTTTAAATAATATAGTTGTTAATTCTACTTTAGTATCATGTGTAAACTTTTGAATCCCAAACTCTAAATATGTTAAAAATATTGATTTTATAAAATAAACTAAAAAAATTGTAACTCCCATTACAAATAGAGCTTCATTTATTTCAATATTACTTAAATCATAAAAACTATTTATAAACGGAAAATTAATTTTTTTTTCCATAATAATAGCAATTATTGGAATAAATAATCCTATGCCTAAAGTTTCTAAAAAACCACCAATAGATAACATTATTAACAATAACTTGATTCTTTTATTTAATTTATTAGGTAGTATTCTAAATACAGTTTTTAATTCTGCTAAATAATTTTTCATATAATAACTTAAATATAAATTTTTAATTATTTTTTAAAAAATTTATTAATTTTTTCTATTACCATCATAACATCTTTTTTTTTTAAATTGGGGTGTATGGGTAGACTAATAGCTCTTTCATAATAGTTTTCAGCATTTTTAAAATCCCCTTTTTTAAATCCAAATTTCTTGAAATAAGGCTGTAAATGAATTGGTTTATAATGAATATTGGTAAAAATTTTATTTCTTTTTAAAAAATAAATTAATTCATTTCTTACTTTTTTTTTTTTATCTTTAATCAAAACTACATATAGATGAAAGGATGATTTTGCATATTTTTTTTCTACTGGTAAGATTAAATTTTTGTTATCTAGATGCTGGTTGTAAACGCTTGCTATACTTCGTCTTTTTTTTATAAATAAATTGAGTTTCTTTAACTGACTAATTCCAAGGGCAGCCTGAATATCTGTTAATCTATAATTAAAACCTAAATATTTTTGTTCATACAAAAGATGGTTTATCCCATAATTTAAGTTATTTTTTTTTCTAATAATCCCATGTGAACTAACCGACTTCATAATATTGTAATATTTTTCATTACCTGTGTGTGCGGAACCACCCTCACCAGTAGTAATCATTTTAACAGGATGAAAACTAAATACTGATATTATATCTTTATTGCTGCCAATATATTTATTTTTGTATTTAGATCCTAGTCCATGTGATGCATCTTCTAAAATTTTAAATTTGTATTTTTTGGATAAAACTATGAGAGAATCTTTTTCATAGGGTTGTCCAGCAAACACAATTGGCACAATAATTTTTGGTAATAAATTTTTTTTTTTAGCTTTTTTTAATTTTATTTCTAATTTTTGAAGGTCTATATTGAAGGTTTCTAACTCTATATCAATAAAATCGATCTGGGCGCCACAATATAATCCACAGTTTGCCGAGGCAACAAAACTATTGGCCGAAGTCCACAACCAATCATTTTTTTTCAATCCTAAAGCTAGACATGCTGAGTGTAATGCACTTGTGGCACTATTAAAAACTACACAATATTTTGAGTTAACTTTTTTAGAGAGATTTTTTTCAAACTTAGGTATCTGTGGACCAGTGGTAATTAGATCAGATTTAAGAGTTTTTATTACATTGGATATATCTTCATGATCAATATTCTGTTCACTATACCTAATCATATTAATTTTAATTTTTCACACAGAACTCTAATTTTTTTCTCATCTAAAAAAATTTTATTTGTTGATGAATTGTATTCAAAGTCTTTTAATTTATATTTATTTTTTTTATGGTTTCCAAATATCTCTGAATTGATCACGTAGTGATTTTTGAATTCTAGGGTATTTTTTGATTCATCTTTGGTAATTAGTGTTTCTGAAGTTTTTTCACCAGGTCTCACTCCTATAATCTTATGTTTTCTACCTGGCACTATAGCTTTTGCTAAATCAATAATTTTTACTGAAGGTATTTTTGGTACAAAAATTTCTCCTCCTTGCATTAGATTTAATGAATTAAGCACAAATTTCACACTATCTTCCAAGGAAATAAAAAATCTAGTCATATCTTCATTTGTAATTGGAATACTTTGATTTTTATTCTGACGAAATGACTTAAAGAATGGCACAACTGAACCTCTTGATCCCAAAACATTTCCATATCTAACAGAAGAAAAAATTGGTTTGCCTTTACTCAAATTATTTGCTGCATTAAATAATTTATCTGCAGCAAGTTTAGTTGCTCCATATAAATTTATAGGGTTTGCTGCTTTATCAGTTGACAAACTTATCACTTTTTTAATTTTATTATTTATTGCAGCAAAGATAATATTTTCAGCTCCAATTATGTTTGTTTTAACAAATTCCATAGGATTGTATTCTGCTGCCGGAACCTGCTTAAGTGCAGCTGCATGTATGACATAATCAATATCTTTAAAGGCTAGGTCTAATCTGTCTTTATCTCTAACATCACCTAAAAAAAACCTTAAGCAACTATTCATATTTTTTGTATATTGTAGATCTTGCATCATTTCGAATTGTTTTAATTCATCTCTAGAGAAGATAACCAATTTTTTTGGTTTGTAATTTTTTAATATAAATTTAACACATGCTTTACCAAAGGAACCAGTACCACCTGTTATTAAAATATTTTTTTTATTTAAATTCATTTTTAGTAAATTAAGTTATTATAGGTTAAAAAAAAGCATAATTTTATATTTATAGGAAGATAACATATAATTGTTTAACTAATAAAATCAAATGAATTAGGTCAAACTAAGGCTGAAATAATTTTTTTTTATTAAAGATATTAAGTCTTCTTGATAATCTGTATTAAAAATATTATTACTTCAATGTTAATTAAATTATTAAATGTCAATATATTTTTTTAGAATTTGTGGGCTTTAAGTGATAAAATAAATTAATCTATAAAATATTATGATAATAGCCGAGCTATGTAATGTTACATCTTATGAAAAAAGATACATCTTTCAGCAAGATTTGTATGACACTTTAGGAAAAAAGTACAAAAAATTTTATTTTATTAATATTCATAATATTCTTAATAAAAAAAAATTAAAATTAAATTATAAATTTTTTAGAAAAAAAAATATTATTTTTTTTAATCCAAAAACCATAAATGAATTAAATAAATTTTTAAATAAAAATAGTATATTTCTTATAAATAATTTATCCTTTCAATTTATACATATACCTTTTCATTACTTAGTTAGTAAAAAAAATATTTTTCAAATTTCTTTTGATAATTCATTCCAAGTATTAAATTATAAAATTTCAAATTGGACACATGCAAGTTTTTTAGCCAAAATTAAATTCTTATTTACTAAAAAAATTTCTTTAATCTTTTATAGGATTTTAATTATTTTAAGAATAATTAATCAAATAGATACATTTTATGTTTCACAAAAAAAAATATTTGCAAGATATAAACTCAGTCATAATAAAGAAACTTTATTTATTAAAAAATATAAAAAAATAAAAACGACAAGTGTTAGGTTACCATTAATTGAAAATAAAATAAAAAAAACAGAAAAATATATTACATTTATTGATCAAAACATATTGCATGAAGATTTTTTAAAAAGGGGTCATGTAATTAATAAAGAAATGGTTAAAAAATATTTTTTATTTCTAAAAACTTATTTAATAAATTTAAAAAAAAAATTTCATAAAGAAATAATTGTATGTCTTCATCCTTCATCAAATCATTACCTTTATAAGAAAAATTTAAAAGAATTCAAAATATATAAATATAAAACTGAAAAATATATTATAAATTCTTTTTTAGTATTGTTTCATGACTCCACTGCAATACTCAGTGCAATTATGTTAAAAAAAAAAATTATTAGTTTAAAAGGGAATACTCAAGGACCTTATGCTGAGGCACGTAGGGCTTATATTTTAAAACAAATTCCTTTTGTGCAACATGATATTCAACAAAAATTAAAAATTAAAAAAAGAATATTAACTTACGAATTGAATAATAAAGTTAAAAATTATACAAAAATTATGAACAAAAATTACTTTACTGATAAAACTTCTTTGCCTATTCAAAAAATAATAGATATTGAAATTCAAAAATTATGGAATAAAATGTATTGAACTATATAATTTTTTATGAAAAAAATTACGCTAATTACTGGAGCAGGTAGAGGCATAGGGAAAGAAATTGCTTTGAAATTTTCAGAAAAAGGACATATTTTATATTTACTGGTTAAAGGAAAAAAACAAAAAGAAGATTTAATAAAAATTTTAAATAAAAAAAATATTCAATTTTATATCTTAGTTGGAGACCTCAAAAAATTAAGTTTTATTAAATCACTAGACAAAAAAATTAAAAAAATAGACAATCTTGTTAATAATGCCGCCATAAGAAATACTAAATACTTTACAAATGTAAATAGTAAGGAATTAGAAAATATTATTGATGTAAATTTAAAGTCAATTTTTGAACTTTCTAAAATGTTTGCAAAAAAAATGATTAAAAATAAAATAAAAGGAAATATAATAAATATAAGTTCTCAGCTTGGACATGTTGGAGCTTATAATAGAACAGCTTATTGTATGACTAAATTTGGACTAGAGGGGTTAACAAAATCAATGGCATTAGATTTAGCAAAACATGGTATTCGCGTAAATACGATTGCTCCAACTAAAACAATAGTAAATCCTAAAGAACTTATTAAACAGAGAAAAAGACTTAATATAATTCGAAATAAAATCCCATTAAAAAAATTTTCAACCACAAAAGAAATAGCTGGAATAGTTTATTTTTTAACATCAGATGCTGCGAACTCCATTACAGGCTCCTCTATAATTTCTGATGGTGGCTGGACAGCTGGGAAATAACTTAGTCAAAGTAAATATCTATAAATTCTTTTTTATATATGTTTTTTTTATTAAAATAATTATTCCCAAATATTTTTTGATTTTTATTAAATTCTTCATTGGCAATTTTTTAATTTTACATTATCAATTAAATCTAATTTGTAATGATTATTCAAATGTTTTAAAATTTCTTTTGCAATTAAATTATTCCCCTTTTCAACATAATGAACTAAATCAAAAAATGTCCTATCATTCTCATCTTTAAATAAATTGGATATATCAATAAATTTTTCTGAATCCTCAATCGGAATCTTATTTTTAAAGTTATTGATTCTTTTTAGACTTTTTTTATAAAAAATATCAATTTTTTCTTCATAATCATTTATTTCTAAATGCTTTTTTTTATCAAAAAAATTTATGTAACTTTCTTTTTCTGGTATTGTCAATTTTTTTTTTGTTATAGGTATAACTGGTTGAAGAAAAAATAGTGAGTTGATATTCTGTTGTTTAGCTATAGAATACAAACTAATCCAATTAGACACAAAAAAGTCAGCATGTGAAAAATCTTTATATTTTTTTTCCATAACTGAAATTGAGATATCTAACCATGGATTGTTTTCTACAATATTATTTTTCTCCTTATTTAAAAAATTATTAAAGCCGATAAGAAATTGTCCTGAGTACCATAAAATTTTACTTAAATTTGGAAATATTTTTTGATAGTCATCTGAAGTAAATTTTTTATTTTTATTAAACATGTCCAACTGATACTGACTTCTGTTGGGAATGGCTTTCCCTTTATAATTTGCTGAGTCATTACTTTTATAATAACTATGCCAAAAATCATTGAACCCATCTAAAGAAACTACGTAATCTAGATCAAGGTGAATTAATTCAATTGAAAAAAATACTAACTGTTTAGGTGAATAACTTCCCCCTATACCGGCATTAATAACTTCAAATTTTTTATTATTATTATTTGCATTTATTAATTTTTCAAGTTGCGCAGAAATAGTACAATAATTATTAACTCCTGTTCCAGCTACGCTTGAGCCTCCAAGTAAAGCTATCTTAATCAATTTATCATCAAATAGTTTATATTCCTTATTGCCATTAATTATGAATCCATGTTTTCCAACTTTTAAATCTTCGGAATATGAAGAGTTCGGTCTATATCGACTTGATATAAATGGATCAAAAGTATAGTTAGATTTAGAGTTTAATTTTTTAGAAAATAATGGATGATTTTTGATTGATAAATTTTCAAAGAGAAACGTGTAAGTTTTTTTATTTTTGATTTCTTTATACTTATAATACGAGTATAGTCCGACGTAAGAAAAGCTTTCTAGAAAAATTAAAATAAAAATAAAAGAAATTGTATAAAAAAAAGTTATTTTTATTTTTTTTTTAATATCTTTAAAAAGCATATTTATATATTTTTACTTTAATTAAAATTAACTATATACGATAATAATGAAAATTAATGATAGATCAACTAACAAAAGTTTTGGAATAGTTTTTTTTATTTTATTCTTAATTATTTCTATTCATCCATTAATGTATGGAGAAAATTTACGAATTTGGTCTCTAATTATTTCTATAATTTTTTTAGTCCTTGGATTATTAAATTCTAAAATTCTTACACCATTAAATAAACTTTGGTTTAAGTTTGGTATTTTACTTGGAAATATTGTGGCGCCTATCGTAATGGCTTTTGTTTTTTATTTTGTAGTAACACCTATTTCATTAATTATGAAAATCTTTAAAAAAGATATTTTAAATCTTAAGAGTAATAATGACCAATCTTATTGGATAAAAAGACCAGAACAAAAAAGCAAAATGAAAAATCAGTTTTAATTATGAGTTTTTTAAAAGAATTTTGGGAATTTGTAAGAGCTAGAAAAAAATACTGGTTATTACCAATTTTATTACTTTTATTAATATTTGGTGGATTAATAATCTTGAGCCAAGGTTCTGCAGTAGCCCCTTTTATATATACAATTTTTTAGTATGAAAGCTATTCTTGGGATTTCAGCATTTTATCACGATAGTGCTGCTACAATAATAATTGATGGGAAAATTATTGCGGCAGCTCAAGAAGAAAGATTTACAAGAATAAAACATGACGCTAATTATCCATATAATGCTATTGAGTTTGTATTAAGGTACTCTAATTTAAAATTAAGTGAAGTGGATCAGGTAATTTTTTTTGAGAAACCTTTTTTAAAATTTGAAAGATTGCTAGAAACTTATGTAGCTTTTGCTCCAAAGGGTTTTAAATCTTTTTGCAAGGCAATGCCTGTTTGGCTTCGTGATAAGTTATTTCAAAAAAAAATGCTCTTAGATAAACTCAAAGAACATGATGATAAATTTTTAGGAGAAAGCAAAATTTTTTTTTCTGATCATCATTTAAGCCATGCTGCTAGTGCTTTTTTTCCATCTCCTTTTGAAGAAGCTATTGTCTTAACAGCTGATGGAGTAGGTGAGTGGGCAACAACTACTGTAGCCTTAGGAAACAAAAATAATTTAGAAATCAAAAAAGAAATTCATTTTCCACACTCATTAGGCCTACTTTATTCTGCATTTACTTATTACATTGGGTTCAAGGTTAATAGTGGTGAATATAAACTTATGGGATTAGCACCATATGGTAAACCAATTTTTGAAGATAAAATAATCAATAATTTAATTGATATTAAAGAGGATGGGACATTTAGAATGGATCAGAATTATTTTAATTATGCGACGGGACTTACAATGACTAGTAATAAGTTTCATGATTTATTTGGTCAAAAGCCAAGAGATGCAAAAAAAGAAAAATTGACTGATTTTCATATGGATATAGCAGCTTCAATTCAAAAAGTTACAGAAGATATTATGATAAAATTAGCTAAATCTTTAAAAGAAGAATTTAAATTGAATAATCTTTGTTTAGCAGGAGGTGTAGCCTTAAATTGTGTGGCTAATGGAAAAATTTTAGAAGAAAAAATTTTTGATAATATTTGGGTCCAACCAGCAGCGGGAGACGCAGGAGGATCATTAGGTGCTGCTTTAGCATTATGGCATATAGAACAAAATAATCAAAGAATTGTTAATCCAAAAGATGATATGCAAGGCTCATACTTGGGTCCAGAATATCTTCAAAATGAAATTGAAAATGAATTAAAAAATATTGGTGCAAAATTTTCTGTATTAGATGAAGATGAATTGATAGATAAGACTGCTGAAGATATATCCAATGGAATGGCAGTAGGTTGGTTTCAAGGAAGAATGGAGTTTGGGCCTAGAGCACTAGGAGCACGATCAATTTTAGCAGATCCTAGATCAGAAAACACTCAAAAAAACTTAAATTTAAAAGTAAAGTATAGAGAAAGTTTTAGACCATTTGCTCCCTCTATTCTTAAAGAAGATTTATCAACATGGTTCCAAATTGATAGAGATAGTCCATATATGCTTATGGTTACAAATATCAATAAGGAAAAAACTATTCAAATGAATGAAAAACAAAAAAAATTATTTGGAATAGACAAACTTAACATTAGAAGATCTGAAATTCCTGCTGTCACACATGTTGATTATTCTGCAAGAGTTCAAACAGTGCATAAAGAAACTAATGAAAAATATTACAAACTAATAAGTAGATTTAAAGAAAAAACAGGTTGTCCAGTTGTAGTTAATACCTCTTTCAACGTAAGAGGTGAGCCAATCGTAAATACTCCTGTGAATGCTTTTAATTGTTTTATGGGAACAGAACTTGATAGACTTGTTATTGGTAATTGTTATCTTAAAAAAAAAGATCAAGACATATCATTGAAAAAAGACTACTCAAAAAAATTTGAATTAGACTAAAAAAAAATATTAAATGAAAAATTAATTCAAAAAGTAGAAAATTATGAAAAAAAATAAGAAAGCTTCATTATAGCTCTAATAACTCTTTGCCTATTAAAAAATTAATAGATAACAAAATTCAAAAATTTATTAAAAATAAATTAAAAATTAACATTTTTCCCAGTATAAATTTTGCAACTTATTCCTAAGCCAAAAAATAAATCAATTTTGGTAAATATCAATGAAATTTTTTTCATAAATATTTTTTTTATCAAAATAGTCACCTCCAAAAACTTTTTTTAAATAAATTTTTTTTGATTCTTGATATTTTTCATCATTCATAATATGCGTTTGTTTTGTCTTTAAATTTTCAATTTGCATTACTAAATCCTCTTTTGAATTAACATTTGTAACAAGGTGTTGATTCTCAAATACATAACTGCGTTTTTCTTGTTTTTCAAAATCAAACAAAAAATTTAAAAAAAGAATTTTTTTATTTTTAATGATAGCCTCATTAAGAATACTCGAAGTGTGTGAGACTATCACATCTGCCCAATTAATTAGTTCTGAAGTATTGTACTCATTAATAATATTTTTTTGAGCATATAATGGTCTAAACTGACCTCTGGGTTTTAATTTTATTTTTAATTCTATATCGTTAATTTTTTTTAACTCCTCATATAATATTTGCCATGTTTTTTCTGAAAACATAGCTCTTGTCATTAGTACTACTTTTAATTTTCTATCAAAAGTATCTGGACTATATTCTTTAAGTTTATATCTATACATTTCTTCCACTTCATTTAACCAATCTAATGAATAACGTGGGCTTGCTATTCTTTTGAATTTTTTTTTATTTTTTTCAGAATCATCTATTCCTAAAATTTGATCCTGTATCATTGCATAATCATATAAACTAAAATCTTCTGATTTTGTTTTTAGCATACCTAATTCAACCCCTGGAATGTAACAATTATATTTAATGTTTGTTTCTTTACAGGCTACATAAAAAATTTTTTTATATCTAGCAGGTAAACCATGATCAATGTTTATTGATTTTATTTCTTTTTTTTTAATTAAAGAAATAATATGATTTTTATTGAATAATACATATCTATGATAAAAATAATACCATACTCTATTCATCTTTATAATGATTGCGTGAGGAAGTATTTTTACAAAACTTAATAATAAATTAATTAATATTGATCTTATATTAATTTCACATATATCAATAAATTGAATTTCATACTTTTTTAATAAAGAATTAAATCTATAATATTTTAAATCATGAACTGGAAAGATATTCATAATTGCAAATTTAGAATTAACTTTTTTTTTTAAATTTATAATAATGGGAACAGAATTATCATAATCTGGAAATTGATGAACAATAAATAGATGCATTAATTATTGTTTATGTAGCTTTGTTTTATCAATTCTTTTGTATATTTTGAAAAGTTTTTATTATTTACTTCAGTCATCTCTAAAGTATTTTTAATAAAATAATATCCCAGTCTACCAGAGAGTAAATTGCTTTCTCTCCTTAAACTTGATGCTCTTGCAACATAAGCTATACCAATTCTTGAACTAAACGCGTTTTGAGACATATAGTTAGATGGAACCTCTCCATTGTGAATTTTATTTAATTTATTATCTTTTTTAATAAAAATAGATCCTTTTTCTTCTTTACAAGCAATTACAGTATCAAAATTATTTTTTAATAACTTATTAATCATTTTATCAAATATATTAGAGTTTCTTAATGGAAAATTTTCTGTAGCTACTACAATTATATCAATAGTTTTTTTTTTCTCCAAACGATCTAAAAAAAAACTTATTATCGATTTGATGTGCACAAAGCTATCAGATAAATACTTTGGTCTTAAAAATGGTACTTTTATATTAGCATTAAGACCTATTTTTTTGGTTTTTTTATTATCAGTAGCTAAATAAATATCTTTTATTAATTTAGATCTTTTTAATTGACTCACTGTAACGTCTAAAAGAGAAAGTTTGTTATCAATTAGAAGTGTTTCTCCCCTTAAAGGTATAATTGCTACACAATTTGGATTAGTTTCATTTTCTAAAACATTTGATCTAAAATCCTGATTAAGAGACTCTAAAATATTTACAATTTTTTTACATCTATTTGGTTCCATATCTTGGTTGATGCCATGCCAGTGGAAAACAGACGCTTCAGGCTCATAAATAAGCTTATAACCTTTATTTATTACTGCATTTCCCCAAATTCTATCTTCTATATGAATAGTTTTTTCATCAAAAGGTATTTTTTTCCACAATTTTTTTTTAAATGCACTGTTTGCATTGTGAAAAAATGTATCTTTTTTTTGTATTTTCTTTTCAGGTCCAAATAAATTTAATAGATCTCTTTTATCAAAATCGCTAGAATAACTTAGTGGTTTCTGCCTTCCATATACACCTGCAACTTTTGGGTCTTTAAGTGGATATGTAATTTTGTTTAACCAATTATTATTAACAGGAATACAATGAGCTGAAAGACAAACAATTATTTTACCTTTAGATTTTTTAACTCCTAGGTTAATTGCTTTTCCAGGAAAAAATTTTTTTATCTTAATAATTTTGACTGGAAATTTTTTTGCTCTTTCAACTGTTTTGTCTTTCGAATTATTATCTAAAATAATTACCTCAAAATTATTGTGGGTTTGATCAAAAATTTTTTTTAAACATTGTTCAATCCATCGTTCTTCATTTTTTGTTCTGATGATTATTGAAATTTTTTCTGGGTTTTTTTGCATATAAAATTATTTAACTTTAGATTTATTATTTCACACTTTTTAAATTTCATCATCTATTATTTTTAAATATATAAAATACTTTATTTACTAAATTAAAGACTTTTTATTTTCAATAAATTTTGCGAACTCCAAATCTATTTTTCTATCAATATTAACTGCTTCTCTATCATTGACCACAATTCCATATGGTTTTGGACCCAAACAAAAATCTCTTCCTGAAAAACTTTTTAACAATTTAAAAGATCTTGCATATATAGCACCAGAGGTGCAATAAAGGGTTGGTAAATCTTGTCTTGAAATATATTTTTCTACATTTATTCCTTTTATAAACTGAGAAAAGTAATTTTTTTTATTTAATTTTTTAGCTCTATAAGGGTGCTCATGTTCTATTCTTTGCAAAGTAACAACACAATTTGATTTTTTTGTTCTTAAAACATTAATGATTTTTTTTACTGTACTTACTGAAATAAAGGGACATGTTGGCGCTACTTGCAAAACATAATCTGGTACGTATCCTTCTTTTTCTAATTCTAAAGCAATATGATGGGCTACTGATGTTAGTGGAGTACTATCTTGTGACAGATTTTTAGGTCTCAGCCTTGTTTCTAAATGAGATGAATTATATTTTTTTGCAATCTTAATAATTTTGTTGCTATCAGACGAGAGAATAGTTCTCTCAATTTCATTAACTTTCAATAGAGTTGAAAGAATATGGTTTATCAGATGTTTTTTTCCAATAAGCCTTATATTTTTATCTTTTATTGATTTAGAGCCACCTCTAGCAGCAACAACAGCAATTATTTTCATATAACTTTAAACTTAATTTTATTAGTTTTAAAAGAATTGTTTTTTATCATTTCTATTCCAAGTCCATTTTTTTTTTTAATATATATTTTCCCAGCCTTTATATAATAATTTTTTTTTTAAAAAAATAAAATTTTTTGGAAAATTTAATGTATTAATTTCTATTAAATGACATTTTTTACTGCTTAAACCAAAATTCAAATTAGAATAAAAATTCATCGAATTAGTCCAATTATGTAAAATAAATTTTTTCTTACTAATTTTTGAATACTTTAATAAATCTTTAAATGGAAAAATATTTGTATCAGGTTGAAAGTATTTAATTTGTTTAAAATGACTAAGCTTTTTAAAAGATTTTTCTTGCGAAAAATTTTCACCAACAGCAATATTCTTAATATTTTTTAATTTTTCATAGTCATTCAAATTTCTTTTGAAAGGCTCTTCTATAAAATAAAATTTGAGTTCATTTAAAAATTCTAAAAATCTTATTGATTTCCTATTAAGTTTTAGTCTACAACCCAAATCAATCATTAGATTAAAATCACAACCAGCTATTTTTCTAGACTTATAACAGAATTTTTCTAACTTATTTAAATCTATTTCAGGATTTTTTTTTAATCTTTGAATATGATTTGAATATTTAATAGGAATTGAAGGTCTAAATTTCCACCCAAAATACTTAAGCTCTTTAGATTTTAACAATTGATCGGTTAAAATATCATATTCTTGATTTTCGAAAATAACTCCTCCACTAGAATAAACATTAACATTTTTTTTATTGCTAAAAAATTTATATGAATTTATCTTTTTCATTTTTCCTAATATATCTAATAAAGCTTGATCTACTGCAGCCTTAATTGAAAGATATAAATTATCATTTAAAGGTGAAATGAAATATTTGTTATTAAAACTTGAAAAATATTTTTCTAAATCAATTTTTTTAATAAAATTAATTAAATATTTCTCAATAAAAAATAGAGTTTTCTTTTTATCAAATAAATAACTACTTATTTCTCCGTAACCTTTTATTCCATCTTTTGTAATTAATTCGATTATAAAGAAACCCTTTTTTACAAAAAAAGGTGGAGGAAATTCATTTATTTTTCCAGGATATTTGTAAATTTTATGAATTAAATTAATACTATAAATATTCATCAATTATTTAAAAACCTAAAATTAATATTTATAGATTTGCGTATATAATCATTTTTCAAATTAATTTTTTTTACAGAATGCCAAGAAATATCATTTTTAATAAAGCCATATAATTTTTTACCTACAAATGGTAATGATAAAATTTCAGAATTATTTTTCTCAAATTCATTTTGTAAAATACCTTCCTTATGAATATTCTTAAAATTTTTTTCATTTGACTTCCAAAAAACAGTTCCAATTTGTTTCTCATTTTTTTTTAAATTTTGATTATTGTCATTTTCATATTCTGGAAAATACAACATCAGTGAAAAAATTTTATCTACATCATCTGTATGAGGTACTATTTTGCCTCCATTTAAAATATATGAATATTCTGCTGTAACTTCTATTTTGTTATAAAATATATCAAACAATTTAAATATTCCTTTTTTATGAGAAATTTTTTCATGACCATGAATATCTAATTCACTTTTAAGCTCATTAATCTCATTTTCATCATTTAAACTATAATTTTTTGGTATCTTTAAAAGTCTTAAAAACTGAATAAAATTTGTTTTTTTTGATTTTAAAAGTTCTAAAAAAAAATTTTTAAAAAAAAATGTATAAAATTCATAACTTTTTATCATTTCGTCAATTTCATTTACTTCTGTAAAATTTTTTTTAATTTCATGGTAAATTGCCATTCTGGAATTAAAACAATATTTTAAATTTTTTTTATTTAAAAAATTTTTACTCTGAAAATCGCATTCTAAAAAATTATTAAAATTGTTTTTAAGTTTAAAATAAAGATTATCATTTAAAAAATGATCAACTTCAAATATTGATATATCTTTTACCGGATATTTGATAATTTTTTTATTATCCATTCATTATTCTTTTAATTGCTTCTATCTTTCTGGTTCTATTTACATATGAAAAAGCTATAGCAGCTTGTTCTAGGTTCATACCCAAGCCATTAATAGTTTTCAAACCATTTTTCTCTGAAATTTTTATTAATTTAGTTTTTATTGGCTTATAAATTACGTCGTATATGATTGTATTTTTATTTATATTCGACAAAAAAGAGATTGGTAAGGAAATTTTATTTTTTTTTTTATCAAAGCCTAAACTTGTACAATTTATAATTAAATCATAGCTTAATTCCAAATTGGGTAAATTTTTTCTATTAACCCATGAGGCTCTTATTTTTTTTGCAAATTTTTGATCTTCAGTTTTTCTTGAAAGAATAGTAATTTTTTTTAAACTACTTATTTTAGAAAAATATGTACTTACAGCTTTTCCAACACCTCCACAACCCATCACTAAAATATTTTTTATTTGTGCATTTTTAAATTTTTTTTTAAATGAGGTTAATGAAGCTTCTCCATCTGTATTAGTTACTTTTAATAAGCCCTTTTTGTCTCTAAATAAGCAATTTACAGCTGAAATTTTTTTTGCTTCTTTTGTAGAGTTTTTTTTTAATATCTTAAATATTTTTTCTTTAAAAGGTATGGTTATAGAGCCTCCTAAAAAATTTTTATTTTTATTTAAAAAATTTACTAATTTTATTACATTATTACTATTCACATCTAATGGATACATAACCATTTTTTTTTTTAATTTTTTATAAACTCTGTTCCATAACTTCGGAGATCTGGCATTTTTTGATGGATTTGAGCCTATTATAGCAACAAATTTTTCATTACTTGAAATTCTTAAATTTTTATTTTTTATATATTTTAATATTTCTTTATTCATATCTTTTAATTGTATTTAGGTCAGTAAGAGCCATTCTATAGAACCCAAGTATCTTTCTTGATCCAAATTTTTTGGTCAATTTATTCTTTTTTTTAAATAAAACGTAATTAGAATAAGATTCTTTACACTCATATTTTTTTTCAAGATATTTTTTTGATTGGTTCATTCTTTGTATTACAGTTTTTGTGTACGATAAAACTTTTGGAACTATAATTTCAGCATATATATTGCTTACTTGACTTAATCTAATTGATTGTATTTTTTTTGTAATTTTTGTTGAGGCTTTACAAAATCCAACTCTTAATCCTGCTAACCCAAGGCTCTTACTTAAACTTTTAACTATTATCAATTTACTATTATTGATTTTTAAAAATGAAAATTTTGGGTAAAAATCTGAATATACTTCATCTATGATTACATATTTATATAGATTTAGTATTCTTCTATCAATTTTATAAGCTGACCCATCAACACCATTGGGATTAACTATATATAAAGCAGAGTTCTTTCTATTTTTTGAATAAATATCTGATCTATTTATATTTTCATATTTTTTAGAATTTATTTTACAATAAACTTCAAACATTTTAAAAGATGGATTTGTTATATAAAATTTTTTTACATCTAATATTTTTGTAATTCGATAAAGTAAATCTGTAGCACCAAAACCAATAGTGAGATTTTTTAAATTTATTTTATAATACTTAGATATAGTTTTATATATTTCAAAAGAATCTGCATAATGTAGAGAATTATTTGTGTTTTTTCTTAAAATTTCAACAACTTTATTACTTAAAATTTGATCAAAATGAACATTTCGAGAAAGATTAATTTTAAAATATTTTTGGCTTTTCATCCAAGAAGGTCTAGAAATTGTTTTTAACAAATTCTTAAACATTTCTTGAGTATGTATAATTCGTGTTATTTCCTGTTGGCCCAGAAATATTTTTAAAACCTAGGTTATGCAAATAATTATTTATACTTTCTTTCTCTGTCTCATTATTCACTTCAACTAGAATGCTTTGTAAGGTTTTATTCTTTAA
>MDTF01002398.1_pt1 | contig 35056 bp, 33 predicted proteins | sample 811191 | NCBI WGS metagenome assembly MDTF01 (sample SAMN05326649, study PRJNA326480) | marine metagenome | isolation source: seawater | place: Southern Ocean | collected 2011 | reverse complement strand
TTCATTCGTGTATGATTTTTGTTCATTCGTGTATGATTTTTGTTCATTCGTGTATGATTTTTGTTCATTCATGTATGATTTTTGTTCATTCGTATATGATTTTTGTTCATTCGTGTATGATTTTTGTTCATTTATGTATGGTTTTTGTTCTATTATGTATGATTTTTGTTCATTTACTATTTTTTGCTCAATTATTTTATGTTTGGCATTGTAATGTCTTGTTAAATTATATTTTCTACTTGTAATATAATCACAATCATTACATTTGAAACTTATATGCTCAATATTATATGAGCACATACTTAATAATTATAAATACTTTATTCCTTAATTATTTATTAATATCATAATATATTTATTATATGGTATTTATATTAACAAAATAGTGGTTATACTATATAATGTATTTACTATATTGTAATTAAAGTTAATTAATACTGATTTATTATTTTATTTGGTATTAATTATTAAATTTAAGATTTGGTATGGTTTTTGTAACTTTTGGTATGGTTTTTGTAACTTTTGGTATGGTTTTTGTAACTTTTGGTATGGTTTTTTGCCATTTTTCTAAAATTTATAATCTCTTTATATTTATATATTTATACATTATAACAATAACTAAATTTATCAAAAATAATAAAATAAAAAAAATTAACAAAAAAATAATAATGAGTAAGTGAGTAATGCCACCATATTAAATCACAAAAAAATGAGTAAAAATACTAAAAACACACCACGATTTTTTGGCAAAATGAGTAGCCGGAAAAACATATATTATTTTAACTTTTTTTTATGGCTTGTAACCTGACAAATTATTTTACCATTTATAATGGTGTTAAATATTTTAAAATTTTAAAATATTGTTATCAGTTTTTTACAAAATTCTTCCTAAGTTAGTTTTTAAACTTTAATATTTTATATAAAATTAAGCTAAATTTACTATAATATAAAAATAGTACATTTCATAAAAATAAATTAAATTTTAAAAACATTTTATAAAAATAAATTAAGAAATGTACTATTTTCTTTAAACCCTTTATGAGAATATGTTAAAAAATAAATATACTAAATAAATAATTTAATATCTTAAAAATCATCTTTTTTCATTTTCCACTCAATAGTAATAATTTTTAGTATTTCCTTTTTTTCAATATCAGGACAATTTTCTTTAATCTCTTTAAACCTCTCTTTTACGAATATATTGTAAGGAGAATATTTAGAATTAGGCATGGAAGACGGATGCGGCAGAGTGGCAACATAAGCAGCGCGAGCAGTAAGAGCAGTAATAGCAGTAGTCATAGCAAACATCTCCATCTTCTAATATTTATCAATTGATAAAGAAGATTTGCGTATTTGGTTTGGTTGTTGTTATAACAATAAAGGAATAAATCAATTTTTTTGAAAAATATAGCATTTTATACAAATCATAATTATCTATCTCAATTGAACATATTTAATATATTAAATAGGTATATCATTATCATATTAATAATTATTTTTTTTCAAATAATGTAATTATTAATAATTTTGAATATACTATAATTAATATATTTAAAGTTATTAACATTTATTTATAAACTATTTTTTAAAAATTTATTTAATGTAAATTATTTTTTTTTTGCTTATTAATTCTGAATTTAATATTTGGTATGGTTTTTGTAACTTTTGGTATGGTTTTTGTAACTTTTGGTATGGTTTTTGTAACTTTCGGTATGGTTTTTTGCCATTTTATTTATATATATATATTATTAATTTTAAAATTTAATTACAACATTGTGATTTATAATTTTAATAATATTTATAAATATTAAAAATTATATAAAATTATTAAAATGAGTAAGTGAGTAATGCCACCATATTAAATCGCAAAAAAATGAGTAAATTTACTAAAAACACACCACGATTTTTTACCCAAATGAGTAACCGGAAAAACATATATTATTTTAACTTTTTTTTATGGCTTGTAACCTGACAAATTATTTTATGATTTATAATGGTTTGATATTTTTTATTTTTTTTATTTTTTCACATCAGTTTTTTACAAAAAACTTCCTAAGTTAGTTTTTAAACTTAATATTTATATATATATATATTAAGAAAAATAATAATTTAATTAAAAATAGTACATCAATATAATATATATTGTGAAATTTATATCGATTATTTTTAAAAAAACAATGTAATAATTAAGAATATATTATTATTAATATATTTAAAGTTATTAAAATTCAACTTTTATATTAAAATATAATTATTATCTAAAATTATATATATTTATCTAAATTAAATAATTATTGTTTATGCAAATTATATTACAATATTGGTAATGATCATCAAAATTAGTAATTGGTATTGAACCATTTTTAACTAAATAGGAAAAGTTCGCGAATCCCAAAGATTCTAAATAATTTTTAATCTCTATCAATTTTATACCATTGTCCAAATATGTCCCACCATACTCAAATTGAATTAATCTTACTTTTTTCAAAAAATCTCCAAATCCTTTTAAAACAGATAGTTCAAAACCCTCAGTATCTATTTTTACAAAATCAATATTTTCAATATTATTTTTTATTATATACTCTTTTGCTGTCTTTATTTGTAATAATATTTTATTTTTTTCATCACTTATTTTACAAGAATTTATTCTATCTAAGAACGATTCATATTTGGGATAGTACCATAAATCTTTTTCCTCTTCGCCTAAACCAAATGAATTAAAATATGCTGATTTATTATTATTTTTTTGTAATGATAATTTCTCAATGTAATCTTTTCTAGGATCAAAATAATGACAAATTCCTTGAAAATTTGTCATCTCTGAATGTGTCTGACAACCTACATCAAATATTATTTTTATATTGTTTTGTATACGAACGAATAAATCGTATTCTCCGTTTAATTTACTATCACAATTATTAAATGCACTACCATTCAATACATGATTTAAAGCTATTATTTGAAATTGTTTATCTGTATTCATGATATTGTGGATATATAACTATATAACTATATTTTAATAGTTTTATATACATAATAATATTATATTTCAACATATACTATAAAGAATTTATAAGAACATATATATTATATAACTATTTTTTTTAATTTTGTTTTGAAAACTTATACTCATATCTAAATTTATATATATTATTTAATTCTAAAAAAAAACTTTATTTGGTATTAATTTGAAAATTTAAGTTTTGGTATGGTTTTTGTAACTTTCGGTATGGTTTTTGTAACTTTTGGTATGGTTTTTGTAACTTTTGGTATGGTTTTTTGCCATTTTCTTAAAAAAAAATTTTTTTAATTTTTAAAAATAATATTATCATAATAATATATACTTAATAAAAAAATTGTAAAATTTATATTTTTGAATAAAATGTTCTGCTCAGTAAGTGAGTAATGCCACCATATTAAATAACAAAAAAATGAGTAAATTTACTAAAAACACACCACGATTTTTTACCCAAATGAGTAACCAGAAAAACATATATTATTTTAACTTTTTTTTATGGCTTGTAACCTGACAAATTATTTTATGATTTATAATGGTGTTAAATATTTTTACATTTTAAAGTATTGTTATCAGTTTTTTGTTAAAAACTTCCTAAGTTAGTTTTTAAAATAAAAATTGATACTTCGTATTTAATATTAAATATTATGGATAATTTATTTAATAATATATTTACATGTTGTAATAAAAGTGATGATATAAATAAATCTTATAATAAAAATAAATTAATTACAAGAGGTATTAATCGTAAATTTGCGAATATAGAAGAAAAAGAAGAATTATTAAATAATGAAGAAAAAATAGTTAATGTATTAAATAATGAAGAAGAAATAGTTAGTGTATTAAATAATGAAGAAGAAATAGTTGATGTATTAAATAATGAAGAAGAAATAGTTAGTGTATTAAATAATGAAGAAGAAATAGTTAGTGTATTAAATAATGAAGAAGAAATAGTTAATGAATTAATTTATAAAATGAATATAAAAACAGACAAAAAATAAAGATATCAATATAAATCTTTTATAAAATACATAAAATTAATACACCTATTATAATAAAAAAGAATCCAATAATCATTTTAATAGTAATTTTTTCTTTAAATATAATTGCACTTAATAATAATATTAATATCATTTCAATTGTAGAAAAAACTCTTAGATATGCAGGATTTGGTGCTTTTTTAATAATAGTATGTGTAATAATAATTAAAAATGAAACTATTATACCTGATATAATTAGTAATTTATAATTGGCATTTTTAAAATCACTTAATTTTTCATTAAATATTGCATATATAATTATGATAATTCCCGATATTAAATGAACTACAATTGGCCATACATTACCTTTACAACTTGTTTCATATTTTTGTGCCAATATTAAAAAAACTATTAAAATTGTTCTTATAATACCATATATAAACCATTGCTCCATTTATTAATAATCATATATAATTAATTATATGTTATTTTTTGTTCTTTTATATTGAAACATTTATTTTTATTATTTTCAATTGTATAATCAAATTCAATATCTTCTAATAAACATTTACCCATATCATCATCATCATCTTCATCTTCTTCAATTATATTCAATTTTGTTTTATCCATATCTTTAAATAATTCCATCATATGTTCTTCATCTAATAAAAGTTGACTATCTCCAGTACCACATGGTGCTTGTTGTCCTAACATAACATTTGCTGATACACCATTTACATTATCATATTCTGAAAATATACTTGCATTAATTAACATATCTGTAGTTTCTTCAAAAGAAGATTTAGCCAAAGGACCAATATCACCTCTATTAATACCATGTCTATCTATTGACATTAATTGTCCCTTATAAGTCATTGTATCTATAAGTAATGAAAGATGTCTATAATTCATCGAATCCTCACTTGTAACATTTATTAATTCGTTGTATAGGGCATTTCTTGAAGCTTCAACACCAAGTGTTTCGTATATTTCTCTAATATCATTTGATATAGTCTTTGTAGAATCAATATTTGGATTAGATAATATTTCTATTAAATTAGTACCATCAGTATCAAGAACCCATTCTACTACGTTATCAAATTTTTGCGTATCATCATTATATTTATTATATTTTTTCTTATTTAATGACACTTTTTTTATACCCTTATAACCTTTTAATAACACTTGATATACTATATTGTGCTCAATTGCTTTTATTGCTGCAATTTGGTCACTATATTCAATATCTTTAATTGCAGAATTTAATAATTTAATTCTAAATATACATTCGTCAGCATTATCGTCACTATAAATACATTCTATGAATTTATCATATGCAGTATTTAATTTAGTATATATATCAATCATATGTAATCCATATGATTTCATTTTTTCTTTATTAAATTTCATTCTTAATACCCAGGGAGATGTAGATGTTAAATTATTTCCGAATGAGAATTCATTATAAATATCTAATATACCTTTATCATTTTGTAAATTAGTATCATATATATTTTCTGTTTTATCCCAGAATAACTCACTCTTTTCTAATATATCAGCCAATTTAGTAATTTCTATTGAATTTTTTATATTCATTGCAATATTTTTAGCTTTTTCTACATTTAAATCATTTGTATCTATTCCATCTTCATCCAATATAGGATTTATTGTAGTTGCTATATCATTTTTCATATAAATCATTAATGTAGGCGTTTTAGTTTTTTTTGTAGCACTTAATATTTCTTTAAGACGTGGAACACCACTTGTAGCCTTTACTGCCGCTGCAGTACCAGATACATGAAATGAATCAAGTGTCATTTGAGTTCCCATTTCACCAATAGTTTGTGCAGCTACAATACCAACCATTTCTCCCGGTTGCGCAATTGCTTCTTTATAATATTGATATATTTGTGATATTATATTATCAAATATATCTCTTGTAAAATGATATGTCATTATTAATTTTTTGGGAGATAGATATAATCTTAATAATATATTAAAGAATTTAGTACCTTGTTCTGTATCTTTAATATATAAATTTCCACTAATATTATCTATAGCATCTAATATATAATCTGGTGTTAAATCTGTTTTAATAGTTTTTATATTTAAATGTTCTAAACGTTTAATAACATTATTAATTATTCTATCAAAAGGAATAGGATAATTAATATTTTTATTTTTAGAACTATTAAATATTTTTTTTATTAAAAACTCCTTATCTTCTAATATATTTTGATAATGTTTAGTACATCTTTTATATGTATTCGCGTTTACCTCTTTATAGGCTTTAGTTGTTAAATATGCCATTATTTTATCTGTTTTACGCAAATGATATATATTTTCTATTATTATTACATCCATATCTATGATTGGTATATATTGTGATTCAATTTTGCATCCATCCATTCCATCTTCACCATATATATATTGAATAATTACACCCGCAGCATTTCTAACAGTATTATCATAATAAATTTTTGCATCTTCCATTGATTTTACTAATCTTCTTTGAATATAACCAGTTTCTGATGTCTTAACCGCAGTATCAATTAAACCTTCGCGACCACCCATTGCATGAAAGAATACTTCCTGTGGACTTAATCCAGTTATAAAACTATTTTCTACAAAACCTCTTGCTTCTGGACCATCGTCAAATTTAGTATAATGAGGTAAAGTTCTATCTGTAAAACCATATGATATTCTTTTACCATCCACATTTTGTTGTCCTACACATGCTATCATTTGGGCAACATTTGTTTCTTTACCTTTTGAACCAGATTTTACCATATTAATCATTCTATTTGTATTTTCATCTATTTGACTTAAACCAATTTTACCAACATGATTAGTTGTTTCATTTAAAATACCTATTAATTCTCTTTCAATATATTCTTTATTTGTAAATATACTATTATTCTCGATTATACCAATTCTTGTATCATCTAATTTTGCATATGCTTTTTCTTTCATTTCTTTAATTTTTGCCTTTAAATTTAATTCTGTAGTATTATCTGTTACCAAATCACTTATTCCTACACTAAAACCAGCTGTTAATAACCATCTACATATTAAACGTTGTGTATTATCTAAAAATTTTTGTGTTTCAAATGGTCCATAATCATGATAAATTACAGGAATTAACCCAGATGTAATACTATGAAATATAGATTTATCAAGACATCCAGATTCTTCTAATAATTTACTATTTGAAATTATAAATTTTTGTTCAGCATTATTCTTTCTTTGAATATTTAAACCAGCTGGTAATATTTGAGAATATACCTGTTTTCCTGTATAATTATAATATTTATCTGGTTTTTCAATAGAACCTTTAAAATTACTATTTATCATCTGTAAATTTGCCATTTGTTTGTCATTAATTTTAATATTTTGTTTAGTTAATCTAAAAGAACCTAATAAAGTATCTTGTACTATCTCTATTATGGGTTTGCCATTACGTGCTGCTATTACCATATTTGGTACAGAAGCTATATCCATTAATTCGGACATTGTTAAAATACTTTGAGGACAATGTAAATTCATCTCATCTCCGTCAAAATCAGCATTATATGGTGGTGTATCTAATACATTTAATCTGAAAGTTTGATAAGGCATAATAATTACTTTATGACACATCATAGACATTTTATGTAAAGATGGTTGGCGATTAAATAAAATATGATCACCATCTGTTAAATGTCTATGTACTACATCTCCATATTGTAATTTCTTAATAATTGTTTCTATATTTGCATTTTTTAAATTAATAGTAACAGCATTATCACTATTTTTTTTTATTAATTTTGCACCAGGCCAAATATCAGGACCATTTTTAATTAATACTTTTAATCTATCTATATTATATTCATTCACTACTTCTGGAAATGTAATATTTATAGCTATTTTAATAGGTACACCCAATTCATCTATACTAATATATGGGTCGGGTGTAATTACTGAACGCGCAGACTGATCTACACGTTTTCCATTCAAATTTCCACGAATACGACCTTCTTTTTTCTTCATACGATCTGATACAGATTTTAATTTTCTTCCATTTCTTTGTTGTGATGGTGCTAAACCAGGTATTTGATTATCAATAAATGTAAATACATGATATTGTAATACCATTGTTATTAATTTTATTGTTTCTTCAGATGTGCCTTTATTGATTTTATCATAAATGTTATTATTTATTTTAATAATTTCACTTAACTTATGAGTTAAATCGTCCTCTCTTCTTTGTCCATTCTCTTCTATAATACTTGGTCTAACAGATGGTGGTGGTACTGGTAAAATAGTACATATCATCCACTCAGGTTTATTCCATTTGGGATTAAATCCCATCAATTCCATATCTTCTTCTGATATTCTTTGAAATATTCTTAATATATCTCCTGGTGTTAATTCGAGTAATTCATCTTCTATAACTGCATCTGTTTCTTCATCTTCTTTCTTTTTATTATTTTTCCATTCTGCAATAATTTTCATTGAACCTTCTTTATTATATTTAGTAGGTTGTCTCGAATTACACCCAATAGTACCATCTTCGCCACAATATCTTGATTTGGTATTAGATATAATTTTATTACATAATTTAAAATAAGTGTCCCATCTTTTTTGATTATTTTTAATCATTGAAATTTTATAAATCTCAGCTTTTAATATAGGTTCTTCCGTATTTGGCGATATCATTAATTTAGAACATTTATAACATACACATTTCAATATTTTTCTTGTTATATCGAAAAACATAGCATTAAATACAGGTTTTGCCAATCTAATATGACCAAAATGACCAGGACAAAAAATATTTTTTTGTTCACAAGTTGTACAAATTCTATTATGTTCTAAAACACCCATACGTGAATCAAATAATCCTCCTATTATTGGTTCACTTCCGGCATATGTATCTGTCTTTGTTATTTCTACAACCGAACGTTTAATAATTTCATCAGGTCCTAATACACTAAATTGTATTCCCTTTACTTCTTGAATATCTACTTTTTGAGAACTATATGATAATTCAGGGTATATAGACATCTCTTAATAATATCTTATTTTAAAATAACTTGATATATTTTTAAGCAATATTATTTATCATTTTTTTTTATGTATTTTTTAATTAGAATATAACTAAATAATGATATCTGATATATATAATCACATTATTTCTCTATTTAATAAAAGTAAGTATGATTATAATTCAAAAATTAATAAATATAATTTAAATGAAAAATTATTATTTTATAATATATTTTTTACAGATGATTATAATTCTGACTTTTTTCTTAAAAATAATATAAATAATTTATTTAACAAAAGTATTAAAGATAATATTGTATTTTATGAAAGAAAATTTAATAATAATTATAATTTTAATAATATTAATTATAATGAATATTTATTAATACCATCTACTATTTTAAATATAGATGATATAAAAAATAAAAATATATTTGATATGGATTTATCTTATTATATTTCACAAGAATCTATTAAATATTTGTTTTTATTAGATTTTCTTTCTAATTTATATAATAATTATTTTACAAATTATGATAATAATAATGAATTTAAAATATTAACAAGATTTTATATTGAAGATAATATTTGGAAGGTTTCGGATAAATATAGATATATTAAATTTAAAATTTTTAAAAATGATTTTATTGTAAGTAATAAAGCAGATTTTGATTTATTTGATACTTTTAAAAATGATATATATTATCATTTTAATTTAATTAATAAAGATTTATTTTTAACAAAAGAATCACGTGTTTATGCTTTATATATTTCTAAATTCTATAACTTAATGAAAATGTATTTTAACTATTTTTTATTAAAATCCATGGAAAAAGTATTCCCAAAATTACCAGATGAAATTACACACAATACAAGATTACAAATTTATCCTAAATATTTTATTGATAATTATTATAACGCTATTTATAATAATTATTCAAATGATTTCCTTAATTTAGATATTAATAATATAAATAATAATAATTATTATAAAGTTAATAATAATTATTATTATAAAAATATAACAAATGATAATAATGTTGTTTCTAATATTAAATTAAAAGAATGGATGATTTTAATAGTTTTTACTATTATATTATTATTTATTTTATTATTATTGATTTTTGAAGTTAATAAAAATAAAACGAGACCAGCATCTGTTTTATTATTATTAATTGTTTGTACTATATATATAATATCATATTTTATTATTAATAATGAAAAATTCTATACAGAACCTACCATAGCCGAACTCTCTATTACTGAACCTTCTACTATTGAACTTTCTACAACTGAACCTTCTACTACTCAACCTTCTACAACTGAACCTTCTACTACTCAACCTTCTACAACTGAACCTTCTACTACACAACCTTCTACAACTGAACCTTCTACTACTCTACCTTCTACTACTCAACCTTCAACTAATGAACCTTCTACTACTGAACCTTCTACTACTGAACCTTCTACTACTCTACCTTCTACTACTCAACCTTCTACTTCAACTGAACCTTCTACTTCAACTGAACCTTCTACTTCAATATCATCAAGTGGAGAGACATTAACGAATACAAATTTAACACATTTACACGAATATAATTTTGCTGGAAATACAAATAATGTTTCACATAATCATGAATATCCACACCCTCATGTATTATCACATAGTTCAAAAGATATTTTATCTTATTCAAATGCTATACAATATCCAAGTACTTCACCTACAATTGGTACTTCTGGACAATTACTTGATAATGAATCATTAGCTCAACAATATAATACAAATAATCCGGAAATTAAAACTGAAATATTATTTAATTTATTAGGAAATGCTTTCGAAAAATCTTTCTCAAATAATGAAGAATCTGATATGACTTTACTTAATAATAATATGATTGCTTGGTATAAATTTAATGGTAATTTTAAAGATAGTTCACAAAATAATAATAATTTAAATGTTATAAAAGATACAAATGGTTCATATAAATTTGAAAATATTAAAAATTCAAATGAATTTAATGAATTATATTTAGAAAAGGTTATGTTAAAGGCTTTAGATATTAATTTGTCAAATAGAGATTTTACATTTTCTGCGTGGATATATAAAACAGATTATGAAAAATCATGTGTTATAATGACACAAGGAAGAGAAATAACGGATACATTTAATAAAGGGTTTATTATAGGATTTTTAAGAAATAATGCAATGAATAAATCAAATTCTTTATATGTGTATTTACCATGCAAAGATGTTAATAATAATATAGTTATTTATAATCAAGAAAATGTAGACGATAGTAATAAATGGGTTCATTGGACAATTTCATATAAATTTTTATCATCAATTGTTAAAATTTATAAAAATTCAGAATTAGTATTAACACAACAATCCCAATGTACAGATTTAACAATTGATGATAATAATTTATATATAGGGAATATAACAAATAATAATAGATTAAGTTTTGAAAATAGTTTATCTGGAAAAATAAGAGACGTACGTATTTATAATAAACAATTATCAAATATAGATGTAGTTAATTTATATAATTATAAGGATATTAATTCGGTAAATGGTTCGGACATAAACAATTCAATATCAAATTTGACAAACGAATTAATTAAAAATTTTAAATTATATATATACGCAGTCGATAAAAAAAATAATAATAATACTAAATTATTAGAAAATAATATTAATGAAATTATTAATATTGATAATTCTTTTATTAATTTAATAACAATATTAATGTGGTTAATAACATTATCATTTTTGATATATGGTTTTATACCAGATATTCTTAATATATTTTTATTAATTATTATTATTACATTAATAATATCAACCTTTATTTTATATTATATGGATAAATTATAATATATTTTTTAAATAGAGTATATTCAATAAATATGTCAAATGATGTTACAACAATTAATGAATTAATGAATGAATTTGATAAAGATAATAATATAACAATTGATGTTAATGAAAACAATATTAATATAAATGATCCTATTGATAGAATATATTATTATCATGATAATTTCAAATATAATGTATTAGGTTATGATGAAAATGTAATTGATATAGATACATCATATTATGCAAATAACAATTTAAAATTTCATATGTTTGAAATAGATTTTTTAACAGATTTTATTGATCAATTGTCAGAATTAAAGAAAACAAATCATAAATTAGAACAAACCTTATTAACAGAACAAATTTTTAAAATAAATTGTAGATATAAATATAATTCTGAACAAGAACCATACTATTATAATAGTATTTTAGAAAAATCTCAATATTATGAAGTAACATATAAATTAGATTTTTCAACAAATATTACAAATATAAAAGATATAACTTTTGTTCAAGGTAATGTAGAAGGTAATGTTCAAGGTAATGTTGAAGAATTTAAAACAAATTTTACAAACATATTTAATACGTGGACTATAAATAAATTAGATTATTTTAGTAAAAATGATAATGATTATTTACATCTAAGAGCCAATTATTATAAATTAAAATTTTATAAATTAATATTAAATTATTATATGACATTAGAATTATATAAATTATATGGTACAAATGAAGGTCAAAAGAAAAATGATATAGAAAAAATATTAAATAATTTTAATAATACTTTTAAAAATATAAATATTAATTTAAGCTCTATATTAAATAATTTAGAAGAAAATAAACCAAGTGAAGAAAATGAACATGATTCTGATAATAAACAGATATCAGATGCTGTTGATTATACATCTAAATTATATAATATAAATAATATCATAGAAGATAAACAAACATCTATTAAAAAATTAAATAATGAAAATGAAAATGAAAAACAAGAATTATATAAAATAAATATAATATTTATTATATCTATTATATTATTTATTTTATTAATAATTTTTTGTATAATTGTATATTTTTCTCATATAGAAGAAAATGAAAATATAAAAATAGTATCAATTATTTTATTTGTAATTACATTAATTATATTTACTATTATTATTTATTTATTAAAATATGAAAATAGTATTATTGAAAGATTTGAAGATATATATACAAATAATATTAGTCAAATTAGTCATATTTTAGATAATATTAAAAATATAGAAGAAATTGAAAATATTAATTTAACATATTATTCTATTATTAATCCACATCTTAAAAATGAATATAGAAAATATGATGATAAAAAGAAAAAAATATTAATATATGATAAATTAGCTAAATTTAATTTAAATATTAATAATTATGATAAAAAATTTAACATTGTTAATATAATATATTTATTAATAATTGTATTATTAATATCTTTATCTATTGTAATATATTTATATTTACCCGATTATATTAATATTATTGGAATTATATTATTAGTATTATTTATTATAATTACCATTATGTATTGTGTTGAAATAATTATGATTGTTAATACTGATGCTAATAAATATTATTGGATTAATCCAAGTAATAATTTAATTGATAAGATGTAAATTCATATTATTTTTATATAAATCTTTATCTGAAATATAGTCATCTTCTTCTATAAATTCATTTTCTATTAGCCATTTGCGAGATAATATATTATATTCACAATTTTCATTTAATAAAAAAAACAAAAATATATATGCTATTATTAATATAATTAATGCTTTATAAAAATTTTTAGAGCTAAAATATAATAATGAAAAAAATACTAATGTTTGTGTCATTGGGTTTGATAACATTTTTTCTTGTACTGGTGTTACATTAAATTTTAAAAATCTACCACCCATATGTATAAATATAAAAGATAAATTACTCAATGGATCTAAAATGCTCATAATCTATATTTATAGTAATATTTTTTTAAATTATTGTACTTGATACTATTTTATTATTAACATTATTATTAACACTATTATTGGGAATAGTTATATTTTTCAGAATTTTATCTATTTTATCTTTTATTGATAGAGGAGATATAGATGATGACAATGAGTCATTATTATCTATATTAAAATCTTCGTGAATATTATATTTTTTTATTAAATCTTTTTTAATAAATATATAATAATCAAATATTAATGATATTATACATATCAAAAATAGTAATCCTATTTTTATATCCCACATTAATAAATAATAATTTATTATTATTAATATTATAAATATAAAATAATTATCATATATACTTATTACCAATTCAGGATATGGTACAGATGGTCTCAATGCATATATTAGTATATATGCACATAATATACCAATTAACACATATTTAAAAAAATCCATAAAATTTATAGGTATGCCCGAATTTATTTTTTTCATTTTAATATTACAAATTATTTTTATTTATATATTAGAAAGGAAGATATAATTATTAAAATGAATTATTCAACATTAAGTGAAGCTTATAACACAGATTCTTTTGATAAAAAAAAGAAAAAATCAAACAATAAAGCGTCTAAACATATTAATCATACAAATATAGATGAATATTCTAAAAATAACGCGAGTTGTGAACCTTTACAGCCCCCCGAATATAAATTTCCTTTATCGGTCGATAGTATAAATAATTATAATAAAACAATGGATGTATATATTAAAAATAATAATATTGAAAATAATATTGACAATGATGTTAATAATTCTAAAAATAATATACATTCTAATATTTCTCCACAATTACAAAAAGTATATGAAAATTATGATAATATATCTACCGAAAAAATAAAAGATATTGAACCATATTATGATGATGATTTAGATCAATATTTAAATATTAATGAACTTAAAAATGCTATAAATTATAATTCATCTTATAATTGTAAAAATACTTCTTCAGACCCAGAAAATCATAAAAATATTCAATTAAAAACTCAAAATAATTGTATATATTATCCACATCCCGAACAATATTCTTCATATTCAACACAAAATAATCAATATTATTCACAAGAACAACAACAACAACAACAACAACAACAACAACAACAACAACAACAACAACAAAAACAACAACAACAACAACAACAACAACAACAATCTATTCCTATAAATTATAATAAATATAAAAATGAAAAAAAACAAAATATTGATAATAGTAAATACCAAGACAATATAACAGATACGGATAAAATAAATATTTTTTATAAAAATATGATAAATATCGGTTTATTTATATTTATAGGTATATTTATAATTTTTGTTTTAGACCAAATAACAGAATTAGCAGTACATATTGGTATGAAAAAAACATTAGATACTTTATTACCTATTTTAGAAGATTTAAAAAATATAAAACAAAATAATAATAATTCACCAATAAGTAAAATATCTAATGCTATAAATTATTAATATATAAAAGTTTTTATTAATTAATAAATAAATATGAATATAACACACATTGTTTTTTCAGGTGGTGGTATATTAGGTATAAGTATTTTAGGAGTTTTACGCTATTTATATTTAGAAAATATTGTATCAAATGTTAAAAATATAGCAGGAAATTCAATGGGTGCATATTTTTGTTTATTATTTTGTTTAAAAATACCAATTCAAGATATAGAAACTATATTATATAATTATATTGGAAATTATGATTATATGAATATAAATGATATAACTTTGAGTGATTTTTTTAATAAAAAAGGTGTCGATAATTTCTCTTCATATATTGAATTGATTAAAAATTATTTAAAAAATAAAGATGAAAATTTCAAAGGAGATATTACATTTAGTGAATTATCAAAAATATATGGTATCAATTTATATATAAGTACTACAAATATTAATAAATGTGAAAATTTTATTTTTTCAATAGATTCTACCCCTGATATTAGTATATTTGATGCAACTATAGCATCAATGAATATTCCTATTATTGGAACATCTATTAATATAGATGGGGAATATTATGTAGACGGCGCTCTTACCAATAATTTTCCTGTTAATATTTTTCATAATATACATAAGGATTTAATTTTATGTGTAATTATTAAACCAGACGAAGAAGATAATTATACTAAAACTATACCAAAAAATACAGAGCTTTCATTTTTAAATTATAATTATCAAATAATAAAAATTTTATTGAATAATACATATAAACAAAGTTTTACTTCTTTAATTGATCATGAAAAAAACAACATATTAATTATTAGTAAATTTCATGATATAGAATATATACCTATATCATTTAATAAAAATAATATAAATAAAAAAGTATCCAAACAAGATTTAGATAATTTAATATTAACTGGATTTATTCAAGCAAATGCCTATTTTAATAAATAAATATATATGATATAAGAAAATATTAATTATCTTTCATATATGAATAATATTTTTAAAAATTCTATTATTGTTGGCGAAGAAACAGATGTAGAATATAATACTTCTAATTTAAATAATTTATCAATATCACCAATTAAATGGTGGCATAAATCTATTGATGGTAAAAAAAGAGTTCTTTTGTGTGGTACATATCCAATTGGAACAAGTAATGGATATTCTAAAGTTGTATATTATATTTCTAAATATATTGCTAAATATAGTGATATTCAATTAACCGTATATGGATTTCAAAATTTCTCAAATACTAATGGTGCAAATATTAGAAATGATATTCCAAGTAATGTAATATTACATGATGCAATGGCTAATGAAAATCCTAAAAGAAATGGTTTTGGTGAAAAAGAATTAGGTGATTATGTTAAAAAAAATCCACAAGATATTATAATTATATTTAATGATAATGTAATTACAACAAGTTTAACACAAACATTATTAAAAGAGTGTTGGGATGAAAAAGCGAATTTTAAATTAATTTCTTATATGGATCAAGTTTATCCATATCAAAAAAAAAATTATATTGATATTTTAAATAATTATTTTGATGGTATTATTACATTTACACCATATTGGAAAAATATAGCAAGTAAATTAGGTATTCGCGATACTATGCCTATGTTTTATTTTCCTCATGGTTTTGATGAAAATATTTATTATCCTATTAATATGAATATTGCTCGTATATATTTTAATCTTAATTTCGATGATTTTCTTGTACTAAATTTAAATAGAAATCAACCAAGAAAAAGATGGGATATTACTATAATTGCATGGGCAGAATTTGTAGAAAAACATTATAATATTAATGTTTTAAATAATAATGCTAATGAAAATACATCAAGAAATATAAAACTTGTTATTGGTACAAATATTAATGGTTTTTGGGATTTAGTTGATATTTTTCAAAATGAAATTAAATTTAGAAATGTACCATGGGAATATGCTAAAAAAACATTACATCCTATAGAAATGCCACAACAACTTTCTGATAGAGAAATTAATATATTATATAATGCTTGTGATATTGGTCTTAATACTGCCGATGGAGAAGGTTTTGGATTATGTGGTTTTGAAGGGGCGGCATTAGGTAAAGCACAAATTTCATCTTATGTTGGTGGTATGATAGAATTTTTAGATGAAGATTATTCTATTATTGTTAAACCTACAATTTCTATTTATTTGGATAATAAATCTGTTGGAATTGGTGGCAAGGCAGAACTAACAGAACCTACTAAATATGCTGATGGTTTTTGGAAATATTTAAATGACCCATCTTTAGTTTTTAAACATGGTAGAAGAAGTCGTATACATATTTTAACACATTATAGATGGGAATCACTTGTTGAATATTTTTATAAAAATATATTACTTGAATTATAATTTTTATAGATTTATAATATAAAAAATTGATATTTTATTTACTTTATTATAAATAATAAGATGTTTAGTCTTTATAAAACTATCGTTTTATCTACTCTATTCTATTTCTCCGAAGCAAGATGTATTCGTATAAAAAGGGGTTCAAGTTGTCATTGTAGACATCGTATTCAAAAAGAAAGAGATAATGCTATAAATTCACTTGATAATACAATTGATATGTTTGAAAAATTTAAACAATTTATTACTATTTCTAAGTGTTCCAATGGAGAATATTTCAATTATGATACTTATATTACACATAATAAATTTGTATGTGATAAATGTCCTATTAATCAGTTTAGATTTGGTAATATGCCTACATGTATTCCATGTTCAGAAGGATTTGTTTATAATCATGGTTCTTGGCATATTCTATTGAAGGTAGTACTAATTATGATGATAGTATATATTACGAATTATATAACACTATTAATAGTATTGTAGATATTAATACTATTACTTATCCAATTCTTAATATTGCACAATTTAGTTCAATCTATTTACTTAATAATAAAAATGTTATTTATAATATTGGATTAATTGGTTATGGGGTATTCGCGACAATGTATATGTTATCTTAGATATATTATCTTAAATATATAATTGATATATATATATATTTTTATTTATTTGCTTTAATTACAAATAAAGGCTCTATATTCTTTGTTGATTGTAATATATATTTTATTTCTTTATTAATTTATTCGAAAAACAATATATCTTTATACTTGTGTATATTATCATATTGTTGTTTTATATATTCTTTTGATATTTCTTTAAATTTTGTAATAAAATAACATAAATTTTCATTATATAAATTTATAATTTTACCATTTTTAGTTTCAAATTTTTTAAATTTTGATATATATTTAAAACTATTTTTAATCTATCCGATTTATTATTATATTCCATTATTTTTCTATATTTATTAATATTTTTATATAATATTATATAAGATTTATGTTTTATTTAATTATATTACAATGATAACATATGTTGCTTTTTTAAGTAAATATCCAAATAAATGTTTAGTAAATTTTGCTGAAAAATTATCAGAATATTATAAGGTATTTATAATTATTGATGATAATTCAAAAAAATATGAAAATAATAATAGTAAGGTAACATTTATACAAATTGATGATGAAATATGTATTGAAAATAATTATAAATATGCATTAGAAATGTTTTATAATAATGTTAAAAATAATGATAATACACGTAAAGTACTTGCTAAAGATAAGGCTATATATTATTTCTTAAATAAAGATGTTAATTTTGATAATATTTGGTTTATAGAGGATGATGTATTTATTTCATCTGTTAATTTATTTAAAACATTAAATGAAAATTATGAAAAATCTGATTTATTATGTTGTCATAATTCCAAAGGAACAAAAATAGAGGCAGAAAAATGCGAATGGTTTTGGAATTATGCTATTAGTATATTTGGAGAACCAGCATATTGTACTATGGCATGTTGTATAAGAGTATCTAATAAATTATTAAAAATGGTTGATAATGTTATTAAAAATTTAAATTTTATACCTTTTCATGAATTCTTATTTACAACATTGGCAAATAGATATAATCTTATTATTAATACTCCTTGTGAATTATCTAATATTAAATATAGAGAAACATGGACAATTGAAGATTTTAAAAAAAATAAAAATATAATGTATCATCCTGTTAAAGATTTTGATAATCATGATAATTATAGAAATATATTAGAAAATTATTAATTATTATATATTATTACACTTTATTACTCATCATACCTTCTAAATGTTTTATATTATCCATATTATCATAATCTCCAACACAATTTAATGAATTAGGTAATACTCTTTTCTTTTTTCTCATTTCTGTAGCTATTTTTTTTTGTATATGATTTGGAAAACTATAATCAATTTGTTCTAATAAACTATCATATTCTTTTATAAATGATCGGATTTGTTCGGTATCTAATGAATCTCTTTCATTTGCCAATATATCTTCAATATGGTGACATAATTTATTCATTTTTATACCCACAACTTTAAAATTTGTTTCTTTTTCACTTAATTTAAAGTTATTTATCATTGCTAATGTTAATCCTGTTATACTATTAATTATTACATTGGGGAGTTTCATATTTTGAGGATCAAATGTACTACTATTTAATATAGCAAGTATTGTACTACTTAATATTAATGGAATATTAACCAATGATTTAATAAAAGAATATGTTTCATTTGATTTATTACAAAGTAATGCATTTACATAACTTTTATCACGATAACCTTGTAATAATTTTATTTGTGCTTTTTTTAATGAATTATCTAATGGAATTTGTATATGTGTCATTTCTACACTTATTTCTGGTATAATATCTATTGTAGGGGATATATCTTCCATTATTATTCTAAATTAATATGATATATTAATATTTAAAATATATACTCGTTAAATTTTAAATATTAATATATATTAGAAATATGAAAGGAAGAGGGAGAGGAAGAAGTAAAACTAAAGCGATTGATAATTCTAATAATGGAAATTCTTCATCTTCCGGATTAGGTGCTGGTGTTGCTGGTGGTTTTTTAGCAAGTATGTCAAGTAGTGGTGGAACTACTATATGTTCAAGTAAAGATGATACATTTTATTGTAAAATGTCTCGTGTATTAGGTATTGTTGGTATGACTATATCTTTTATTATAATATTTTTATCTTTAATTGCATTAATATATTTTGGTTATAAATATTATTACTCTAAATCTTAGACTAAAAATATTATTACTGAAAATATAAAAGCATTCAATACTATGCCTAATGTCATAGGGTTATCATTTGAATCTATTATATCATTTGTAGATGGTCTAAAAATTTTTATTATTATATCTAATATTTTATAAGAAACTTTAGTTGATAATATAATAAATATTATGAATCCATATAAAGCTGTTTTAAATTTTTTAACATGATAAATTCTTTCTTGTTCATTATAATCTACATCATTTTTATTATATCTATCCATATTATATTTGAATACTCTAATATAATTAATTAAATTAATTAATTAAATTCATTAAATAATATAATGTCATTGGATTTAATTCCGCTAATTCTATTTCATTATTTTCATTATTTTCATTATTTTCATTATTTTCATTATTTAATATTTGTCTTCTCTCCATTCTATTGAATTCATTGAAATCCATATTTAATCTAAATATATTTTGTGAATATATTAATATTGAAGCAGGCGAATCATCTATATCTAATAACCAACTTGGTAAATTTCTATTAAAAGAATTTGATATTAATCCTAATGATTTAATAAAATAACAACATAATAAATAATGGTCATTTCCATCTTTAAATAAATTAATAATCTCTTTACTAAAATTATATATATAATTTGTGTCATTTAATTCTGACATAAATTCTTCATTAAAATAAATGTTATTTGATAATTTTGAATTTTCTAAATATATATTTATTACATTTATTATATCATTATAACTTAATTCTATAAACCATAATATATTATTATAAAATCCTATCCTCTCTATATAATAAACAACATCTGTATATGCTTGTGATGGTGTAGTCCAATTAAAATCAAATATATTTGGTTTTATCTTTAAATTATTATAATTTATAAATATATTTAAATATTTTTTTATATTATCTATATTACATAATATTTCATTTGTATAAGGATTTGTATTATTATTTCTTAAATAATATTCAAATTCTATTGCATTTACAGAATATATTCTATTATTATTTGTAAATGTATATCTATTATTTATAGATATTTCATTTATATTATCAAGTGTAAAAGGGTCTAATGTATTTTCTATTATATTATTATTATATATTTTATGTATTTTATTTACTATGTTTTTTCTAAAAAATTTTTGTATCTTATTTATATTTATATTTTTAAGAATATTATTTTCTATTTTTATAAAATATGTATTATTTAATATTTTATATAAATTCTCTATTAATTCTTGTTTCTTATATTTATAATTAACTTTTATATTTATTTTACTACATAATCCATATATATCTCTGAAATTAAATAAGTAATTTATTATTTTTATAAATAAAAATTTTTTCTTCATATCACTATATATATTATTGTCGTATATATTCTGATATATTATATATATATCTTCAATGTTTAATAAATTATGATTTGCACCACACGATTCTGATAGTATATTAAATATTTCAGATTTTAATTTAATATGTTTTTTACATAATTTAATATTTAATTCTAAATTATTCTCACATTTACAATTACATTTTAAATTTTTAAATCTATACCTATATATACATATTGTATTGCATTCCATATTATTATAATAATATATTATTTATTTTTTATATATTTGCCAATATTAATATTCCTGCATTTTTATAACTATTATAATCATATATTTTGTTATTTATTTCAACATATTTTATTTTATTTATCATTACAACTTTTCCTTTATTTTTCCTTATTTTTTGATATCTTTTATACTTTAATATTTTATAATCTTGTTCAATATTATTTGTATAAGATAACTTATTTTTATCTACATTTATAGGCCAATTATAACATTTATACCCATTTTCTAATGGTTTATTCTTTTCAGAATTTATTATACAATCAAATGAACTCTTCTTTAACATATTTAAAAATTGATTTATTATATTTTCCTTATTTGTTGCTATATTTAAAATATGTTCATCTGTTGTTATTCCTTTATCCAAACTTCTTATAGTAAAATTTCTTTTTAATTGTTCCTTTGTTAATTTTATTATATACGCAAATATTTGAACATTTCTTTGATTTATTGGCAATAATTCATGAGAACATGTTCTTACTGCTCTTCCTATTACCTGATTTATTCTTACTGAATTCCAAAAATATTCCATTATTAATACACGTCTGACATTTTTTAATGATATTCCCTCTGCACCGGATTGTGTTATCATCATTATTTTAACTAATTTTCCATATAATTGTATTTTATCATTTGATTTAATTCTATCTGGTAAAGAATTATATATATTTTTATTTAATAATGAAAATTCACCATTGAATAAATTCATTAAAATATTTGTTTTCTCACGATCATTATTAAATATAACATATCTTTTATTATCATATTTCTCATCAAATATTGATAAATTCTCTATTTTATATTCACCTTCTGATTTTATTATTATAATCTCTTTATATTCTTCTTTATTCAATACATTTGAAAATATACCAAGACCTTCTATTGTTCTGAATTGTGAATATATTAATATTGAACCAGGTGAATCATCTATATCCTCTAACATCTTCGCATATTTTGGACTATATTTATTTAATAAATTCTCTCTTGATAAATAATTACCATCTACTAATTCTTTCATTGCCGCATTTAATGTATTCTCATACTCTATTTGTACTTTATTTTTATCTATCTTCTTATCATCTTCGTCCTCTTCATTATCATCATTTGTAAAATCTATTTCCTTCTTTAATTGTTTTTTTATATCTTGTGGAAATAATCTTTTTATATTTTCAGGAAAACTAAAATTACATACCATTCTACTAAATGCTCTATATACAGATGATTTTGATGTAAATAAATCCCCTCCTCGCATTTTATTTGCATTATCCATTGCCCTTTCTTTTGCTCTTACTTCATCATATACATTTAATTGATGGTCTGTCATATTTAAATATTGTATTTTAATTGGTGATTGTTTTGGAAAAAATTCACTCCCAGTTGTTTTATAATAACTTAATGTTCCCAATATACGTCTTTCGAATAAATCTTCGTTTTTTATTTCTGGTTGTTCCTCGTTTGTATTATCTATAAATAAACTATCAAAACCTTCTTTGTCATTTGGTAATGAATAATAATGTACCTTATTTATTTTAACACCAATACGTAGATTTTCAATATTATTTAAACTTTTTATTATATCATCCAATATTTTTGATGTTGTATATTTCCATGAACTTTTTATTAATTTAATATCACTATTGATTTTTCTTATATAATTATTTGGTAATAAAGCTATTGATATTGTTTTATCAATTCCATTATAATATATATAATCTATATATTTCATATATTCACTATTTTGTAAATGTTCTTTTAACATTTCATTTGTTGGTTCTATTGATTTTGTTAATAATTTTAAATTATATATACACATTGGTCCCCTTATTAAATTTATTAATGTTGCTATCTCATATGGATTATTTATTATTGGTGTACCTGATAATAAAACCATTTTACAATTTTCTGCTTGCATTAAATTATTATAAATTGCACGTGATAATCGTGAACCATTTACTATTCTACTTATTAAATTATGTATTTCATCTATTATTACAAATGAATTATCAAATACATTACTTCCCATCTCGGTTATCATCTTTTGTGTTAATCCATTATAACTTATAAATGTATATCGGTTTTTTATTATATGTAATATTGTTTCATCTATTAATTTTTTATCAGTTTCTGATACTTTTTTATAATTTATTTTTTCTACAACAATTTTTACATTTTCTATATCATTATTATATAATGGTATCCATACCATTTGCTCCTTTATTATTTTACTCGTTATTCCATATGTCTTTAATTTATCATATAATTCGGTTGATTTATTTTTACTATCTATCTTTATTTTTGTCCATGATTTTTTCATATTTAATCCAAGTGTTGATATCTTTAATAACTCATTCTCATAATTTTTCGCAAGAGATGCTGGTGTTAATACAAATATTTTTCTCTTTTCTATAAATCCTTCAGCAGCTGCTATTGATGCTGCCGATTTTCCAGAACCAAGTTCATGATATGCTAATATTCCTCTATATGGACTATCAAATTGTATATAATCTCTTAATATTCTTTGATGTGGAAATAAACTAATTGTATTATGATTTTCTTCACATATATCATCATTACATACACAACCCTTGATTTTGTCTTTTGTTGGATATTTTTCTCGGTTAAATGTTTTATATATTTCATCATTAAATCCTATTCTATTTGTTAATATCCATTCTTTGGGTGATACCTCTATATTCATCTCTAATTATATAATAGATAGTTTATATAAAAAAAAATTAAATTATATTATAATTTAAATTAAATATATTATAATTACAAATTATATGCCACATTAAACCACTTCTTTTTATAATTTTTATTAAAAACATATTTAATAATAATTCTTCATTTATTGTATTATATTTACTATTTATATAATTTTTTGATATATGTTTTAGCAATTTATAAACAATCTTATATCATATAATAATTTACTAAATCTTATGGAAAATTTTTAGGAATTATCATTTAATATATTTGATATTTATCAAATATATTTTTATATAATTTACCGATGAATATTATTATAAATTATTTTTACTATTTAATCATATCATTTGATATATTTATTAATATATCTATTGGTGTTTTTTCTGATATTTCATATATCTCTTTAATCCAAAGTTCTCTTCTAATACACGATAATCTATTTCCTGACATTATTAAATCTAATATTCCTTCATAATCATTATCTAATTCATTTATAAAGTTATAAGCATTTAATTCATACCATTTATATAGTAATTTATAATATATTTTTGACAATTCGCATTCGTCATAATATATCATTTTACTTTTTTTTATATAATATTCTGGACACTTTATAAGTTTTTTGATTATTACAAATTTTGCATTTTTTATAATATCACACAATAAATAACTTGATTGTGGATAAATAATTTTAGAATAACATTTATCTAAAATATCATCAGGTAGATTATCATAAATGTGTTTTTTATCATATGACATTAAAACTTTTGCCTTTCCTTCGTGATTTTTTTATTTCTTTTTAAAATTATAATAAATTAATAATATCAATTTTTTATTTATTTATAATTATTTTATATTTTTTTTATTATAAGCATATTCAATATAATTTTCATAATTTATTTTCTTTACTTTTTTATAGCTTTTTCAAGTTGTTCTTTTAATTCATTAAATTTCAATACTTTTGTATTTAACTTTAATGTATGTTTTATTTGGTTAAACCACATTTCAATAGCATTGGTTTTTGGTGTATATGGAAATAAAATGTATTATAATTTTAATAAATTTAAAAAAAATGATTGTATATTTTATATTAAATATTACCCAGAAATATGGGAGGAAAAAAAAAAATATTTATTACAAAAAGGACAAAAGTATAATATATACAGAAGACAAATGTGTCAAGAATCTTAATTAAATATAATTAAGATGAATCGCTGTTATATTGTATTTCCATAGTAGTTTTAAATATGAATTGGTTTTCCAGGGATACAATTTTATTGTTGAAATTTTTTTTTATTTTCATAAAACTAAAAAAATAGATAAAATAAAACATCTTGTATATTCTATAATAATTCTTTATTAACTTTTATAAAGTGATAATCATCTTTAATATTGTAATAATTTAAAATAATTAAATATGCTAAATCCTGATATGTTGATTTTGCTGGTTTTTTCCAATCAATATAATAGTCTTCGTTATATTTATTTTTGTATAGGGCAAGAGCAATCATAAAATTATATTCGCATACAATATTAACATTAGAATACGTATTGTCCTCTTCTTCTATAAAAATTAATCTATAAATTATATCTTTTAAGTTGTAATTGCTATAAGGAGTGATTAATTCTTTGTCTTTTTTTATATATTGGATTATATCCAACATGTTATCACCTGAAATATCATTCGATTTTATTAAGGCGTTTTTTGTATATTCCATTCTAATATATATAATATATTATCATATATAGTTAATCAATTTTTATTATTTTTATTATTAAAAATATATTTATATAATTATCAAAAGTATATTTAAATTTAAAGTAATTATTTTTATCTACTCTAATTTCAATTGTCTTAAAATTACTACCATATTCATTTATCAGTAGTTTATAATACCGAATATTATTAAAACCATATTAAAACCATATAAAAAACCTGTTTAAAAACCTCTTTAAAAACCTGTTTAAAAACCTGTTAAAAACCTGTTTAAAAACCTATAAAAACCTGTTTAAAAACCTATAAAAACCTGTTTAAAACCCTATAAAAACCTGTTTAAAAACCTATAAAAACCTGTTTAAAACCCTATAAAAACCCTAAAAAAACCCTAAAAAAACCCTAAAAAAACCATAATATCAATATAGCTTTTGTTATTATCAATATGTTAGTTAATAATATTTTTAATATATTATTAAATTTATATTACAATGAAATATTGGGGAGGATAAAAAAAATATTTTCTTATAAAAAAGGATAATATTGCATATTTTACAGAAGGCAATTTTCTAAAAATCTTAGATTTCTTATCTAATAATTTAATATAAAAGATTTTATGAGGAATAGCTGTTTATATAAAATAGTACATTTCTTTAAAAATTTTAAAATTTTAAAAACCTTTTATATAATATTATATTTTATAAGAAATGTACTATTTTACATTCAAATATATATACCATGTAAATATCTTATTTTTTTATATATTATAAATAAGTAACAATATATGGGTGACGTATTTAAAAACGATTATTTAAATATGATGCCTGAAAATGAATTATTAGCTAAATATGATATTAGTCACACAACATATTATAGATTATTAAAAAGATTAAATATTAAACGTGATAGAGCTACCAAAATTAATAGATTATTAGGAAGGAATGAAAATAAAGCAATATTACCACAAATCAAACAACCTATTGTTAAAAAAATTATAGATAAAACTAATAATATACCAGAAACAGATTTATTGGATGAAAATTTAGTATATGGAAAACAATACGTCCCTCGCAATACTGATATAGAAGTAAATAAAACTAAACCTATTATTAAATTTATTACTAAACCTATTACTAAACCTAATGTAAAATCTACACCTGTACTAAAAATAGAAGAAGCAAAACAAGATAATACTAATAATAAAAGCGAATTAATAAATGTTATTAATAGAACTACAAAAATAAGAGAAAAAATATTAAATAAATAAATTAAGTAAATCAAAAGTTATCACTATGGAAAAAATTAAATAAATAACATAGATATTATATTAATAAAATAAGAATGTTATGATATATTTAATCAAATTGAAAATATTAATAATAATTTAGAACAATTGAAAAGAATTAAATTTTTATAATGCTTTATAAAAAAGAAATACTAAATCTCGTAGAAAAATGTAAAACATAGAAAGATAAAATTAAAAACCTACATTATTTACTAAATGTGAATAAAGATATTAAGGAAAAATTAGAAGAGGTAGAAGAATAAATAGATATAAATAAATAGTAATAATTTACCTAAAATATAAATACATGGATTTATATCAATTGGTGAAATCTTATAAAAAAGAACTATAAATTTAAATATATTTAATGTAAATAATATATTTTTTATTTTAAATATATCTTCGTTTTTAGGATTTATTATTTTACCATCGCAACATTTTTATCTGGTTTACTTAATGGTTTTTATTTATAAATATTTTTTTAATTAAAATTATTAATAAAATCATCTCTTTCATTAATAGTTAAACATCCTATTAAAATATTAATACGCATATTAGCTGTAATATTATTTTTATACATTAAATTTGTTGCTATCAATGATTTATTTTTTGTATCCATTTTTTTTTTAATAGATAATATTCTTTCTAATTTTTCAATATTTGTTTCTGTAATACCATCCATTGTTGCTATATCATCATTAAAATATCTTATTAAATCATTTTCAATTTGATAATATATATAAAATTCATTATCTATGTCATAATCATAACCCATTTTCAAATATTTATTAATTATTTTTTCTTTGCTAATATTATAATTAATTATATCAAATTGTAAATTTTTATTTTGTGGATATCTAATTTTACTTAAAATCATATTCTGTAAATCTTCATGAAGTTCATTATAATATTTATAATATTTTTCAATATTCATATTAATATATAATATATAATATATATTATATCATCATTTTTTATATATATATATATTGTATTTTATATAAAAATTTGAATAATTATAAATAAAATGCTACCTTATTTTACAGATGAAACAATAAAATGTTTGGATTGTGAACTAAAATCTATTAAAGCAGGTACAAGATGTTTTGCATGTATGGAAATTACAAAAAATAATTTCCATAAAATAAAACGCGAAAAACTATAAAATAATATATATTAATTTAATAATATATATAAAAAAATTGATTATAATGTATAAATATATAAATATAATGAATAATCAAAATAAAAAGTTTTACGATTTTGATAAAGGTTGTATGGTAAAAGAAAAAAAGATATCTAAAAATTTATTGAATGCACAATATACCAATATTGTTAGAAATCCAATCAAAAATAAAATAAATATGTATTTACATACTGATCATAAAACAGATACATATTACGAAAAACTATATGATAATGATAATAAAAATTTAAAAAATGAATATAAAATTGATACAACTTTAATGAATTTATCATATTCTGATAAAATAAAAAAATGGAAAGAAATGATTTAATATTTATAAAATATTATGTTAGGTTTTGATTTTTTAAAATGTATTTACTTTTATTATTTCATTTTTTAAATTTTCATATTTTTCTATAATTTTATTATCATTATCTGATATATTTGTCTGTTTTTTAATTATATTATATTTATCTTCTAATATCATACAATTCATTATTTGATTTAAACGATCATCTTCATTTTTAGATATAAATAAATTTTCAGTTAGTAAATCTCTTACTTCTGTAGATTTTGTTATTAAATCAGATACATCTGATGTTAATTTATCATTATGTTTTTTATAATCTTTACCTAATGGAAATGTTGCATATTTAATAATTTTACCAACCAATGGTATTGGAAAATTATCTGATATTTCATATATAGCTTCTTGTATATTTATAAAATGCTCATTGATACAAATTTCTAATAATTTATCAATATTTTTAACATTTTTATTTTTTTCATAATACCATAAACAAGCATATGACATATATATATTTATTAATATATCAGCATATCTTCCTGATATATATTCTGCTGTTTTTAATTTACCACCCATTAATAATGCTATATTTGTTGAAAATGCAAAATTAGATACTAAACGATTTAAATTTTGTTCATAATATTCTAATTTGTTTTTTTTTGAATTTAATTTTAGTGAAACAGAATAATATAAAGAATTAGATAAATTCGTAAGAGTATGATTTATGATTTTCAATAAATATATGTGAAATTTATCTAATTCATTTTTATTTTGAATTGTTTTTATTATATCTAATAAATATGGATGTGAACGATTTAATCCTTGTCCAAATATTATTAAGGATCTTGTTAATGTATTTGAACCTTCTACTGTTATTGCTATTGGAATTGCCATATATGAAGATGCTAAAAAATTTTTAGAACCTTTACATATTGCTGCACCACCTAATATATCCATACCATTATTTATACTAATTCTACCATATTCTGTACATTGATATTTCATTATTGCTGATAAAACTTGTGGTTTTTCATTATTTGCTATTATTGAATTAAATAATGTTTGTGCAGATAATAATTGATAGTTTTTCATTGCAATTACTGATAATTTTTCTTTTACACCTTCCATTTCCGCTATTGGTAAATTAAATTGTTTTCTAATACGTGAATAACCACCTACTCCGAATGTACATAATTTTGCAGAAGCTACTGATAATGCTGGTAAAGATATTCCTCTTCCTTCACCTAATGATTCCATTAACATATTCCAACCATAACCACATTTTTCTTCACCCCCTATAATTGAAGACATTGGAATGAATAATGATTTACCAACAATTGTTCCATTCATAAAACCAACATTTAATGGATTATGCCTATTTCCTATATCTATATTATTTGAATTAAAAGGAAACATTTTATTTGTTTCTTTTGGTATTAATGCTAATGTTATACCCTCCTTCCCTTTTATTAATAAATTATCAGGGTCTTTTAATTTAAAAGCCAATCCTATTAATGTTGCAACAGGTGCCAATGTTATATATCTTTTTGAAAATGATACTCTTATTCCTAATATTTCTTTCTCTTTTACTACAATTCCTGTATCATACATTGATGCAGCATCTGAACCAGAATTCTCTGTTGTTAATCCAAAACATGGTATGTCTATACCATTTGCCAATCTTGGTAAATAATAATTTTTCTGTTCATCTGTTCCATAATTATATAATAATTCACCTGGTCCCAATGAATTAGGAACCATTACTGTAACTGCTGCTGCATAATTTCTTGTAGCTATTTTCTCTACAATTTTAGAATGTGCATGTGCGCCAAATTCTAATCCTCCATATTTTTTTGAAATAACAAGACCCATAAATTTATTATTTCTAATATAATCCCAATCGTTTTTTGATAAATTCTGATTTTCTTCTATACTTTCATTATTTATCATTTCACATAAATTATTTGTTTGATTATTTAAATATTTATTTTCATTATCATTCAATTTTATATCATATTTTTCTACAATATCCTTTAATTTTAATTTCCCTTCAAATATTTTACCTTCTATTGAAACTGAACCAGAATTAAGAGCAGCTGCCTCTGTTTCTGAAATTTTTGGCATTATTTTTTTAGCATAATTATAAATATAAGGTGTTATAAATCTTTTCATTTATAATTATATTATACTAATTTAATTTTTATATTTAAATATATAAATGTATAAAAATATACAATATATATAAACATATATTTAATAATCATTATAATCATCAATTATACTATCATAATAATATTCTAAATTGTCAATATGTATTACCTTAGTACAATTCTATAAAAAAAATGATTACATATAAGTTAATATTTATTATGATCATTATTAAAGAATTTATCGAAAAAATATTTTTATTATATTTATTATATTCAAAAAATTATATAATTATTTCTATATTTATTGACACATTAAATAAATATATTGAAAAAAATATTATAGATTCTATTCAAAAATTAACTAACAATAATGATATTGACTTTAATAATGAAATTAATACAACATATCTTATATAATTACTTAAATATTATAAAAAATGATGTTTATTTATTATATTATTAATAATATGTTAACTAAAAAAATATTTCAAATTATTTCATCAATTTATAATAATACTTTAATATATATTACTAAATATTTAAATATTTTAAATAATAATACACCAGATTATATTAAATATAAAGTTATTAATATATATAGTTTTCTAAATAATAAAATAAGTAATTATACAGAAAATATTTTTAAAATCAAAGATGTTATTATTAGAAAAAAAAATAATATAATTATAAATATTAGTAATAAAAAAAATGATATTTATAATTATATTATAAATAAAAAATTGATATTTGCTAATAAATATATTTAAAAATTAAATGAAAGAAAATAAATATAATATTTATAATAATATTCAACAATTACATTATAATAAAACATTAAACAAAAAAAAAAATCCTTATTATATTGATTTTGATATAATAAAAGAAAATTCTTATTATAACTTAATTAAAAATAAAATTGTTTCAATTTTATCAAAAGTTATAAAATAAATAGTATATTTTTAAATATTATTATAAATAATTTTTTTTTAAAAAAAATATTTTTAAACTAAATTCTTTATTTAATATAGAATGGATAAAGAAAATAAAATATTAAATCCAATAACGGGTAGATATGTATTAAAAAGTGGTAAAATAGGAAAGGAGTTACTTAAAAATAATAAAATTATAACAAATAAGTGCGATAGTTTAAAAATAAAAATATGTGAAAAAGTTTCTAAAATATGTAATGTAAATACTGGAAGATGTAATAAAAAAATATTACCTAAAAAAGAATCTCCTAAAAAAGAATCTCCTAAAAAAATATTACCTAAAAAAATATTACCTAAAAAAGAATCTCCTAAAAAAATAAATATTAATAAATTGAAGGAAGAATGGAAAAATATATATAATAATAGTAATGAATCATCATTGGATATAATTAAATATAGTAATAATTTTCTTGATATTAAAATTTCAAAAACTGCTAAAATAGTAGGGATAACTGGTGTCGGTACTATGTTAGTTCGTAAAATAAAAGATATTGCATTAGCAAATGGTGAAAATACACAAATATATTTGCCTAAAAATTATACAGGTAAATATTATGCAAATCCTTTATGGAATAGAGTACATGGTTATATGTATTATATAAATGATAATAATATTAAAACAATATCTCGTATAGTATATACTATAAATGAAATTAATAAAAAATATAATTCTTATAAATTATCTGAGAGTTTAGTAAAAGACGAAAATAAAACACATGGTATTATAGGAATTGATATACCTTATACAGAATCACAATGGATAACTGATTTAATAAAAGGAAATCCTTTACAAAATCCAATTTTAAATGTTAATAAACAAATTATATTTAGTAAATGTGCTATTTCCACAAATACGATTGAAAAATCAAATTATTTTATACAGAAAAAATTACCAAAGAAATTTGAAATATTGTATCCTAAATATATTAATCTTCGTTCTACTAAAACAATATCACCACAATTACAAACTTTTATAGATTCAGATTATAAAATAGCAAATATTGCATATGATAGACATGCGAGAATTATTTTCAAAGATAAAGATAAATTATATATTATAGATCCTTGGAAACAGAGTGAGGATTCGGGAACAAAAAATTTAATTAAAATTATATCAAATTTGAATTTTTTAAAAAGAAAATCAGAACAAACAAACGAAGGTTCTTGTACTGCTGTATCATATGCAAGAGCTTTATATATGACAAACGAAGGTGTTGATAAACTTAATCAAGAAATTCCATTAGATTATATAGTATTAGCAAGTAGATTGATATCTAAGTTTCGTACATAATATTATTGATAATAATAAATTTTATATAATATATATATAAAATGGATAAAAATTTATTATTGCTATTTATCATAATTTGTTATTTATTTTCAGTAATTTTAATTAATTATAAATATAAATATAATAAAAATATATCTAATATAATATGTCATGATAATAATAAATATATATTTATATTATTATTATTTATTACAACAATAGCAATAATTTTATATGAATTAAAAAGAAATGATTTATATTCTAAAATATTAATATTTACATTCATATTTTTACTATTTTTACTTATTTATTGTAATGAAAAAATGAAATTTCATTATTTATTAGCATTTTTAATATTTATATTAATTTTATTATTTATGTTTAGACACTTATTTTTAACAAAATGCAATATCATATTATTAATTTCTTTATTATTGGAAATTATATTACTTTTATTTATAATAATAAATATTAATACAAACATTTTTTATTTAGAATTCGTATATTTTTTAAATTTTGTTTTTTATTATTTGTATTTACATTTTATAATTTAATTAAATAAATTATTTATTGTAACAATTTTGTTATTATTATTACAATATGACCTATATATTAATTCAATTGATTTAGATGTATTATCAAAACAAAAAATTTCATCAACATTATTACATTCAAGTTTAATATATTTTGGTATATTGAATGTTAATTCTCTATAAGAATTTTTTGCATATACTTCATCTACTCCTCTACCTGTTTCCAATTCTCTCCTTTTTATTCTGTCTTTAACATTTGTATATGTATTATATATAACACATAATACAATATTATAACCAGCATTTTTTATTTTAAGTATTACATTATTTAAATAACTTTCAAAATTTGTTCCAACTCTATCAAAAATTATATTATAATTATTACTTAATACTTCACTATATAATTCTTGATTTATTGGCTCTACCTTGTTATAATATTTTTTATCTGAATTGAAAAATTTTTTCAAAATATCATCTGGATTTATAGATATATAATCCTCTTCATTTTTTTTTAACATATTTAATACTATATTTAAACCAGAAGTTTTACCACTACCAGGACCACCAACCATTATAATAGCATTTTTTTCTTTTTTAACATTTTGTAATTTATTATATATAAATTCATTAATTTGTTCTCTTGATGGTGTTTTTTTATCTGGACTTTTATCTGGACTTTTATCTGGACTTTTATCTGGACTTTTATCTGGACTTTTATCTGGACTTTTATCTGG